>Ga0209099_1000869_pt1 | contig 33811 bp, 31 predicted proteins | sample AD_JPNHW2_MetaG_FD_184430 | JGI IMG/M metagenome (GOLD analysis project Ga0209099, IMG submission 184430) | Active sludge microbial communities of municipal wastewater-treating anaerobic digesters from Japan - AD_JPNHW2_MetaG (SPAdes) (version 2) | ecosystem: Engineered > Bioreactor > Anaerobic... | reverse complement strand
TTTCCCACTGGGCATCTTTGACCATGACCCCGCCCTTGATTGCCGGCGACATAAAATAGGCCATAAGGCGATAGGCATTGCAGACCGCCAGGATCATCTTTTTTAATATCTGGAGGACTTTTTCTATCGAAAGAATCTTTGTAACAACCTCGGTGTCGGTCTTCGAAGTGATAATGAGGATATTCTTCTTCTCTGCCACATCGACAACGGTCTTGAATAAGATTTCACGGTTCACCGGCGCCGGTAGTACTATCCGGTCATCGCCAATGCCGAGTTTGATTACAACCCATGTATTGTTGTGTTCGACTTTTGCTGGTACTTCTTTCATGGGGACTCACGATTTTTTTTTCGCGGGGTATCCGAATTCACTACTATATTGTTGATCTGAACATTATTTGTTTGCTTCTGATGAAGAGGAAGTTTTTTCTTTCTCTTTTGTAGCCCCTCCCATCTTCTGGAACATATCGTTGAGTTCATCTTCAATTTCTGAGGCGGGAGCTTTGAAATCCTTGAGTTCCCGAAGCAGGCTGAGATCTTTTTCTTTGGTAACGGTTTTGACATCAGACGCGATCGAACTGAGCAGATCCTCGTCAGATCCCCCACTTCCCCCGGCAAATGATGCCATATCGGATTGGATGCCAAGCTGATCCTCCATGGTATCCATGCCTCCGGGTGCGTCAGAAGGAATCCATGCGGTTTTTACCACATTGGGATCGGGTGCAGCAGGGGGAGGTGTGGTTGATGCGGGTGATGAATCAGTCTCCTGCGATGCTCCGTCATCGGGGGACATGCTATCCATGCTATCCCCCATATCCTCATCAAGTTCGACATCATCCAGGCTCAGGTTATCGAGATCGCCAAATTCGGAATCAAGTTCGCTGCCCCCATCAAGACCACTCAATCCTTCAGGCCCGGAACCAGCGTCAGCCGGGGCCGCAGCGGCAGAATCATCCATCTCCTCAAATGAGGGCATCAGTAATTCCGGTGCAGGCTGATCCGATGCCGGCTCTCCTGTACTCAGATCGTCAGAGAGTGATGCCAGGGATGGATCATCATCAAGTCCGTCGAGAAGCCCCTCGTCAAATTCATCCCCGGAAAGTGAGAGGAACGGATCGGATGAATCGGGTGTTCCGGCCCCGCCGGCAGCCCCGGGGACCGGAGCGGCCGGTTTCGAGACTTTTTCACTGATGGTCGTATCCAGCATCTTATTGATATCGTCAACTTTTTTTGCGGGTTTGCTGCGTGCCTTGAGAATTGTTCCAAGGGACCTAAATGTCGAAGTAAGGTGCGCCAGAAATCCGCTTTTTTTATCGCCAGGTTTTGGTGTCTCTTTTTTTACGGTCTTTTCAGGTTTGGCCCCCTCTTTTTTCGCACCAGCGGGTGTACTCTTTTCAAATATTTTTATCTCGTCGAGACGTTTGAGGAACCCGGTTTTTTTGAGGTCCGCCAGGTACGTCCTGACTTCTGCTACCGTTACAATACCCAATAAGAACGGCAGAACAAGGGCAGCAGCGATCAGGATGAGGAGAAGCTGAATCAGTGTCACATCGATAAAAATCAGGATAGAGCCGAGTATGACTACGGTGCACAGCATTACAATCCGGCGAATGTTTGCTTTCATGGATCACTTCTCATCAGATAGATGCTCAACCACCGACCGCCATACTCTGGAGTCCTTCGGGGCTGAAGAACATGTTCACACCAATTGGTGCGAGGATCAGGACAAGACCGGTCAATATACAGAATAGTGCGGTATAGAAATAAAACATGTATCTGTCACCTCCTCCGACTATCTTTGCAGCTACGATATTTGATACTGTGATAATAATAAGGCATATCACTACAAAAGCACCCATCTCTTTCTCGGGGAAATTGGTAAACATGCCCATCCCTCCCCCAAGAACGGCTCCCGCAGATACCCCCCCGGAAGATCCGGCTGCTGCAGCAGTCTGATTTTGAAAATTTGACATCATGGAGCTAACCGATCCGGTAAGAACGACCATGATCCGGTATAAACAGACAAATATTCCGGCCATTGCCATGTGCATGGGCACGAGCAGTACAATGAAACTGCGGCCCCGCATGTCTTTTTTCTCCCGTAAGAGGGTCTGTTCAAGCATGGACGACCCGACGACCGTTCCGATAGGGTCAGGGGGACCGCCCAGAGTAACGGTGTCAAGGTAGATATTCAGGTATTTGTAAATGAGATTGCTTCCCGACTCTCCTATGAATTTATCCCAGATCTGTTTGTCGTCAAGGCCAAGATTCATTTTAGAATATACTGAGTCCACCAGAGGCTCAAGAGCGGGTGTGGATTTTTTGTCAATAGCTTTGATCGCGTACACCGCAGTTGTGCCCTGACCCCCCATCACTGCCCCCAGACTACGGATAAATGTTGAGAAATCATTATCCCTCATGGTGATATTTGCATCATCAATAAAACCGATAATCCCCAAGGGAGCCAGAAGAATCCCAATGAGAATAAAGATCAATCCGGCACTTATGCCGAGAAATCCAAGAACAAGTACGGCGATAATGGCGAGGGGCACAATGAGTCTTTCCATTGCATGGATGGTCTGTTGCTCTTTGGAAGCACGGTTTGTCAACCCGTGGGATTTTGGATCATAAGGGACTGACTGAAACATCAGAAAATTTCCGCCAACACCGATTGCAATAAGGATAAAGTAGACGATATTAAGGGTGGTCTCCATGCCCGTGGGGGAATAAATGGCAATAGAGATCATCATGGTGACTGCAATGACCGTTCCGGAGAGTAGCAGAGCAATATACGCATCTCCCCATTTCTGGAGGAGTTCAAGACCCTGTTCAACCTGGCTGCGGTACACACTGCGGACAGTAGCAAGTTCGTTTTTCAGGAAATCTTCGTCCGGCACACCGGATTCAATAGAGTTTGCGTACCGGTTCAGCATACTCTGGAGGAGTGGATTCTTTGCCCGCTCGGCAACAATACTCAGCGATTCAGAATAACTATATCCCCATTTCTTGACGTAGGTATCAACTCTATTGATGTACTTGGCGGAAATGTACTCTTTCCGGTTGGATGCAAAAGAGAAGATCTCCGGGCGGGATGCATTCGCAAGCGCCAGAGATGCCATATAGGTATTCATGAAGACCAGATCAGGACTCATTGCCTTGTCTTCGGTAATCTGATCGAGTTTGGCCCTCAAATCTCCAATCAGGTTCGCAAACGGAATCTGGCGGCCTACTACGGGAACATCCATTGAAGGAATCGGATCATCCGGCATATCAGGCCCCAATGGTGAGGAGTCCCTGCTTCTTGATCTTGGTCATCATATGGAAGAGATCCCAGAATTTTACATAGCCCGCTTTGTGAAGTCGTTCAAGGATCTTGGCACGTTTATCCACTTCAAGGTAAATTTCAGCTTTCTTGCTGTCGGGCATACCCAGCATGGTTGCTATCTTATTTTCCAGAAGGTATGAGCTACCTTTCCCGGTGAATACAAACGTATCAGAGACCGGCTCCCAGCCAAACATCTGCACAAATGTGAACCCTTGCGACTCTGCATTATATCCCACCAGTTCGTTGATGCTGATCATCCGCCGGACCAGCTGACCATCGGGGCGCTTGACTGCGCTCTGGATGATGACAAGGTTGAGGTTGTCGACATAGGTCTTGGGGATGTTGATCGGATCACCACAGAGACGCTGGATCAGTTTCTCTACAGACGCAGCGTGGAATGTACTCATGACAGGGTGCCCGGTCTGCATGGCACCGAATGCTACGGCACCTTCAACACCCCGGATCTCACCAACGAGGATCTGGTTTGGGCGCTGACGCAATGCTGACTTGAGGAGGTCAAACATCGACACCTCACCGCTGGCACCGTCACTTTCTCCTTTTCCTTTGGCAAGCGCCACCTCACGGATCCAGTTCCGGTGTGGGACATTCAGTTCAGGGGTATCTTCAATTGTGACGATCTTGTTTTCAGGAGGTATGAATGCTGTAATCGCATTCAGGAGCGTGGTTTTACCACTGGCCGTTTCACCGGATACGAACAGCGACATTCCGTACTCAACACAGATCCAGAGATATGCCGCAGCCTGGTAATCGATACCGTTGCTGTCGACAATGTTGAGGATGCTCAAGGGGACCTCGTTCACTTTACGGATCGTGAAGTTGCTTCCGTGCCGGGAAATAGCTGTGCCGTACACGATATTGATACGGGAACCGTCCAGCAGGGTTGCATCGATGATGGGGTTCCGGTAGGTGATTGGGCGTTTGATCCGCTCTGCCATCTTGACGACAAATTCGTCTAGCTCGCTGGAGACTTTAAACTCGATAACCGATTTCAATCCTTTGAAGATCTTATGCTCAATAAAGATCGGCCCAACACCATCACAGGAGATATCTTCTATATACGAATCCGACAGGAATGGTTTGAGCACCCCCATGTCGATCTTGTCGCGAATCAGCATGTACTCAATCGCCCGGTACTGCTGATCGGTCAGGATCACTTTGCCATCAGGGGTCTGGGGAACCTGAAATTTTGCCTTGACTTTTTTCATCTTGTCTTTTGCTGAGAAATCCGTGTTGAGAAACGTAGTAAGCTTGGATTTCAGGTCCTGTTGGCCCGGGCCACCCCCGGTCATCTGGGAAATATCCATGTTTTTTGGCTTGATCACCGCAACATGTGCCAGCATCTTCTTGAGAACTTCGGAGCGTTCCTTATCACTGATGGGATCTTCTTCAAGTGCGTCAATAAGATCAACGAGCTTGGTTTCGATAACCGGCATCATCTGGGAGACACTGTGAAGGAATGATGGTTCGATCGGGATGTAAAAATTCCTGACATCGTCGGGATCGGGAAGAATGTGGACAAAGGTGGTATCATTGACCGGATAGATGATATTGGGACTTTTCATTGACCGGAGATCTTTTTTCAACTCCGAAAGGAACAGGGGAATACCGTACGTATTCACCGGGAAGGTATGGAGATATTCGAGAAGATGGGGACTTGCCTTTACGTACTCTTTGGCATTTGCCGGGAGCATCTTGTAGAGTGCGCTGGATTCAATGTCATGGTAAAAATCAATAGTTGTATCAATGATCTCCGGTTTGAAGGGAAGATTGACTGCAACCGAGAGTGTTCCCATATCAGACCTTTGCGTAACTCATCGGGATGATCTTCATTCCATACCCGGGGTGGACTTCGAAACTTACGAGGTTACCGGTAGTTTTTCGTGCCCCGCGGACTTTGATAACCTCCATCACCATGACGTACTTGTCGCCCATAAGGGCTTTTTTCATGTTAAGGTGTGCATCGCAGATAGAGCGGATACGTACAAGGGTATCTTCCTCAAATGCATACGTATGAAGGGTGACAAGGATGGTCTTCCCATGATCGATAAGGGATTTACAATTGGTAAAGAAGGTGAGAATGGTATCGGTCTGGGCGTATTCCGTGAATAACGTGAGGGAGTCTACTACAATCACCTGTGCTTTGCTTGTCTGGATATGGTTGATCAGTGCTGCGAGGATACCATCCATCTCTTCTTTCTTCCATTCGAACCCGACAACGTGCAGGGGGAACACTTTCAGGTAGCCCCATGCAAAATATTCAGAGATGTCGAGACTCATGGACTCCATCTGTTTGATGAAACTCTTGCTTGTGCTCTCTGTTGTGAAGAGATCAACGGATAATCCCTGTTTCATGGCCCCCCAGATGATCTGCTGGGTGAGGACACTCTTCCCGGTATCATTCTCTCCTTCGATAAGAGTTAACGATTCCAGAGGTAAGCCATCGGCGATCTTCTTATCAAGCTCGCTGTTACCGGTAGAGATGATCTGCCGGTCTTCCCCTCCCATCAGGTCTGAAATGGATGCCATATCAATTGCTCCTCATGTCACACTTGCGATTCCCTGTACGCCATTACTCGTAGTCACCTGAACGGTCGTTTTGGATGAATATGTCCCGGGAACTATCGCCCATACCCTCATGATATCATCAGGATCTAATTCTCGAATGTGAACGAGATCTTTTTCAAACCGGATGATTGACCAGGTTCCCTCATTACCCGAGTTGTCTTTATCGTATGTGTAATGTATGTAACCATTTGACGCATCATAAGAATATACATCCATGTGGGTAAAATCTGAAATTATTTCGTTACCGGTATTTTTTACAGTAAAATTCAAATAGGGAGCATCATTTACTGCATTTGATACTGTAATACTGGTTCTCAATCGTGTTTCCTGAAGTGTGGTGAGATCTTTCTGTGCAGAGGCTACGGTTTCTGCAGCGGATAATGTCCCCCCCACCAGCACATACGCTACAACGACAAGGAGAAGTACTCCAACTGCTGCTCCGATAATTTCTGCAACGGCCATATCGTTTCAGCTCGCGGTGAATGTCTGTGAACGCCAGGTTCCCCCAGAAAGAATGAACTGGAAATACACGGTGCCTCCAGATGAAATGTCGGTAAGTGGATATGCTTCGATGTGAAGTGTCTCGCCAGGATCCCAGTATGTGTTGCCATTGAGATCATATTTTTTCGTGGTGGAATCCGTGATGAATTCCGTGGTCCATACCCCATTTGCGGGATTTGGATCATAGGTGAGGCGACCATAATTTTCTTCAGGGCCACAAAAAACATCTGAACGTTTAAGATCTGCTACAGGAATTTTTGCGCTTCCGGTATTTTTCATCCAGACATCTACTTTAGGGGATGGACCAGAGCTAGAGTGGTAGGTGACAATCTTGAAATCAGTTCGCATGCGCTCATCGGCCTGATGGGTGGATGATGTAAATGTCCCGGCCATATTGTAGACCACCGGAAAAACAGCATTGATCAATACACCGGTTGCTATAACAGCGGTAATCAAAAATATTGCAGTGGTGAATGTCTCTGCTGACATGGATTAGATCCTGTCCGGAAGGTTCATCCATTCTTCATCTTTATCATTATTTTTTGAAGAACTCTTCTTCTCGTTCAAGGAAATCCCCGAGAGATCAATCCGCTCATCTGAGCTCCGTAATGTGATGCCGGGAAGCTGCTGACGCTGTTCCATCATCACTTCAATCATGTCACGATCCAAGGAGGTATCGTTGGGGGTGATGATCCGGTTGAGGGCATAGAGTTCTGACACAAATTCATCGGGACCAACTTCATGCTCCTCACCAAGATTAACCGGCATCAGCCGGGAGATCTCGCGGATCTCATCGCAGGATTCCTTGGATATATAGCCCATAACCCTATAGGATTCGAGCATGATCTCAAGGCGATCGTGACCGAATTTTTTTACCGACTGATGGGTCCATTTGAATAGTTTGTAGACTTTCTGGAGACGCAGTTTCTCATTATCCGCTGATGGAGGTGGTGATGGTTTCTGGGGCAGTGTCATCTGTGAACGAAGGGCTGCCAGCATCTGGTCGTCCAGCATCTTCTTTTCATCGGATAGAGGTGGTGATAATGGTTGCTCAGGTTTTACCGGGGCTGCTTTTCTCTTCTCATCATCATCAAGTTTTTCTCTGGTTGCATCAAGTTGTGTTTCCCGGGCATCAAGTGCTGCTTCACGGGCTTCCATGGCAGATTGTCGTGCATCATCTGCTTCGGAATTTTTTTCCGTAGTAGTGCCGGGTGTTCCACCAGTCTTGGCAGAAGTTGCCGCATTGATCGTGAAAGGATTTTCCATCTCGTTCATCCGTTCACGGATGTCCATAAGAAGGCGTTTGATGGACGTTTTAATCAGGTCGACCTCACGCTCCAGGTTCTGAAGCTTGACTTCCGGGTCATCTTCGGAAGCAGCCGTGATGATGTGATCTACCTGAGACTGATTAACCGCCATAGAATATCCAATCGTTATATTACATCCGTAATTAATAAACATTTTCCCCGGGAAATGGACGTGAATTGCGATACGTTATAATTTATTAGAGAAAATGGGGCTTTTTTCGGAGTTTTAGATTGTTTTCCTGAACCCCGTACTTCTCGAATTATTCCTCCATGACGCTTGGTGGTTTGCACCACCAGCTAAAAACCTGAGTGAATTATTACACCAATTAGCATCGCAATTGATTTAAAAAAAAACAATCCCCCCCCACACTGACGGCAAAAAAATTCAAGCATGGCTTGGTTGATCGGCTAACTACCTCACGCTAAAAAACAAATTTTTGGAGCATGTACATACCAATTGAGGAGTAATTATCCGATTGTAGCCTCCCCAACCAACACCTCATGATCGCGATTGAACATTTTTTTGCAGAGTCTGCCTGACAAAAATGTTCTGGAGAATACCGTAATCCAAACAAATTAGACATACCTGGTACCTCTCTGCGTTTTCTCCGGTATTGGGAATAGTCAACATCTCGTATCACATCCTATCCCCCCGAAACTTCGAAGAACCGGAACACCTCTTCGTCAAACGTTCTGGGACCACGAAGAACCCGGGCCGGAAAAAGCCAATGAAGAGAAATTAGGATATTCCAGAACAGGAACCAGATGAGGGGTCGCAGGTACCGGATCGCAACGTTTCTGGGTGGCATTTCAGTATTCGGAGAGCTCTTTTGCCATATCGATCATACGTGGCGCCCAATGTTTGGCAAGACCTTACACGTTTCTTCAGCTCGAACTCAAATTCAGTAAAGTACTGGAACCATGGATTCGATTTTTTATGGATTTGTAGAAATTATCGGAATATCTCCGAACGCTCGTTAGGGTGACAATTCTGGCGGAACGCAAGCGTGAGGTGTGAAAGGTGATTCCGCCAAGTTGTTTCAGCATATTCTCAATTATTGCCATGAACAGAGATGGATTTTATCCCATTTTCAGTATCCTGAGGAAACGCCTGATTCCTCACATAAAATACAGGAAAAAAAGAATCAATAAAGAAGATTCACCACATTCAGTCCGCCCGGAACGGAGCGCGTTATGCCAAAGGCAGCTCCAACGGACGGCTTGATCTCTAGTGTGAACCGGTCATTGGGGTAGATCGCTGTTGTAGGTTCTGCAGATATCTGGAACTGCTCTCCCGCTTCAAGGAGTTTGTTGTTCGTACCTACATCATTCATGATCCGGGTTACTGCCCAGTCTGAGCCAGCTGGTTCCTGGGGATAGTCTCCAGTCTTTTGAGCCAATGTCTCTAATGTTGATGCATTGCTGTAGGTTATGGTAACCTTACTGAAATCAACAGGTGTACCACCCGGTGCCAGCGAGATGGTGAAGTTGACGTACTGAATTGAATTATCAGTCCCCGTGCCATAGATATTACCAACAACGTCCAGCGTTGAACTTGCCTGCTGGACACTGGTGTGGACGGTCTCTTGTGCCTTCTGGGTCGTGAAGAACCCGGCACCCAATACAACATACGAGAACACTGCCGCAACCACAACGAATGCGATTAGCACAATCGCTGCTTCAAGTCCAGTGAACGCATAATCAGTTTCCGCGTGGGGGTTCATTGTTCCTCCATGGTTCGAATGGTTATGTGAATCCCGGTAAAAAAAGATTAGTAGAGGAGGTTTACGAGGTTCAGTCCGCCGGGGGCAGAACGGGTGATATCGAACGCTGCTCCGACCGCAGGCTTGATCTCAAGGGTGAACTTGTCATTGGCTTCGATCGAATTTGTAGGTTTTGCAGATATCTGGAACTGCTCTCCCGCTTCAAGGAGTTTGTTCTTCGTACCTACATCATTCATGATCCGGGTTACTGCCCAGTCTGAGCCTGTTGGTTCCTGCGGATAAGCTCCATCAACTTGAGGCAATGTCTCTAATATTGATGCATTGCTGTAGGTTATGGTAACTTTACTGAAATCAACCGGCGTGCCACCCGGTGCGAGCGCAACCGAGAAGTTGATGTTGGCAATTGCCGTTGCATCATCACCAGTACCATACACATTTCCAACAATCTCCAATGTTGAGCTAGCTTGCTGGACACTGGTGTGGACGGTTTCCTGTGCCTTCTGGGTCGTGAAGAACCCGGCACCCAATACAACATACGAGAACACTGCCGCAACCACAACGAATGCGATGAGCACAATCGCTGCTTCGAGGCCAGTGAATCCCTGGTCATTTGATTTAAATGCACTCATAATTTTTACCTTCATTTCTGTGTGGACACTGTATATCAGCATCCCTGTTTCTTTAAATGATTTCATACTATATATATTGTTGTAAGCGCCAAACAATAGATATTGTTAATTTTACTAATTTTTCAGTTAATTGGGGGCGGGGATACCCAGTATTGACCCATAATTTATGAATTGTTAGAGATCCATTGTCAACGGTATATACTATGCAACAATGTGGATTTAAATAATTATACCGTGGTATTTGAATAAGAGTATGTTGGGACTAAATACCCGGTGATAAAAAAATTAATCGTAATCATTACAACACATCACAGTAGATTTTGTGTCGGGGATTGATCATGGAAAAGAAGGATATGATGTATCTGGCAGCGGCACTGGTGCTGGTGCTGGTCATCGCACTGGTGATAAAACCCCTTGCTACAGGGCAGGCAATAAAAACCGGCATACCGGTTCCCACAACAACAATTCCGATTTCTACGGTATTTGAACGTGATCCCAGTATACCCCCCCAGATCTCTCTTCTTGCGACAACACCCCTTTCCACATTGGCACCTACAACAAATCCCACATGGGATTCCAACTCCTCGAAAGAAGTACCGTTCGTTGATCCATCAAACTATGGTTTCTCTTTCAACGCGTCCATCCCAAGGGGTACACGGTTTAATGAAACGATTCCCGACACCAATACGACTACAATCGCAACTATTGCATCAGCTAAGGGTCCAAATGTTACGCAGCTTGGTGGTACCACACAAATTATGTACATTCCATTCCCCTATTGGGAACTTGAATACATGGTTGCTCCATCCGATCCCTTAAAACCTGTGACGATTAAGATCACTCCCACAATGGGACAAGGGTTGGCATATAGTGGTGTATCTGGTTCATATTCAACAAACAATCCCCAATTCACAATAATGGTAATGGATGGGGATGATCCCAACCGGATTGTCAGAACAATCTCACCACCCGGAGGGATTAATCTGAATCTGTGGAACGGTGTGGAACCAACCACAAAAGAAAACAGCAATTATAGAGCAAACCAGAAGAAAACGGTCGTGCCAACTCCCACGATAGTTGATCCCCGCCCGTGGACCGAAAAATTCTATGAGGGGCAACGGAACTATTTTTTTATTATTACTGCACAATCCCTCGATTCATACACCATTGAGATAAAAGTACCTTCCCGGTATATTGGGAAATATTAGTTTACTCCGTAAAGAGAATCCTTTTTTTTAAGGGAGACAATCTATTAGAAAAGACTTGATTCCAATTGTTTTTAAAATACAATAAAAAATTGTTGGAAAACCAATCAGTCGAATTTTTTCTTGCCCATTGATTCGATATACATGTACTCTTTCCCGACTTCGATGGTTCCTTTCTTCTCCTCAGGGATCGTGATCTCGAAGTTGGAGAAGTCTTTCATATCCATCAGTTGTGCGGTTTCCCCATTAATGGAGATTATCTGGCCGCTCTTGCGCTCAACAACCGGCACATAGGTTTTTGCCGAGACCGGGGAGACGATCGATCTCTTGACGCCGTCAAAGATCCCGACCGCATCGATACGGGCCTTGGCCGCACCGTGTTTTCCCGGCTTTGACATGGCAATACCAACAACCCTGCACGGTTCTTCTTCGATAACGATATATCTTCCTTCCTTGATCTTTCCGATTTCGGTCTGCTCCTTCATGAACTACACCTGAATTATCCATTACTGTTAGACGCGTTAGTAATTTATCTCTATTGCATTACATAAATACAACGCAGGAAACTCGGAATTTTCATTCTCAGGGCCGGATCATGAGCAACGATTTCTTTGTGGCATGTACTGCGATGGCAGAAGCGGTTGAAGAGAAGATCCGTCCGCTCATCGGTACAGCGGAAGGTGGTGAAACGGTAAAGATAGGTGCCGATAAAACACCCACAAAAGTGATCGATCAGGTGGCAGAAGACATTATCATCGAATACCTGAACGAGAACCCGCTCTGCTCCCTCTTAATTAGCGAAGAGGCCGGCAAAGTCTCCTTCAAGCACGCAGGGGGAACCATCTTCCTCGATCCTGTTGACGGTACGTTCAATGCAGTTGCCGCCATCCCCTTCTATGCCCTTTCGATTGCCTATGCAACGGGTGGGGTAGTCGACAAGGCATATGTCCGCAACCTGTCCAGCGGAGAGACGTTTACTGCGGAGAAAGGAGTTTACGCGCGCTGCGACGGTCATCCCATCCATGTCTCGGAGGTGTCAAACCTTGATGAATCTGCGATGAGCGTGTACGGGAGAAAATTCGATCCCACAAGGGTCATGCATCTCGGCCAGAAGATCCGGCGCTGGCGTCTCTTCGGGGCCTCGGCCCTTGAGTTGTGTTATGTCGGGGCCGGGAGGATTGACGGGTTTATCGATCTGCGGGGAACTTTGCGTGTCACCGATGCTGCCGCCGGGATGCTGGTCTGTACGGAAGCCGGGGGAAACGTAACCGACCTCAATGGTAAGAATGTTCATTTCCCGAACGAAGTCACGGTCGGGCGATGTCTGATTGCCACAAACGGTCACCTGCACCATAAGGTCATAGAATACCTGCGGTGATTCTGGATGAACGCACTGATTGTGTCACGGGTCGATAATAAAGAAGCGCTGGCATTTGCCACAACGATCAAGGCGACCCTGGAAGAGCGGGGATGCACGGCCGGATATGATTACGATACTGCATCGGCTCTTGGTGAAACCGGGTCTTCCCTTGGAGCAAGCAATGCCGATGTGGTCATCATTGTCGGGGGCGATGGCACCATCCTCAGGACGATCCAGGGAATGACCTCTCCCATTCCCATCCTGGGAATCAACTGGGGGGAGGTGGGTTTTTTAGCCGACATCGAACCCGCGGAAGCGCTGGCATTCGTGCAGACCCTTCCCGCGGGATTTTCTGTGGAAGAACGCATGCGGATCTCCATCTTCAAAGATGACAAACTCCTTGGCGTTGCACTGAATGAAGCACTGATTGTGACGATCCGCCCGGCCAAGATGCTGCGGTTCTCGATCGTTGTTGACGATGTCATGGCCGAGCAGTTCCGCGCCGACGGTCTGCTGGTCAGCACCCCCACCGGGTCAACTGCCTATGCCATGAGTGCCGGCGGCCCGATTGTCGACCCCCGGGTCCGGGGATTTCTCCTCGTTCCGCTGGCCCCGTATATGCTCTCCTCGCGCCCGCACCTGATCAGCGACTCCCGGCACCTTGAGATCCGGCTTGAGAGCGCCAAACCCGCCAAACTGGTCATTGACGGGCAGCAGACCATCGACATGGGTGACGATACCACGATCCGCGTCATGCGCCATCCGGTCCCGGTTCGGTTCGTGGATGTGAAGCGCAATTTCTTTGAAAAAGTGGATAAAAAACTCAGGAACCTGTAAAGCCCGCCACGGAATCATTCCAGCGTTTCCATACCACATTTTTCTTTTTTTTGAACTATGGTTGCCGGATAGTGAATTAATAAAGGCTTATCTTGGATTCCGTTCTATTCTTGGACAGGTGGATTAGTTGCAGATCTCCATGAAACTCGAGATGAATGACTCACCGGGCCAGCTGGTGGCGGCTCTCAAACCCATATCCGATGTGGGCGGAAATATCATCGCCGTCATTCACCAGCGGGAGCCCGGGCCGGACAACGGGATCTTGAATGTCCAGATCGTTCTCGAATTGCCTGAAGATAAGCGGGAGACCCTGATCAATATTCTCAAGGCACAGGGCATCCGCATCCAGCGAATTGGTGAGGAGCGCCTGCTCTACAAACGAACCGTGATCATGATCGGCCACCTGATGCATACCGATCTCTCCGATACGGTTGGCCAGATCGATTCTACAGGATTTGCCGAGATCAGCGAGCTCTCGATGAGCATGCCTGCCATCAATGAACGCTCATCCTCCCGGATCACGATCAAGGCAACGAGCAAACAGGATATGGAATCTGCACTGGCAATCCTGCGCAGGGTATCGCACCAGAAATCCCTGCTTCTCATCGAACCCCTGGGGGACTGCACATGAAGGTAGCGCTGATCGGCCTTGGATCGGTGGGACGAGGGGTGGCGGAGATGATTGCCAAAAAGAATCTGGGCATCACCATCACCGGCATTGCCGACTCAAAATCCGGCATCATCGACCCGGCCGGGATCAACATCGCGAACGTCCTTGCGAACAAAAAATCCTCCGGCCTCTGCGGGTCAGCGGATATTAAGGCTCTTGACGTGATCGAACGTGCCGATTACGATGCTCTCATCGAAGTCTCGCCCACCAATGCCCTGACCGGGGAACCTGCCGCCGGCTACATACGCACTGCGCTCTCCCGCAAAAAACATGTGGTCACGTCCAACAAGGGACCCGTCGCGCTCCAGTACCAGGAACTCGAATGTCTGGCAGAACAGAACGGAGTTGCATTCCGGTACGAGGCAACGGTTGCAGGGGCAATTCCTGTCATGCACACGCTGGAGCAGGGGCTTGCCGGCAATGAAATCCTTGCAATCTACGGGGTTCTGAACGGCACCTGCAATTTTATCCTCTCGCGTATGGCCGATGAAGGGCTCACCTACGAGCAGGCACTGATGGAGGCCCGGGAGATGGGGTATGCTGAAGCCGATCCCACGTATGATGTGCAGGGAATCGACGCGGCCATCAAACTGGTGATCCTGGTCAATACGATCTGGGGAAAGAAGATCCAGCTCTCCGATATCGACCGGACCGGTATCGATCTGCTCACGGCCGATGCGCTCCGGCTTGCGGAGGAAGAGGGCTCCACCATCCGCCTCATCGCGGAAGCGAACCCGAAGAAGAACCTGTTCCGGGTCTCCCCGCGAATCATTGAGAAGACGCACCCGCTGGTGGTGGAAGGAACCTTAAACGCACTGACGCTCGAGACCGATATGGCAAAAGAGATCACGCTGATCGGCCGGGGCGCCGGGTCCATCGAGACCGCGAGCGCCATCATCGGCGATCTCCTCATGATCAAGGACCGGTATGTCCAGCGTGCTTGAACACCGCAGGATGTACCTGCGGCTGATGCGGCAGTTCACGCTTGAGAACGGTTATTTTACAGTCACGGATATCCAGAAGGCGGCTGGTATTCCACGGAGCACGGCACAGGACTGGGTGACAAGGCTCGTCCGGGAAGGCTGTGTTCTTATACGAAACGAGAAGAGCGGGCGGAGCCCGGCACGGTACGCAGCGCTCAGCGCGATGCCGGCCAGCACCTGCCGGCGGATCTTCACAACCGTTGATGGCGACCGGGTGGCGATCTATCATGAGTGCATGAGCGGCGCCTGTGCGGCATTCTGCGGGTACCACCATGGGCTTGCAGGAGGCATTCTCTCCCATATCGAACGTGACGGGACGCTCCTGCGGGAATCGGCAACGCTGGGAACCCGGGGGATTGTGATCGGGCCATCCCCGCACTCTGCGGTCGGGGTATGTGGTGTAGAGAAGAGAGATGACGGGATTGTCCAGCACATCCGCTGCATTGGCGGGCCGGCCTATTCGCTCTCGGATATGATGGCCCGGGCTGAGGGTGTCACCCACGTGGAATCAAAATCCCACGAACATCTTGTGGAAGGGAGCGTCTGGACGAGTGCCCTGACGCAGGTGACGGTCGGGATCGATGATACCGACACCCGCGAGGGGGGTGCAACGTTCGCTCTCGCGCTGGCGCTGTTGGATCACATGAGGCGGATCAAGGGCGTACTCCCGATCAGCCATCACGTGGTGATGCTGAATCCCGGTGTTGCAGAGAAGACGGCCGGGAACTCGGCGAGTTATCTTGAGCTGGCGGTCCGGCCCGACCGGTACGAATCCGTGATCGAGAAGATCCGGAAGTTTGTGGCCGGTGAATCGTTGTCAACGGAATGGGGCATTGCGATCCGGCACGGCCTTGAGGTCTCTGAAGAGTTGCGCGAGTACGGGAAACTGGTGCGGGAACAGATCATCTCCCGGCCGGTGGCCGAGGCCGTTGCAGCGAAGTCCGGTATTGTACTATACGGTGGCAATGGCGTGATCGGTGCGCTCGGAGCGGTTGCATTGACAAATCTTCCGCACGAAATTTTGCTAGACCCGGCACGGAATGAGTTTTAGGTAGGAGTTTTTTTAAACTTCAGCCAAACATCACAACTCCCTGGTTATCACAAGAAATACCTCCGTAATCGCGTGAGCAAATGCAAACCAGGGAACCTGTTTGTCAGAACAAACAAAATGGTGAGACGAGCCGGGAAGATCGTATCGCAAAGATAGTTGCAGCAAACAATCTCTTCCGGTACCCGTAATGGAATGGGGCAACCCAGGGAACGAGAACAATCGCAGAAATGGACGGAAATTGTTTTAAGTTCCGCATTCCTTCGGGATTTTTTGGGGATATTTTAAATATATTGATGGGTATAGGGTAGGTATACATTGTCGTGTCCGATGAGGGCACGTATTCTGGTGTTAAATTATGGCATTTACCAAGAAGAATGATGAAGCAGTATCACCCGTCATCGGTGTGATCCTGATGGTCGCGGTCACCGTGATCCTCGCGGCAGTCATTGCCGCATTTGTGTTCGGCATGGCCGGGAACATGAGCAAGGGCAAGGTTGTCGCGTTCACCGCAACAAAATCTGACAACCAAATTACCGTTACCAACATGGGCGGGCAGGACGTTGGAGGTATCGCCTCGCTCACTTGGACATTAAATGGTGCTGACAAGGGCGTCATTGATGTAAACACTGTCGGTTTCTCCAAAGCAGTAACCGGTTCAGCTGCAGGAACAAAGGATCGTGTTATCATCATAGGATCATTCACAGATGGTACTAAAAACGTAGTGCTGTTCGATACAACGCTCGCTTGAGTACAGCGGCCTAATCTCTCTTTTTTTATTATCATTACTCTCTGAAACGGCATTCAGGATTCTCTTTGCTGAATACATTCTGAAATGAGAATTTTTTTAATAGGAGTTTTACAAACCCAGTAGTTCTATAACAAAAATTCAATAGCGATCAACCGGTCGATTCAATCGTGTCCCCTGCCCGACCTCCCTCAAGTTCCTGTGGAGAAAAATCAAGTAAAAATATCGTCAGAGTTTCCACTGGAAATTAAGGTTTTTTTTGCTGGTGTGAAAATGGGGGTCGGGCAGGGGACATTAAGGATTTTTAAACGGACTCGTGCGTCCACACAAAGGAAAATTCCGGAATCCGAATAGGGTTTTGGACGTCACTTCTGCGGGTAAAGAGGAAAGCAATGCGGCGTAGTGACCCGGCTTTCGCGGACGTAAGCAGTGGGGTTGTATTCGTAAAACTCTTCTTTGAGTCTTTTTCGCCATCGCGGCCATCATAGACCGGCCGGCCCCTGTTCGACCCCCCCCAAAAAAACACTGATATTCAAAAAAACCTGTTTGGCTGGGATGCAGAACCTGCACGGCAGCTTCTGTGATGGGTGGCAATGGCGGTTCGATTTCAAATCCAATCAGGGAAACTTCAAAAGCCGGTTCCTTTCATTGCCATTCCAGAATGCCCGGGTGTTCGAAAACAGGGGATGACGGATGATATTAAGGAATCACCAAAATTTTAGAGAAGTACTAAAAACCCTTTCTGGTATTGCGATTGAACAGACCCGTGAAATAAAACTCCGTGTGTTATATGGCTCTTTTTACAAGCCCCTCATCCTTGAACGATCTTCACAGTGTGGACCCGGGGTGATGCTATTCATCGGGTATGCTTATCGAAATAAACGAGGTTTTTTTACAATCAGGAACTCACGGAATCCAGTCTCTTTCGCTTGAAAGGATACACCGCAGGAAAAATCCCCATCCGGCTGGATAACGGTACCTGAAGTAATCCGTATAATCGATATGGTTCTTAACTCCGTATGGGGTCATTCTCAAAGAACGTATCCGGGTAAAAATGCAGGAAGCCTGCAAAGATCGCCAGGATTATTATTCCACAGGGAAGGGATACTCCGGCTTGCCCAAAAAATGTGGGTCCATACTGGGCACCACAGGAGGCCAGGTAAAGTATGCTGGCGCTTGAAATTCCGATTACAATAAACCTTAAACCGGGGCGCGAGATGCTGTTCCAGCAAACCAGCGAGAATATTGTTATACATACTAATATGAATGTGCCCAATCCCCACAGGCTCGCCGATAATGCAGTCTCTCCCTTATAGATCCCACTGGTGATATACCCGATCTCATGAGTGATGGGAATTAATGAAGTCCCATATGGGGTTATCTGGTACCGGAACACTGCACCCTGTGCCCCCATCCCCAGACCGTCCCCGATTACAAAACACTGCAGCGGGATAATAAATAAGAACAGACAGAGCCCGATGGCAATTACCCACGTTCGCACATATCTCGTTTGGCGAATCCCATAAAAAACCTGTTGTTCATCTTCGCTACCTCTCAATTCGTATTCTTTATCTCCTGACAAATGTAAATCTCCGGATCACGTGTACAGGAATATGGCAAGTAATCCGGCAAGAGTTCTCTTTCAGTACCGTGTCCATCTCCTCGTCTTTCTCCTTGCTTGTATCGCTGCACTTACCGCTGCACATCCAGCCTTTCTCGTAACCGATGAATGGATCACGGGAAACCAACTCGCCCAGCTGAATGAGGGTCATCAGGCAATAATCTCAGAGGGCAAATATGGCATGTTTGAGAATGGCACGTCATATCCCTATTTTACGGCACGAAATAATTACCTCGGCTATTCATTGCTGTTCCCCCTTGTCTCGCTCCCCGCTGAATGGATAGTTTACCTGTTTGGGAATCAGTTCACCTTTTTTATCACCTATCTCTGGACCTTTCTGCTCATCGGTCTTGCACTGGTTTTGAATGCGTTTTTTCCGGCATATACCTGCTTCAGGAAATTGCGGTGGACAACGGGCCTTATCGTTCTCTCGTTTGTCGGTTTCTTCTCAAACCTGTTTTATTATACATCGTTCGATCTCACCGGAAAAAATTCTTCCCCGGAAATCCTGGCAATTGTCTTCACAAATGTCCTGCTGTTTGCCCTGCTCGCAGTGATAGTATACGAAATCCTTCAAATAATCTTCCGGGACACCACCTTTGCATTCTTTGGAACGGTTGTCTGTCTTTCCTGTTCGTCGTACTTTTTCTGGACAACATTCTGTAAGGATCACGTTCTTGTGGCCCTTCTCTTCTCCTTAATCCTGTTAACTGTCATAACATTCCTGGCAACAGGCAATCTCCCGTCACTTTTCGGAAGTTTTTTCTTTGCAGGACTTCTCATCTGGGCACGCCCGGAACTGGGTGTTTTTATTTTTTTTGCTCTGTGTTGTCTTCTCCTTGCCGTAATGGTATGGGGAAAAAACAGGACATTTTCTTCATTGTGTCATTTCAGGATTTTTCTCTCGCCGTTATTTACCCTGCTGGGTGCCGTCCCGTTTCTGATCAATAATTATCTGGCTTCGAAAAATTTTCTCATTCCTTCCTTTGTCCTAGCAATGAATATCTCCTCAACATCGGTTGGAGTGACGGGGAGTACATCTGCGTCACAACCGTATCTTCTGGATACAATCCACACACTGCTGCAGGCAAATGAGCTGACCGCGCTTACGTATCTGTCATCATTTCCGGCAGATGTGATGAGGGTTTTATTTTTGCCTCAATCCGGAAGCATGGGCGTTCTTGTCATCGTTCCTGTCTTTCTCACAGCGATTCTCATCGTGCCCCTTCTCAGAAAGATGAATACCCGCCTTTTTGATGAGAAAGAAAAGATGATTATTGGCACGCTTTTTTTGCTCTCCCTTGCAATTTTCTGTGCTTATATTCACCGTGCCTATGGTCTGAATATTGATCTGGGGATTATGCCAGACATCCGCTATCTGTCCCCAGTCTATCTGCCGCTCACGATAATTGGTCTGATGCTCTTCAAAAAAGCACCGGGTATTCTGGATATGCCGTTAGAGATCCTTGCCGGGATAGTGGCAGCCTGGATGGTATGTATCCCGTTAACCCTTGCATTGATTCTCCTGTATTATCCGGAACCCATGGAATGGAAAAATATTTTCCCGTTACTGTCCCTTGGGGCAACGATCGGTATTTTTTTCGTGTCTCTCGGGGTCGTTCTCATGTATTATTATTCGGTACTGGGTAATCGGCCTGCGGTCTCGGTAAACCTAACAAAAAAAATCTTCGCAGTCATGTGCGCACTTCCACTCATCTGGCAGGTGGATGCATCATTCCTGGCATGTCTGTTTTCCAATGGTCTTGGAGGGTATCTTTTCTGGCTGCCAGTTCTTCTTAAATTGCTCAATGTGGTGATATGAGGGTAATTTTGGAAGTTACACAAAAATCATGCGTGGAGCAGGAGTTGAACCTGCGAACGCCTGCGCGACGGGACCCTAAATCCCGCTCCTTTGACCGGACTCGGATATCCACGCCCATTATCTAATGGACTCACGGCCATATTTTCTTTGTGCCGGATTACCCCCGTTGCAGCGGTATGACTTGAGTACAAGTCCTGATCTTTTTAAAAAAATTTAAAAATACCAATGCATGGAGCTTACATATCCACCCGGGTCACAACACCGTGGATCTTATCCGAAGGCAGCTTGTAGAACTGGACCATGGATGGCGATAGCCGCTTGAGTGCACCAAAGATCCGCCAGACAACATGCGTGGTCACGATATCTTCCATGCCATAGAAGATCGTCTTCTCATCAATATCCGCCTCTTTCAGGATCATGCTGATGTCGGCGATCTCCATGTACCCCAGGTAGATCTCAAAGATCGACAGCCCCGGGCTCAGTTCCTTGGTGAACCCCCAGGTGACGCCAAACGGCTGCTCGGTCCGGATGATGGAGATGATGATGTTGTCGTCGTACATGATATTGTTCGTGAACATGATCCGGGGAATATACTGGGGAAGCTTCCGGAAATCCCGGGCAAAGAAGAGGGCCGAGCCCGAGATCCGGTTGACCGACTGGTAGATCTCATTGAATTTTGGCAGGAACTCATCGAGCGGTATGGGGCTCAGCATACTGCCGAGTTTCTTCTGGCCATTGACATAGATCATGATCACGCAGAACGGGATGAATGCAATCAGGAGTGAGATGTAGCCGCCATAGGGAATCTTGTGCAGCGTGGCAAACAGGAATGCGAAATTGACCATCATGATGCCTGCGGCAAGCAGGGTCTTGAGAATCCGGCCCCGATGGAACATGATCATCGTGATGAGAATGCCGGTGATCGCCATATCCCCGCTGACGGCAAGGCCATAGGCAAGGGTAAGGTTGTTGGAACTCCGGAAGACGAGGATGACCAGAAGCACGGCGAACAACAACATCCAGTTCATGATATCGATATAGATCTGGGAACGGAGCTGGGGCGAGGTGAATTCGATCCGCAACAACGGCATGATGCGGGTGGTGATTCCCTGGTACACAATCGAGAAGATCCCGGAGATCATGGCCTGCGATGCAATGATGGTGGCAGCAATACTGAGCAGCAGGAACGGAATATAGAGGATCTGCATCTGGGCAAAGACCATCTCAAATAAAATATTTTTTGCACCCGGGTGACTCAGTGCGAATGCGCCCTGTCCCAGGTAATTCAGGGCAAGGGCAACAAACACGAAGTACCATGCCTTGATGATGGGGTCGCGGCCGAGATGCCCCATGTCGGCAAAGAGCGCTTCGCTCCCGGTTGCGCAGAGGATTACCGAGGAGAGGATGAGGAATCCTTCAAGCCCGTGGTTGAAGACATAACTGATCCCAATCAGGGGATTGATCGCAAGAAGGACTGCTGGTGTACTGATGAGCGCAACGAGGCCAAACCCGGCGAGTGCAATAAACCAGATCACCATGACGGGGCCAAATGCCCATGCGACTCTTTCGGTGCCACGGGACTGGAACGAGAAGAGGCAGATGGCAATGAGTCCTGCAAGCATCATCAGGAATATCTGGGGTGTCTGTCCAAGACCCGGGATGAGCAGCACGCCCTCAACCGCAGAGAGGATACTGATCGCGGGCGTGATTACACCGTCCCCGATAAAGAGCGAGATGCCGACAATGGCCAGAAGCGAGACGAACGCTGCCTGGTTGCCGGATTTCAACAGGGGCAGGAGCGTCTCTTTGAGCACGATCGTACCCCCCTCACCTTTCTTCCCGAGGTGCATGGCGAGATACGTGTATTCAACCGTAACAAGGATCGTCAGTGTCCAGATGATCAGGGATAAGATGCCCATCACATTTTCCGCGGTCGGGGGAATGAGAAGGAAAATTGCGGTCAGCGCATAAATCGGACTGGTTCCGATATCCCCGAACACGAGCCCCATCGATTTGACGATGTCGGGCATGACAAACGAATCCCTGAACATTCTTCAATACCTCTCTTCAGATTCAGGGATAATGATTTCTCTTTCGCGTGGCCGTTTTTCCCCGGTTCCCGCATACGGATTATGAGTACGGATCAGGATGGCGGGCAGGTCCCGGACTGCTCTTTCTTATCTTCAATATACATCCGGTAACTGGTGATGAGCAGCACAACCAGCAGCGGGCCGAGCACAAACCCGGCAAGGCCCATCGTCAGGAGCCCCCCGATGATCCCGATGAACATCATCACCGGGTTGATCTTCACCCGCCGGCCGACAAGGACCGGCCGGATAAACACTTCCGGTATGCACGATACCCCAAGGTAGCCAAGGACAAACAGGATGAGAACCCCGGAGATATCGCCGATAGCAAGGGCATAGGTCCCGACAAGGAGGAATGCGATCGCCGAGCCAAGCACCGGTATGAGTTCGCAGAACGCGGCAAAGAACGAATAGAAGAAGATGTCCCCGTACCCGAGCAGGTAGAAGACCGGGAGGGCAATAAAGAATGTCATGACCGCTATTGCAACCTGCACAACATAAATTGCATAGAGCGTATCTACCGTGACATCTGACAACCGGTTCACCGACTGCCTGATACGATCAGGCATGCGATCCAGAATTCTTTTTTTGAGTTCTTCGCCATGAAGGATCAGCACGAACAGGGTGAAGAAGAAGATGAAGGCCTTGAAGAGAATGAGAGTCAGGTTATCGACCAGTGTCTGTCCAAAGTTGATGAACAGGGCATTGCCGGTGAGAAATATCCCGTTCAGGCTTGTCTTGTTGAACGTTATGCCGTGGACAACCGGGTTTGTCAGGGGATCGGCAAGCCAGACCCCGATGGTTGCGAACATCTGGGTCATCACGGTGGAATTGGCGGAAAATGCAGCAAGAGTACCCCAGAGAACCAGGATGCACGCACCAATGATCATGCCGGTAACAAGGATTGCGGAGATGATCGGGGATACCTTCTGGCTGACCTGGTGATGAAGCGGTATGAGAATGACCGCAAGCGATGCGCCGAGCAGCACCATATCCATCACCGACCAGAATAAAATCATCACGATGAGGGCAAGGATGACCATGAGGATCAAGGGAAACTGATCGGCCCGGAGCTGCGACATGAATACGTACTTAGTACGAGTGCCGCAATTAAAAGAATACGGATGCTCTCATGCACGCTCCACTACGCGAACGATACCCATAACAACATGGCAATGCTAAAGAATCTGGTTGACGATGAAGCCAATTGAGCACCTTGCGGTGATAGCGCATGATCTCGGGCTCATCTTTGAGTTCCTGGGCCTTGCTTCACTGCTGCCATTTCTTGTTCTCATCATCTTTGGCGAATGGAATCTCATTCTCCCCATGGCAACGGTACCGGTCACATTCATCGGTGTCGGGTACCTGATCTCCCGCATGCCGCACGAGGACATCGCTCCCTCGTTCTCTGCAACCCTGTCGGCAGTTGCTCTTGCGTGGCTGTCCATTGCATTTGTCGGGGCGCTTCCCTTCGTGTTTGGCATGCATATGTCTTACACGGACAGCGTGTTTGAAGCCATGGCCGGGTGGACGGGGACGGCGTTTACCATGATCCCGTCGCTCGATCAGATGCCCAACACGCTCCTCTTCTGGCGTTCGTTTATGCAATGGATCGGCGGCATCGGCATCATTGTATTCGGGGTTTCCCTCCGGGGGAAGACCCGGGCCTCGCTCTTCCGGCTCTACCGGGCGGAAGGGCGGGAAGCCGAACTGATCTCATCGTCCGTCTCAACGAGCCGGAGGATGTGGATGATCTACCTTGTCCTGACCTTCGGGTTCACCGGCATGATCATGCTCACGGGCATCTCCTTGTGGGATTCGCTGAACCTGGTCATGACCACGATAGCAACCGGGGGATTCACCCTGCATGATGGGGGCTTGTCGTACTACAATAACCCGGCGCTCGAAGCTCTTCTGATCCCGGTGATGCTAGCCGGGGCCATCCCGTTCAAGGTCTTCTTCTTCCTGTACAATGGCAACGTCAGGGGCATGCTCAGGGACCGGACTGTACAGATCCTGCTGCTGATCGCGCTCGTTGGGTCGGCCATCATCTCATGCGATCTCTTCCTTTCCGGCAATTTTTCCGCGCTCACCGCAATAAGGGAAGGAACCTTCACCGCAATATCCGGCATCTGTACCTGCGGATTGCAGAATTCCGGCATTCATTACTGGGCAACGGTTCCGCTTGCCATCATCACCATGATGGTCTTTATCGGCGGGGCAATGGGAAGCACCGCTGGCGGCGTGAAGATCAACCGGCTGGTCATCGGGTACGAGGGAATTGTCTGGTGGTTCCGCCGCTTCTTTGTCAGCAGCCGCGTGATCATACCCCTCCGTATCGGGGGGCGGACTCATGGGCGGGAGCAATCCCACCTTACCGTCTCCAAAAATATTCTGGTCATCGTGATCTATGTTCTGACCATCTTCGTTACCACGGTCGTCACGCTCCACCTGTATATCACATCCTTCAGCCAGGAACAGGTGGTTTTTGAGATCGTGTCGGCACTCAGCAATACCGGGCTTACGGTGGGATTCATCGGGCCTTTAAGCCCGCTCTTCCTGAAATGGGAATTTATTGCTTTGATGTGGCTGGGCCGGCTCGAGATCGCCCCGGTCCTGATCATTGCGATGGGGATCTTCAAAGGAGTCCGGGACGATATTGCAGCCGATGCCTATTCGGGAGACGAACCTGAGTTCCGTTAGCCCCCTCTGCGCCTGATGGACGGGGATCGGCGTCCCCATCCTTAATGTGCAGGCAGCGTCAATAGTACGGGGTAAACGGTGGCTCATGGCTGAAATAAAACTTATCGGTACTGCGCATGTGTCCCAGCAGAGCGTGGACGAGGTCCGGACCGCAATACAGGAATATGTTCCGGATGTCGTGGCCATTGAGCTGGATCCTTCACGTTTTGCCGCACTCAAAAAACAGGCCCGCGACCCCACGGTCGATGATGTGCTGGAAGTGAAAAATTTCAATTCACTGCTGGTCCAGTGGCTGCTCGCGTATCTCCAGCGCAAGATCGGGCTTGATGTCGGGGTCGAACCCGGTGCGGAGATGAAGATCGCGATTGCTGAAGCAGAGGCGCACAATATTCCGATCGCGCTCGTGGACCGGGATATCCGGATCACGCTCCTGCGGTTCTGGAGCTCGCTCGGGTTCTTTGAGAAGATCAAGATGGTCTGGGCGCTCATCATCTCCATTGCGGAGATTGACGGGGGTGAGGAGATCGATATCGAGTCTCTCAAAGAGCAGAACGTCATCGATATGGTGATGGAAGAGTTCCGGAAGTTCTCTCCCAACGGGGCGCGGGCATTGATTGACGAACGGGATGCGTTTATCGCCCACCAGCTGGTGATCTTAAAAGCCCAGCGGCCGGAAGGAAAGATCCTTGCGGTGGTCGGGGCGGGTCACCGGCAGGGAATCACCGGGTATCTTGACCGTCCCGACACGCTCCCCCCGTTTGCATCGCTGAGCCAAGAGCCCAAATCATTCCCGTGGGCAAAAATATTCGGGTTCGGGGTGACCTCCCTCTTCGTCTTCCTGCTTGCGGCGATTGCATTTTCCGGTGTGGGGCTGGGTGTGCTGCTCTATGCCTTCCTGTTCTGGGTGGTGATTCACGGTGTACTATCGGGCTTGTTCGTTCTTCTTGCCGGGGGTCATCCGTACTCAGCTCTGACCTGCTTCTGTGTGGCGTGGATGACTTCCTTGAATCCGATGCTCCATGCCGGGTGGATTGGTGCGTATGTGGAAGCCCGGGTACGGAAACCCCCTATCTCGGATTTCCGGAAGATTTACCAGACCGAATCCATTGGCGAGATGATCAAGGTCCCGCTCTTCAAGGTGGTGCTGGTGGCAGCGCTCGGGAATCTCGGGAGCCTGCTGGGGACGGTACTGTATTTCATCTTCGTCTTCCCGGTGCTGGGCATTGATCCGGGTGTTGTCATCTCGACCGGGATCGGCAATATGTGGGTCTGGTTCGCCGGACTCTTCTAATTTTTTTTATAATGCTTCAGTTTTCTATGGGGCAACAATCGTGCCCCGGCAGGGAAGGAAGAAATAAATGCCTTTTTAGAACCTGTTTCTTTTGAGGACCGGGGACTGCCGCAGGGTTCTGGACATAGGCGGGGGTGTGTGCCAGGAATCGCGTTTATTGACCTGAGAAGATCACGATGTAAGACCTGCATTCCCGTAATCGAATCCGGCTTTGCTACGGCCCCGGATTACTCCCTATTTCCACCAGACCGTGTCAGTTTCGTGAAAAACCGTGTCAGTTTCCATGACCGTTTCGCAAGATTTCCTTCATTTTCACGTCGCAGAACCCACATGATGGTAACCATGTTAATATGGGTTAATTGGCGCGGCCGAAATGGAAGGGTCGCGGGTTCCAGGAGGTTTTGGTAGGTGATCGGGGAAGTGAGAGGGCGCTAAGGGCGTTTTGGAGAAGGGTCTGGGATCTACGACGTGAAACTCTCATATTTGGGTCAAAACGGTTAGGGCTCTCAAAGTTGCGGGTCACTTGACCTTTAGAGAACGCATCGCAGCCTTCTCGTATATCAGTCCCTGATCTTTCTGACTGTTAAAGGGATTTCCAAAGAGTCCGGGCGATCCGGAAATTAAAAAAAATCTCACAGCAAAAAAAACTCTCACAGTTTTTTTTCATCCGGGTTTTTTTCCGGGCCGGGAGTAACACGAGCGATCTGCTGATCGATCCATCCATGAATGATCTCTTTTATTGCATCAGTGGTCATGTCGCATGAACACCGCGAGCGAATCTCATTCTCCAGCTGATCGAGGATCGGTGTGACCAGCATAAAATACAAGGATGTTCCCGAGAATCCCCCGGACTTCTCAACATGCAGCAGGACCAGTTCATTGAGATGTTCGAGTTCACCGGTCATGGTGACGACCTCTTCAAGGGTCCGTTTTGTGATCCCGGTTCCTGCTCCGCTCGAAGATACTGAATTATCTGACGATTCATTGCACGGATCATCGGCAGTTGTTTCTGTCATTTTAAAGAGGATCGGGAATTGTGCCGGAGAACCCAATCGTAATAATGAAGATGATCCGCCCCGGCATTTATGATTTGTGCCATTCGCTTTGGAACGATTATCTCGATCCTTCCTTTCATATCATCGTATATCTGTCAGGATGAGGCGGGTCTTGTCAAGTAGCGAACTCTTTGTCATTGAGGGGTATTGGCGGATCATGGGGCAGAAACCAAAACGACCATCGCTCCTTCGGTGTATGGAAGGCCTTGAAAGTATCAAGGATGATTTCTATAGTCATAAAAAAAAATTTATGAACCAATCAGATTTCAGCTGGCGCTCGAAAATGACCTTACAATACCATGGAAAACCGGCTGGAAAAATAACAGAAAAAATTAGAGAAGGCCCGGAGCCTTGACCCGGAACTTCTGCCAGAGCACACGTCCCACAACGCGGTAGGTATAATCCAGTTCTTCGAAACTGGGGATATCGTGCTCTTTTAAGATCTCCCTGCCGATATTCATCGAGTCGCCTCCCAGAAGCGAGGCAACAAGCCGGTTGCTGGTCATGCCCGAGAACTTCAGGATCTGTTTGGCCATCTGTTCGGACGTGAGCACGAGGTTCGGGAACGTGATGATGAAACAGATATCCCAGAGATCCTCATGCTTCGCGAGCACGGAGAAGGTCTTCTCAAACCGTTTCTCGGAAGCGTCGCCCAGCAGATCGATCGGGTTGCCCTTGTTCCAGAATTCAGGGAGGAACTCGTTGAGTTCGTCAATGACCTCTTTGGGCAGGTCAACGATCTCGACACCGTACCGCTCTGCATAATCGGATGAGAGAACCGCGTACCCCCCGGCATTCGTTACTACCAGCGCACGCTTGCCTTTCGGGTACCGCTTCGGGTGGGAGAGCATCTGGGCTGCGAGGAATGCACCGGTCAGGGTATGAACAGCGATAACCCCGGATTTGCGGAACGCTTCCATATACACATCATAGGAACCCGAGAGCGACCCGGTGTGTGAGGATGCTGCGGCCTGACCCCGGCGCGATGACCCGGCCTTGATGGCAATGACCGGCTTTTTTGCGCAGACTTCAGAGACAACTTCCATGAAGGCTTTGCCGTCCGTGATCTGTTCGATATAGAGAATGATCGCCTTGGTCTTCTCATCGCCACCCACGTAGCGGATATAATCAAGGAAGTCGAGATCGGACTGGTTGCCCACGGAAATGACGTTGGAGAACCCGATATTCTTGGCAAGACTCCAGTCAACGACCGTGTTGATGATAGCGCCGCTCTGGGAGATGAACGCGATGTTTCCGGGCTTGGGTGACTGGTGGACGTAGGTGGTATCGATGCCCCGCGGGGGAACGATGATACCAAGACAGTTCGGACCGATGATGCGGGTGCCGTATCGCTGGGCGATCGAGACAACCCGCTCTTCGAGCGCCTTGCCGTTCTCTCCCATCTCCTTGAACCCGGCCGTGATGATGACGAGCATCGGCACACCTTTTGCGCCGCACTCTTCAACAACCGCCGGGACATTGACCGCGGGCACCGTGATGACCGCGAGGTCTACCGGTGCCGGTATGGCAGTGATGTTGTGGTAGGCCTTGATCCCCTGGATCTCGGAGCGTTTGTTGTTGACCGGATAGAGCTGGCCCGGGAAGTGGAGCAGGTTATGCATGACGGCATACCCCATCTTGGAAGAGTCCTGCGAGGCACCGATCACGGCAATGGAACGCGGGTTGAAATATTCCATCGGAACCGGTGGCCGCACTTTCCTCTCAATGGTCGCAACGGTATCGGATACAATTACCCGTGCATCAACGGCACAGCCACCATTCTCGTATAACCGGAGCGGGTTGATATCGAACTCTACGATGTTCTCATTCTCTTCAAAGAAGCGGCAGACATTCTTGATGATCGTTACGAGGGCTTCCTCGTCACGGGGTTTTGCACCACGGTACCCGGTAATCAGGGGGTAGGCATTGATCTCCTTGATCATCTGCCGGATCTCTTCTTCCGTGACCGGGAGGATGCGCAGGGTGACATCTTTCATGAGCTCGACCATCGTCCCGCCCATACCGAACGTGATGACCTTGCCAAAGGCGGGGTCTGTCCTGCCCCCGATGATCAGTTCAAGGCCCGGTTCTGCCTGCTGTTCGACAATCACACCCGTAATTTCTGCATCCGGGTTGTAGGCCTTTGCCCCATCAAGGATCTTGGTAAACGCCCCAAGAGCTGCCTTCTTGCTCCCGATACCAACGATCACGCCGCCCGCATCGCTCTTGTGGACGATCTGCGGGGATATGATCTTCATCACAACAGGGCAACCCATGTGTTCTGCGGCTACTGCCGCATCTTCCCCGCTCTTTACCACCTGGTATTCAGGGACCGGGATATCGTACTTTCGTAATATGTCGTATCCTTCTGCTTCACTCAACATTTTCTGGGTCACTTGTTCACCTCAGTTTGGATCTGTTGGTTCCCTTGTCTTGGGAACCTGCGAATGAGTTTAAAGAAAATGCGTGCAGAAGGGATCAGATCCAGACAGGATTAATGCCCGCACTACATTTTTTAAAAAATTTGCTATGGCACAATTTAAACATTCTGCAATTGTCGAATCCTGCTTCGGCATAAAACCGTGGCTGAAACGGGCTCTTTTTGGTATTCAGGCCAAAACAGTAAGTTAAATTATCATTATTGATAATGTAGATTAGGGGCACTCATATGGACAAGAGCGCAGAATCCAAAGCACCTGCAACGTACTACACTCCTGACCCGTCGTACCGTCATAACAGCTACATTGGAGATTACAAGTGGGCCTACAATGAATTCCTCAAGGATCCGGAAAAATTCTGGGATAAGATTGCCAAAAAACTCCACTGGTTCGCTCCCTACGACAAAGTATGTGAATGGAACTACCCGTACGCGAGATGGTTCATCAACGGCAAGACAAATATTACCTACAACTGTCTCGACCGGCATGTGCTCGGCAAGAACCGGAACAAGGTTGCGCTGATCTGGCGTGGCGAGACCGAGACCGAAGACCGCGTGTACACCTACCGGCAACTCATGCGGGAAGTGCAGCGGTTTGCCAACGGGTTAAAGAAACTCGGTGTTGTCAAGGGAGATCGTGTCTGCATCTATATGCCGGTGATTCCCGAACAGATCGTTGCCATGCTTGCCTGCACCCGGATTGGTGCAATCCATTCTGTCGTGTTTGGCGGTTATGGGGCAGCAGCGCTTAACCAGCGAATCGTGGGTGCGGGAGCAAAAATTGTGATCACGGCGGATATTGCCATCCGGCGCGGCAAGTCGATCCCGCTCAAGCATGTGATCGAAGAGGCGATCATCCATGCCCCGACCGTTGAACACCTCATTGTCCTCAGGCGCGAGCTCCGGATCCCGGTGGAGATTCACAGCGAGATGGAGGTTGATTTTTATGAACTGCTCGCGGATGTCGGGTCCGATTGCCCGGCGGAAGAGATGGATGCAGAGGATCCGCTGTTTATTCTGTATACGAGCGGTACCACCGGCTCTCCCAAGGGAATTGTCCATACGTGCGGGGGCTACATGGTCGGCGCTTATTACACGACCAAGTACATCTTCGATTTAAAAGAGAATGATGTCTACTGGTGTACGGCAGACCCGGGCTGGATCACCGGACATTCCTACGTGATATACGGGCCTTTGTGCGTTGGCGGCACGGTCTTCATCTGCGAGAATACGCCCGATTATCCGGATCCCGGCGTCTGGTGGAAGATGGTTGAGGAGTACGGGGTCTCGATCCTGTACACGGCCCCGACCGCCATCCGGATGTTCATGAAACTGGGTCGCGAATGGCCTGACAAGTATAATCTCAGTTCATTAAGGATTCTCGGGTCGGTGGGTGAACCCCTGAATCCTGAAGCGTTTGAATGGTTCTACCATGTCATCGGCAAAGACAAGTGCCCTATCGTGGATACCTGGTGGCAGACCGAGACCGGGATGCATATGGTCACGACCGTGCTCGGCGAACCGATGCGGCCCGGCTATGCCGGAAAAGCCATACCCGGTGTTATCGCGGATGTGGTGGACGAGACCGGAACGAGTCTGCCTCCCGGACAGAAAGGATTCCTTGTTATCAGGAAACCCTGGCCCGCGATGATGCGCACGGTCTACAACAATGATGAGCGGTACCGCAAGTACTGGGAGACCATTCCCGGTTGTTACACCGTCGGGGATCTTGCGATCAAAGGCGAAGATGGCAACATCATGGTGATTGGAAGATCTGACGATCTGATTATTGTCTCCGGCCATAATATCGGTACCGCCGAAGTGGAGAGCGCTCTTGTTTCCCATTGCGCTGTAGCAGAAGCCGCGGTGATTGGGAAACCCGACCCGATGAAAGGAAACACCATCAAAGCCTTCGTCACGCTCCGGGTGGGTAATACGCCCAGTGACAAATTGAAGAATGAACTCATCTACCACGTGCGGATCACACTTGGACCCATTGCCATGCCCACCGAGATCGATTTTGTCGACTCCCTTCCCAAAACACGGAGCGGCAAAATTGTTCGCCGCGTGCTCAAGGCAAGAGAGATGGGCATCGATCCGGGTGACATATCAACCCTTGATGAATAAAATGTCAAGGAATATGAAACCAACTTTTTAAATACTGTTTTGTGGTATTTATAAATATGAAGGTCAGGCCAGAAGACTCTCTCAAGATCGAAAATATCGTTGCCTCCGCAAAGGTGACTGATTATCTGGATCTTCCCGCTCTTGCATCCCAGATACCGGGTGCCGAATATAACAAGAAGCGGTTCCCGGGGGTTGTACTCCGGATGCAGAATCCCAAGATTGCAGCGCTGGTCTTTGGATCGGGAAAAGTCGTTCTTACTGGCGCAAAAAGTATTGACAATGTTGGCAAGGGATTGAATATCCTTGGCGGACTGCTGCGCAAACAGGGAATTAAAATTCCGAAAAAACTGGATTTTAAGATCCAGAATATTGTCACGTCTGCAGATCTTGCAACGCCCATCAATCTCAACAAGATTGCTGTGGGATTCAATCTCGATAAGATCGAATATGAGCCTGAACAGTTCCCCGGTCTTGTCTATCGGCTTGATGAGCCAAAAGTGGTTGTTCTGCTCTTTGGATCCGGCAAACTGATCATTACCGGTGGCAAAGTCCCGGAAGATGCCAGTAAAGCGGTATTGAAGATCCTGTCCGACTTACGCGGTCTCGGGCTCATGTAATCTTTTCTGTACCTGGTGTATCATTGCATAAGGAAAATTTTCAAAAGTTGTAATATTATAAAAAGTTCTTGGCAATTGCCTGCCGATAAGAATACCTATATAACGCTATTTAGATAATTATTCTGGATAGATAAGATCGTTTTATGGATGTGTGATATGCGAACTGAAAATGTAATGTATTTTACCGAGAAAGAAGAGGAATTTGCGAACCTCCTCATCGAAATTGGAACAAAGAGGAATGTTGCAAAGGTTCTGGTATTTCTTGCAAATACTCCTGAAGCAACCTCACGGGCCATTGAACGCGGAACCGATCTCCGCCAGCCTGAAGTCAGCATCGCGATGCGCTACCTGATGGAACAGGACTGGATCTCGAGCAGGGAGAGCAAGGCCGAGAGCAAGGGACGCCCGGTCAAGATCTACGAGCTGGCCAAACCGATTCAGGATATTATGGACAGCATCGAGAAAGAGAAGAAGAAAGAAGCCAACAACCAGCTGGCACTCGTCCAGAAATTACGAAACTATATCAAGTGAAGAAATTATCCTGCACTCTTTTTTACTGCCGGCAATTACGGTTGTTTTCTCGGCAAAATTGCAGAACAGCCCGCTCTCAATCACACCCGGGATGTTTGCAAGGGCACGTTCAAGCTCAACCGGATTTTTGATCTCATTGAATGAGCAGTCAACGATAAAATTCCCATTGTCTGAGATGACCGGTCCGTCTTTCTTGACGCCTTCACGAATCGTTGGAATACAGCCGAATTCACGCAGCTGGATCATGACAGGGCGGACTGCAAAGGGCAACACTTCTACCGGGACGGGGGCTTTCAGGTGCGGGACAACTTTCTGTTCGTCAACAACAACAATGAACTGCATTGCAGCAGATGCCACGCATTTTTCCCGCATATGGGCAGCGCCCCGGCCCTTGATCAGGTTGAGCTGAGGATCGACTTCATCGGCACCATCAATGGCCATATCAAGGATCGGGTTGTCATCAAGGGTTGTTAAGGGAATCCCATATTCGCGGGCACGTTGTGCGGTCTGGTAGGATGTGGGTATGCCGGAGATCCGGAGTCCTTCCCGGATGCGGACTGCGAGTCGTTCGATGGTATAGAAGACGGTTGAACCGGTGCC
>Ga0209099_1000868_pt1 | contig 33825 bp, 30 predicted proteins | sample AD_JPNHW2_MetaG_FD_184430 | JGI IMG/M metagenome (GOLD analysis project Ga0209099, IMG submission 184430) | Active sludge microbial communities of municipal wastewater-treating anaerobic digesters from Japan - AD_JPNHW2_MetaG (SPAdes) (version 2) | ecosystem: Engineered > Bioreactor > Anaerobic... | reverse complement strand
AATTGTATTTTTGCATCCCGCTTATTATAACCACTTGTATCATAGAAAAGAACAAGTTATTAACAAAAAAAAGGAGTTTGAATCGTGGACACTTTGAGTTACAAAACGGTATCGGCAAATAAGGCTACTGTTAACAAGGAGTGGGTAGTAATTGATGCTACCAACGAGGTACTAGGCAGACTTTCAAGTAAGGTTGCCAACATTCTTCGTGGTAAGTATAAAGCAAATTACACCCCACACGTTGACTGCGGCGATAATGTGATTATCATCAATGCTGAAAAAATCCGCTTAACCGGTAAAAAATTAACCGACAAGGTTTATGTACGTCACACAGGTTATCCTGGAGGACAGAGATTTTCTACCCCAAAAGAAATGCTTCGTAAACGCCCAATCGCCGTTATCGAGCATGCAGTAAAGGGAATGCTCCCAAAAAACAAATTGGCTTCTCAACTTTATGGGAACCTTTATGTTTATGCTGGTTCTGAGCACCCACATGAGGCACAACAGCCTAAAGTAATCACATTAAGTTCAATAAAATAGTAGAGTATGCAGGTACTTAACGCAATAGGAAGAAGAAAATCTGCTGTAGCCCGTGTTTATCTACAAGATGGAAAAGGCAACATCACTATTAACGGAAGAGATTTAAAAGAATATTTTCCCTCAGAGTTGATGCAGTACGTAGTAAAACAACCTCTTCAGGTATTAAACCTTACTGGTAACTTCGATATCAAGGTAAACCTTGATGGTGGTGGAGTTAAAGGACAAGCAGAGGCACTACGTTTAGGAATTGCTCGTGCATTGATTATGCACAATCCTGAATTTAAACCAGCTCTTAAAGCAGAAGGCTTTATGACCCGTGATCCACGCGAAGTTGAGCGTAAGAAACCAGGTCAACCAAAAGCAAGGAAGAGATTCCAGTTCAGCAAACGTTAAAAGATTATTAATTATAATTATTGGCAGGCAGTTTAGCTACTAAATTGCCCAGACCCCCGATTAATCGGGGCTACTGAGCGATTGCCATAATTCTAAACTAAAACAAAAAATGTCAAGAACTAATTTCAACGATTTACTCGACGCAGGTGTACACTTTGGTCACCTAAAGCGTAAATGGAACCCAAAAATGGCTCCATACATCTTTATGGAGCGCAATGGTATCCATATCATCGACCTACAAAAAACAATTGTAAAGGTTGATGAAGCTGCCGCCGCTTTAAAGCAAATTGCAAAATCAGGCCGTAAGGTTCTGTTTGTAGCTACAAAAAAACAAGCTAAAGAGATTGTTGCCGAGAGAGTAAAACAAGTTAACATGCCTTACGTAACTGAGCGTTGGCCTGGTGGTATGCTTACCAACTTCCCAACTATCCGCAAGGCTGTGAAAAAAATGTCTTCTATCGATAAAATGTCCACCGATGGCACTTTCGAAAACCTTTCGAAACGTGAAAGACTCCAAATTACTCGTCAACGCGCTAAACTTGAGAAGAACTTAGGTTCTATCGCAGACTTGAACAGACTTCCTGCAGCCCTTTTCGTTGTAGACGTTCAAAAAGAGTATATCGCAGTTCGTGAAGCTAGAAGATTAGGTATCCCAGTATTTGCAATGGTTGATACTTGCTGCGACCCTTCACTCATCGATTTTGTTATTCCAGCAAACGATGATGCTTCAAAATCTATTTCTCTAATTGTTGACTTAGTGTCAACAGCAATTCAAGAAGGTCTTGAAGAGCGTAAGGCTGAGAAAGAAAAAGAACCAGCTCCAAAGGAGAAGAAAGATGAGCCATCAACTCATACTCGTGCTCGCAAAGGTAAGAAAGCACCAAGAGTAGAAGAAGGTAAAGAAGAGGTTGAAGAAACCGAAGGTGAAGCAAAAGCAGAGGAATAAAACTAGTCGAACTTTTTAAATTTTAGATTACAATGGCCGAAATAACAGCAGCTGATGTTGCGAAATTAAGAAAAGCTTGCGGAGCAGGCATGATGGATTGCAAAAACGCTCTTGTAGAATCAAACGGCGATTTTGATAAAGCTATTGAGCTTATCCGCGAACGTGGAAAAGCTATAGCAAACAAACGCGCTGACCGCGAAGCTGGTGAAGGTGCCGCTATTGCAAAAGTAAATGCTGCAGGTAACCACGGTGCAATGGTTGTACTAAACTGCGAAACCGATTTCGTAGCTAAAAACAATGACTTCGTTGCTCTTGCTCAAAGCATTCTTGATGTTGCTCTTGATAAAAAACCAGCCGATCTTGATGCCCTTAAAGCATTAGAAATCAACGGTCGTAAGATTGTTGATCTTGTAATGAATCAGTCAGGTGTTACCGGTGAAAAATTTGAACTTTCTTTCTACGATAAGATTGATGCAGCTAAAGTTGTTGCTTACATCCACCCAGGTAATAAACTAGCCACTTTGGTTGGTTTAAACAAAGCCGATGTTGACACTCAAATTGGTAAAGACGTTGCAATGCAAGTTGCAGCTATGAGCCCTGTTGCTGTTGACAAAGACAATGTTTCTGAAGAACTTCGTAAAAAAGAGTTTGAAATTGGCCGTGAACAAGCTCGTTTAGAAGGTAAGCCAGAGAATATGCTTGATAAAATTGCAGAAGGCAAACTTCAGAAGTTTTATAAAGAGAGCACTTTGTTAAACCAAGATTTTGTTAAAGACAACAAGATGACTATTCGTCAATATCTTCAGTCAATTAACAAAGAGCTTACTGTAACTGGTTTCAAGAGAGTATCGCTAAACGCATAAATAATTTGATATTTCATATAAAGCCTCGGTTTCTCCGGGGCTTTTTTATTATACCCCAACAGGACTTTTCTTTATATGATCGAATAAAATCAAATAAAGACGGCATAAACCATTATAATTTATAAAACACCTTCGGGTTGTTTTATAAATACAATTGGTATTATATCTTTATACCATAATTTTTCAACCATGTCGAAATTCAAACGAGTACTACTAAAACTTAGCGGCGAAGCCCTTATGGGCAGCGATAGCTATGGCATTAACACAGAAGTAATAAATTCCTACGCTAACCAAATTATAGAAACCTCTTCCCTAGGGGTTGAAATTGGAATTGTAATTGGTGGTGGAAATATTTTCCGTGGTTTGAGCGGCGTTTCTAAGGGATTCGATCGTGTAAAAGGCGACCAAATGGGTATGCTTGCCACTGTTATAAATAGCATTGCTCTTCAAAGCGCTATTGAAAGTCAAGGTGGAAAAGCGAAAGTATTTACGGCAACCAAGATGGAACCAGTTGGCGAATTATACTCGAAGGCAAAAGTACTTGAATCGTTCAAACAAGGCTACGTTGCAATAATTGCGGGAGGTACCGGAAACCCATTCTTTACTACCGATACAGCGTCAGCTCTTCGTGGAGTAGAAATTGAGGCAGATGCTTTGCTCAAAGGAACTCGTGTTGATGGAGTTTACACGGCTGATCCAGAGAAAGACAGAACAGCCAAACGTTTCGATACAATTACCTTTGCCGAAGCATACGAAAAGAAACTAAAGGTTATGGATCTTACAGCATTCACAATGTGTAGTGAGAATAATCTACCTATTGTTGTATTTGACATGAATACCCCCGGAAATCTCAGAAAACTGATTTTAGGTGAAAAAATTGGTACTTTAGTTAAAAATTAGATAATTTTAGTTCGGAAATTTTAAGATTATAACTATGACACAAGAAGATGCTAATCTATGTATCGACATAGCTAAAGATAGAATGCAAAAGGCGATTGATCACCTTGAAAATGAGCTTAGAGTTTTAAGGGCTGGTCGCGCAAATCCCAATATGCTTGCAAACGTTATGGTTGATTATTATGGTACACCAACCCCTCTTACCCAAGTTGCAAGTGTTGGTAGCCCCGATGCGCGATCAATCGTAATTCAACCTTGGGAAAAAAAGATGATTGAACCCATTGAGAAAGCCATTATGGCTGCAAACTTAGGATTTAATCCTCAAAACAATGGTGAAACCGTTCGTGTTGTTGTTCCTGCATTAACTGAAGAGCGTCGTAAGGATTTAGTTAAACAAGTAAAACATGAAGGGGAAAATGCTCGCGTTAGTATCCGCAATGCTCGTCGAGATGCAATAGAAGAAATAAAGAAGTTGCAGAAAAATGGTTTGCCTGAGGATGTTGAAAAGGATTCCGAAACAAGAGTTCAAAAGATGACCGATAACTACAATAAAAAAGTTGAAGAGCATTTGGAAAAGAAAGAGAAAGAGATAATGACAGTATAATAAGAAAAGGATCGGTTACCCGATCCTTTTCTTATTATATTACTTCCAACCTTAGAAGTGCCGCAGCAAGTTTTAAACGCTGGGTCCAATCTCCGGGCAGTAAAAGATGATGGTTTCCAAATGGGTTATTCATAAAGTATTCCTTAGCATTGGTTACAAGTTCAACCTCAACCTGAGTTCGGCAGGCGGTTTTTAACTTTGGATGATCTGTAACTTTTGCTATTGTAACAAACATCTTGTTTAGAGTATTATCAAGCCTGAAGATAGTTAGGGTTTCACCTTTCAACTCACCAAATAAAGCCAACCCTTTGTCGGTTTCATAATGGGTATCCGTTTTAAACTTTTTATAAAGATTTGCGGGGCCTGTACAATGAGCAAAAAGAGCCTTATCATCATTTATAAAAACAGTGTTAGCCATCCAAGGGGTAATTCCACAAACTTCATAACCAAGCATCAAACCTAAAGCACTACAAGTATCACCTTCACATCCTGCAGGGATTCCATCAAGGTTAAGTTTAGAGAGGGCAAGGCAAGCCGTATGACAAGTTTGATTAACTAAAGAGAAACACTCTACCGACAAAGCATTCAACTTATAGAAAGGTATCAGTGATGCTAAACCCTCGTATATTCTTCCACTTTCATAGAGTTCAACCGAGTCTTCTGAATTAAACAGGGAGGTAAAATCGGGTGCAACCTGAGTAATTTCATCAAGAATTATATCATTCCAGCTAATATCAACCTGCTCAACACCCAAGCGTGTTTGCATTAAAAATGGACTTACAACGGATGCAACTAGCCAATCGGAGGGATTGCCAACCAACCCTAAGCGCTGACCATGTAATCGACGGATGCCATTCTTTGCATTATAAAAATTATTTATCAACTCTACTGCATTTTCATCATCATAGTTAATTAGGATTGATGAGATGTTATGCTGATTCATCCATGCCTTAACTTCGGTTGCTGATGCCCAGGAGTTACCTTCGCGAGATGCTAAAATTAGGTAGAATTTGTACTCTTGCACCGAGTTGATAGCGATCCTCTCCGATCCTCCGGTTAAGAACATCAGAATATCGGGCTTGTCATTAACATACTCAACCTTATCCTGACTGAAAACATTCAGTAATTTTTTCTTTCCTTTATCAAATACTGATAGTTCAGCATTGGGAAATGCTAAAAGTTTAACGCGGAGTTTCTCCATTAAAGAGTAGGTTTCTTCGTGCATATCAATCAAAATCATTTATTAATAATATCAATCCCATAATCGATGTACTTATAAACATCCTCGGGGTGCCCATCGATTTTTACATCATTACGTTTATGTCCTAACCGAACAATAACAGCATTCAGTTCAGGGATCACAAATATATACTGACCGAGAATACCTCGAGCATATTTAATGTGATAATTTTTGTAATTCAGATACCACCATTGGTATCCATAACGATTATTTGGCTTTTGAAGTTCTTTATCAATTAGTTCCGAAATAGGGTTTGTGGCTTCTTTTAAGTACCATTCGGGAATTATCTGTTTTCCTTTCCATTTCCCACCATTTAGAACCAATTGCCCTATACGTGCAAAATCGCGAGCATTTGAGTTGAAGCAGCAAGATGCCTTTTCGGTACCATTTTTACTATCGAGATTCCATAGCGCATCATGCTCTGCGCCTAATGGTTTCCATAGTTTTTCTGATGCGTATTCAGATAGTTTCTTTCCAGTTACTCTTTCAATTACGAGGGCAAGAAGCTGAGGGTCGCTACCCCTATAATCAAAGTATTTTCCAGACTCGCCAAGTGAGTGTAAGTTTAAAACAATTCTCTTTACATCATTCCCATAGTATGCCTGAGTTGTAATTGAAAATAAGCTGCTATAGGATTCGTCCCAGCTCAAGTTCGAACTCATTGAAAGAAGGTTTCTTAAAGTGATCTTTGATCGGTCACCCTCCTTGTATTCTGAAACAAATTCGCTTAACGGTTGATTAATATCCTTAATGTATCCATCCTGAATTGCGCAGCCAATGAGCAAACTAACAATACTCTTTGACATTGAGAAAGAATTCGAGTATGAATCTTTGCTATATCCTCCCCAATATGTTTCGGAAAGCAACATGGTATCCCTAACGACTAAAAATGCAACCGTTTTATAGGTGTCAAAATATGAGAGTTGATCTTGGTTAAAGTTGTATGAATTGTACTTATCAGAAACTTTCCAAGGTTGAGCCTCTCCCTTATCAACATTTCGATTTTCAAAAATTTTATAATCATCAATGTTTGGAAGTTGGTATATCAACGCCCTTACTATATAATGATTTTTAGGAATAGCAAGAAATATAGCCAATGCAGCAAGAACGGCAAGAACAGAAAATTTGATTATCCTTTTCATGTTGTCTGTTTTAGAATGGGATATGCAATATAGAACAAATCAGCTGCTTAATCAATCTATAATAAAAAACCCCGATTCTCTCGGGGTTTCATTTTCTAATTCGATTCAAGTATCTTAAATAGTTCATCCAATTTTGGAGTCAAAATAATCTCAGTTCGTCGATTCTTTTGGCGAGCCTCTGGGGTTTTCCCTTTATCAATTGGAACATATTGGCTACGACCAGCAGCTGTTACGCGAGATGGGTTAATCTTAGTACCATTTACCAGAATCCTTAGTATTGTAGTAGCACGCTTTGTACTTAAGTCCCAGTTATCAACCAATTCTCCTTTGCCTTTGTATGGAACATCATCAGTATGCCCTTCAACCATTATGTTGATATCAGGGTTTTGCTCAAGCACAGGTATTAGCTGCTTTAACGCTGTAGCTCCTTTAGGATCAACATCGTACTTACCTGATTTAAACATTAATTTTTCTTCAAGGGAAACGTAAACCTTACCATTTTGCATTTTAATGCTCAACCCTTTCCCTTCAAATCCATAAAGAGCATCGGTTACCTTTTTCTTAAGCGCAACCACAAGTGAATCCTTAGCTTTCAGTATCTTCTCAAGTTCAATCAACCTAGCATTTCGAAGTTCAAGCTCCTTATTTAAATTATCGAGGTTAGTTTGCATTTTATCGAGGTTAATCTTTCGCTGTTGAAGACGACGTTCCAAATCTTTTAATGCATCCTCTTTGTCTTGAAGCTCCTTTTGGGTAATCTGTAGTTGACTTAACACCTTACGGGTTTCCTTTTGGTTTCCTTGCATTAGGTTTGTTTGAAGCTGCTGAAGCTCGTTATACTTCTCCGAAACCCTCTGGTAATCCTCCTTTAATCGGTTTAGTTCAACCGAACGGTTAATACTATCTGCCGTTAAAGTTTCAACCTCCTTTTGTAAAACCTTAAGCTGTGTTTCGCATTCAGTAGCCCTAACTGAAAGTGATTCATTTTCAGTTGAGAATTTTTCACGTTCCTCCTCGCATTTTAGATTTTTATCTTGCAGTGCTTGAAATTCCTTAGCTGGAACACAAGCAAAAAAAAGCGAGATTGATACAATACAGATGGAATAGAAAATTTTTTTATTTAACATAGCTTAAGTTTTAACAAACATTATTAGTTCAATAATAGCAAAGATAAAATAATACGATTAACCCATCGTTAAACAAAAAAAGATTTTACAGGTTAATTTATTATAACTTTGCAGGCAATAAACTTTCGAGGTTTTTATGAGTGGTGTTTATCCTTTACTGGATCAGATTAACTATCCAAGCGATTTAAAGAAACTTGAACCCGATCAGCTCGTGCAACTTAGCAACGAACTTAGGCAGTTTATTATAGATGTAGTTTGCGAAAATCCCGGTCATTTAGGAGCAAGTTTAGGAGTTGTTGAGCTAACAGTTGCTTTGCATTATGTTTTCAATACTCCAGAAGATAGATTAATTTGGGATGTTGGGCATCAAGCATACGGCCATAAAATACTTACTGGTCGAAAATCGGTTTTTCATACAAACAGAAAGTATAAAGGAATTAGTGGTTTCCCAAAACGCAGCGAGAGCGAATACGACTCCTTTGGAACAGGACATTCTTCCACATCAATTTCTGCAGCATTGGGTATGGCTGTTGCTTCGCAGAAAGAGGGTAAAAACCGTCAAGTGGTTGCAGTTATTGGTGATGGTTCGTTAACCGGAGGGCTTGCATTTGAGGGCTTGAATAACGGGGGAATCCAGAAATCAAACTTATTGGTAATCCTTAACGACAACAACATTGCAATAGATCCTAATGTTGGTGCAATTAAAGAGTACCTACTTGATATTACTACATCTAAAACCTACAATCGTTTCAAAACCAAGGTATGGAATTCATTAGGTCGTTTTAGTCACCTTGGTCCAAAAACTCGATCTGCAATTCAAAAAATTCAAACTGGGATAAAATCATCTCTCCTAAAACAAAGTAACCTTTTCGAATCGCTTGGATTCAGATATTTTGGCCCAGTTGACGGGCATGATGTTGTTTACCTAACAAAACTACTAAGCGATTTAAAAGATATTCCTGGCCCAAAACTTCTACACTGTATAACAGTAAAAGGAAAAGGCTTTACCGCTGCAGAGGAGAATCAAACAGTATTTCATGCCCCAGGGGTTTTTGACAAGGAAACGGGTGAAAGGATTGTGGTAAATACTAATATCCCTACTCCTCCTAAATACCAAGATGTTTTTGGGAAAACATTGGTTGAATTAGCCTCTATGAACGAGAAAATAGTTGGTGTTACACCAGCAATGGCTAGCGGTTGCTCAATGAATATTATGATGGAGGTTATGCCCGATCGAACGTTCGATGTTGGAATAGCAGAACAACATGCCGTAACTTTCTCAGCAGGACTTGCTACCGAAGGATTCATTCCTTTCTGTAATATCTACTCATCATTTATGCAACGAGCTTACGATCAAATAATTCACGATGTTGCACTTCAAAACCTTCAGGTTATATTTTGCCTCGATCGAGCTGGATTAGTTGGCGATGATGGGGCAACCCATCATGGAGCATACGATATATCATACCTTCGAAGCATCCCCAATATGGTGGTAGCTGCTCCTATGAACGAAGAGGAACTTCGTAATATGATGTATACAGCGCAACTACAAGGGGGAGGTCCATTTTCAATTCGTTATCCAAGGGGCAATGGTGTTATGATAGATTGGATTAAACCATTCACACAATTACAAATTGGAAAGGGAAGGTTGGTAAGAGAAGGGAAAGACATTGCTATTTTAACTATTGGTCATATTGGAAACATTGCTTCAAAAGCTATAGACAAATTAGAATCCGAAGGATATAGCGTTGCTCATTACGATATGCGTTTTGCAAAACCACTTGATGAAAACTTGCTAAGATCTGTAGGAAAAAACTTTAGTACAATTATTACCGTTGAAGATGGCTGCCGCCCGGGTGGTTTTGGTAGCGCTATTTTAGAGTGGCTAAACGACAATGGATTTAAAACAAAAGTAATACGGTTGGGAATTCCCGACCGCTTCGTAGAGCATGGTACCCAACCTCTACTTTATAAAGAATGTGGTTTCGATATTGACGGAATTTATAGTATTACAAAAAAAATAGTCCAAATTCACTAGTAAAAAAATTACTTTCTTTTTAATTCCATTTTTTCTGTTTAATTTAGTATTGTAATCAGGGATATATTTCCTGATTTTTTAATGCCCTAACTTAAACTTTATTAAAATGAAAAGACTTTTTTTTGCATTAATTGCTTCAACATCATTACTATTTATTAGTTGTAGTAAAGACAGTAACAATGATCAAACTGATTATCCTTACGTTCCAAACTCGTCGTCTCTTTTAATTAAAAAGATTACCTCTGTTGAGGAAGTAAGTAAAAGTACTTATATCACTCTTTTTAAATATGATGAGAAAAAGAGAGTTGATACAATGGAGTTTTATACTGATGCAAACACTGAGCCCAATGCTTATCAAGTGTACACATATAATACAGATGGAACAATTCAAAAATTTGAGTATTTTGAAGGTGGTGTATTAAATGATAAAGAATTATATACATATACTGACAATCATGTTGAAGGTATTTACTCATATCTTGAGAGTGAAACTTGGTATGAAGACGAAAAGGAGGTTTTATACTACAATACAACTGGTCTTGTAGATTCAGTTGTTTATTATAATAATAACATTAGCAAAACTACCACATGGAATGAAGATTCATACTATTCATATGCTTGGGATAATAATAATTTAGTATCAGAAACTCATTACTATAATAATAACGAGGTTTTAAAGGTTGCTCTCAAAAAACATTCAAAAAAATTCACCAATCCTTTTGAAAGTAAACGATTTCTACCTAGAGCATCAAAAGCATCTTCAAGCATAAGTTTATGCCATAATTCTGTATACGAGTTCAATACCAAACTTAATCCTTTCTGGGTACAAAGTATTAATTCTGTTTGTTCACCTGACGGACAGTTTGTATTTAGCAAGAATTTACCTACTTCAGTTATTACCACTTGGCCTGAGTATCCTGACGAATCAGGAAATACAACATACACATACGAGTATAATACCAAAAATTATCCTACAAAAATATCAATAGTTTATACTTATATTGTTGGTGAAGAATCATACGAAGAAGGTAGTGATGAATATACAATTGAATATTACTAAAAAATAGATTTTACATAATAAAGCCGCTAGGTCTCAAGATTTTTTGTAGACTTAGCGGTTTTCTTTTTCTAAAACTTTATGTCTCAAAAATTGTTTCATTTTGTTATTTTATACTAAACTAAAAACGAATCTATTGTCAACCATTGCCCAAACCAAATAAACTTTTTATCTTCGCAGCCCAAAGTTCTTATATTTACTGCCCGGGTGGCGGAATCGGTAGACGCGCTGGTCTCAAACACCAGTGGTAGCAATACCGTGCCGGTTCGACCCCGGCCCCGGGTACAAACCGAAAAAACCCTCGGAACGAGGGTTTTTTTTTAAACTGCTTACCATGAAGCAAGAGCTTTATCCTTACGGCAGCAGACAAGATCAGTTTGATCGTCGATACCTCGAAATGGCTCAGGTATGGGCTAAAAATTCCTATTGTATTCGTCGCCAGGTTGGTGCTCTAATAGTAAAAGGACGAATGATAATCTCCGATGGTTTTAATGGCACTCCTTCTGGTTTCGAAAATATATGTGAAGACGAAGAGGGAAAAACTAAAGCTTACGTTCTTCATGCCGAAGCGAATGCTATCACTAAGGTTGCAAAATCTAACAATAGCAGCGAAGGATCAACACTTTACGTTACCTCATCCCCATGCGTTGAATGCGCAAAATTGATTATCCAATCAGGAATTCGACGAGTTGTGTTTATCGATGAGTATCATAAAGTTGATGGAATTGAACTTCTCAAGAGGGCGGGTATTGAAATTGTTAAAATAGAACTATAAAAAATTATATGATTTACGAAAACAAGAAAAGGGATATCATCTACCCAATTATATTGGGTGTTGTTCTGGTTGCAGGGATTCTAATTGGGTTTAAGCTTAACAAAGGAACAGGTAGACCCAGTTTACTAGTAAATCCGAAAACCGATAAGCTTACCAGTGTGCTTAAATACATTGAGGATGACTATGTTGATACAATTGGGATGGGTAGACTTGTAGAGTTAACTTTACCCGCAGTACTAAAAAATCTCGATCCTCACTCTATTTATATTCCGGCCAAAGAGTTCCAAAGTTTAAACGAACCCCTCGAAGGTGGATTTGATGGTATTGGTGTGCAATTCAACATGCAAAACGATACGATTGTGGTTATTAATCCCGTCAAAGGGGGTCCTTCGGAGAGATTGGGTGTATTAGCTGGGGATAGAATAATTAAGATAAATGGCAAAAATGTAGCCGGAAAAAAATTCCCTACTGATAGTGTTCCTAAATTACTTAAAGGTCCTACAGGAACCAGAGTAAATATTAGCGTAAAAAGAAAAGGGGTTAACGAACTAATTGAATTTGAGATAATCCGCGACAAAATTCCTATTTATAGTGTTGATGTAAGCTACATGATTACCAACGATATTGGCTTTATCAAAATATCAACCTTTGCAAAAACCACATACCACGAATTCCTTAAGGCTGTAGATAAACTTAAGGGCCTAGGGATGAAAAGGTTAATTCTCGATTTGCGTGGCAACAATGGCGGATACATGGATGCTGCAACGAATATTGCTGATGAATTCCTAGATTCAACAAATCTAATTGTCTATACTCAAGGGAAATCACGTCCACGTCAGAATATATTCTCAACACTTGGGGGTGAATGTGCTGATGAAAAACTGATTATTCTTATTGATGAGTTCTCAGCATCTGCTAGCGAAATTCTTGCTGGCGCAATTCAGGATAATGATAGAGGTACAATAATTGGACGTAGATCGTTTGGCAAGGGTCTCGTTCAAGAACAGGTTTTCTTTAATGATGGATCTGCTCTAAGATTAACAACAGCTCGTTATTATACTCCATCGGGGCGAAGCATTCAAAAGCATTATAGTCCTAATGATGAGGATTACTTTAACGATATAAGCAACCGTTACCAACACGGTGAGTTCCAAGTAGCAGACAGCATCAAGTTTACCGACTCTCTAAAATATCATACTACTGGAGGCAGGGTTGTATATGGTGGAGGCGGTATTATGCCCGATGTATTTATACCATTAGATACAAGTGGTATTAGCCCCTACCTAAATAAAGTTGCCAATCGAAACCTGATTTATCGATTTGCATTTGAATTTACTGACAGGCATAGAAATGAAGTGAGAAACCTAAAGGATTTTGAATCTGTCAGAAAATATCTTGCAAAGTTTGATCTACTAAGCGAGTTTATCCCATATGCTCAACGAAACGGTGTTGCTCCAAATGAAAAACAGATAAATCACTCTAAACAAATCATTGAAATACAGCTAAAAGCGGTTATTGCAAGGAATATAATTGATGATGATGGATTCTTCCCATATATCCATGAAATAGATGAAACGTTAAAAAAAGCCGTTGAATACTTTAACAAAAAGGATTCGGGAGGTAAAGTATCATTGCTTTCATCCAAAATAAGCGTTGAGAATTGGGTAAGAGCTCAACTAAAAACACATGCTGCAAAAGATCGAATAGCATTAAGCGCTTGATCTTTTTCTTCTAAAAACCCCATATGACCCGAATTGTGAAGATAAACAGTTCGGGTTTTTTCGTATGTCGATTCAAGCTGTTTTGCTACTGACAAAGGAATATGATTATCCTGCTCTCCAAAAATCATCATCGTAGGAAAATTTGCGTTTACAAGAACATGATTATAATTGGATCTTGAAGCCATTGCCTTAATAGAAGTAATTACTCCATTATCTGATGTGCCCAATGCAATATTAATAGTCCAATCTACAACCACTTTGTGTGTTAAAAGGTTTTTAGTTGAAAAACGGAGTGGAACTGCTCTTGAAACAACCTCTGCTTTTTTCCCTTGCTTTATTTCATCAATTTCTAATAATCTGCTTTGCTTTTTTTCTTCGCTATCAGCATTTGGTGTTGAGTGAAGAAGGCAAAGCCCCGCTATTTTTTTAGGAAATTGCTCGGCAAGAGAAAGAGCCACGTATCCCCCCATAGAATGTCCAACTAATAAAACTTTTGAAATTTTAAGGTAATCTATAAGAGCTGAAATGCTATCAGACATTCTCTCAATGGTATTCACTTCCTCCTCACTTTCCGATTGTCCATGAATTGGGATATCGGGAATTATTACATGATAATTTGCAGAAAGATCATCACTAAAACCATTCCAGATATTTAGATTTTCCATATATCCATGCAGTAGAACTATACAATTGCCTTTCCCTATTGATTTGTAATGAATTTTGAATTGATTACAAAAACAAATATCTTCCATAAATTTAAAATATTTAATAAGCAAAGATAGTTGTTGTAGGCATCAAAGTTCTAATTCAAATAATCCATTTGTCGAACAACCATAAAACATAAAAAATCAAATAAATTAAGCTTTTTTCTGCTACAAATCTTAAACAATTGAGCAATCACAGATTTTTGAGAGTAGTGTATTTAATTTTCATAATTGTTTTGATGGATAAAACCTATTTTATACTTTTATGATCATCCTAAATTTTAACCAAACTAAATATTTTACAAATGAAAAAAATCAATATCATCATTATTGTTGTTATTGCAGTTATTGCCTTTTCTTGTAAAGGTGGTGGAACAAGTAGTACATCAAATGAAAATAACGCAGTATGCATTTGGGATAATATATCTCTTAAAGATGCTCCCGAAGAGTCAGGTAAGTGGCTATGCTCAATAAGCATCGGAGAAACAGTTGAATATCTTGACAATACTAAAGAAGATAATTCTGGAAAAAAGAAAGTTACTTATATTAAAGTTGGCTTAAAAGATGGTAAAGAGGGATGGGTTCAAAGCGATTTTGTAATTATTGGCGGAAAGGCTGGAGCAATTACTGAAACTGCTGAATTGTACTCACGTCCAAATCTCCTAAATAAAACAGGAAATGCTTTTAGTCCAATGGATATTGTGGCTGTTAAATCAGAAAAAGATGGTTTTATTGAGGTAGTTGGCAAAAGAAAAACTGGAAAATGGATTGAATCGGGTTGGTTAAAAACCAAATCAATAACTTATAGTGATATTGATATTGCTGTAGCAAAGTTTGCTAGCAAAGCCTTAGAAATTTCCGATATTGAGAAAAGAAATAAAGCAATATCAGAGATCCTAAATAATTCTGATTTTTCAAATTCTATCTTTCTAAACTTGCTACCTGTAGCAGAAGAAAAAAAGGTTGAAGCACCTGTAGATACAACAGTTATTTCAGATTAACCTTCATATCTTGAATACAAGAACATTAAAATAAAACTCGCTCTTAAATTGAGCGAGTTTTATTTTTTAAGGATATCCATGAAAACACTATAAAATCTATTTATAGCCCCCTCCTTTCAAATATGAACTACCGTATCGTTGCTTTGTGTAAAAAGAAATTCCAAGGCTTAATGAAATAAACAATGGCATTTTACCAACTGGTGGTAATATGAAGAATGAAAACTTGGTTCGAGCTTTTGGGGTTAGTTTACTTAATGATGCACTATAATTCGAGAACTCGAGATCAAGTCCAAAGCCGCCCATATTTAGTTTTGTATCGGTTTTAGAATCTGTTTGAGCGACAAAACCAGGAGGTGCTGGATTCATTGTCATTATTGAATTCATGACATTTATGTTTAATGAAGGTCGATACTTTAGTGTTATTGCGATTCCTTTCCAGTTTGCCTCGTCCAAAAATTTACCCACACCAATTGTATAACCAAAATTTCCAGCAATAATAATATTCAAGTTCGTCATACTCATTTTCATAGTGTATGTTGTACCAGAATAAGGTTCAGTAAAACTGCTACTAAAATTCATCCCATAGATAACAAAATCATAACCTCCACCAAAGTTTATTGTTCTCCAGGTTGATATACCAGGCTTGTACTCAGGAATTTTTAGGTCAATAACATTTATATACATCGAGTAACCACCACCCCATCCAGTCATCGTTCCTCCTGGATTTGAGCCTCCCATATCTCCAAGTTTGCTTAAGTCCATCCTAAAATATACAGCAGTACCCTGCATTGAAGTGTACATAATCTTCCCTCCTCTCTGCAACCACTCCTGCCTTATTGCATCGGACTGGTTAACCTTCTCACCACTTATACCGATTCCCAAATTATTCTTATCAACGTTTAACCCTGTTTTCCATTTTCCTTCTTTGGTAGTATCAACGTTCTGAGAATAATCTACCTTTTGAACCTCCTCCCCTTTTAATAATTCTACATACACATTGTTTCGATCGAAACCTATCCCAAATTCGTAAGATTGGTTAGGCTTTGGTTTTAAGTAGTAAGCAGCCGAAAGGTATAATCCGCATCTACCTTCAATTATTAGGGGATTTGAATAGGAATCGGGAGTTATATTTACCGAAATAGAACCTCCGTTTTTAATAATATACTCATTCCCCTGAATTTGAATCTTGATTTTTTGAAATGATCCATATGTTTTATCAGGTCGAATAAACTTTAGGGTAATCTGCTCCTGAGCAATAGCAGTAAAAGCAAAAAGCAGAAAAGCGAAAGGGATTAATCTTTTCATAGCTCTTTGGGGATTTGTTTATCCTAAATTTAGGTTATTTAACTAGCTGAAATCAAGCATATTCATAATCAATTTGATTTGTGTATAAAAATAATTTATGAACTGTTGCTTCTGCTCCCCTAAAAGGCTAATTTGAAAGATATTGGATAGACTAATCCTATAAAATCAATTATCATCCTTTGATAAAGAGCAATCAATTTATACTTATGATAATCGGTGCTAATTGACATCAATCAATCAAAAACATGCCATGAAACATATAATTTAAACAGCTGTATAAAACATTTTTTCCGAAAATTTACTCGAACCCTCAGCATAATATTTTAACTTGTTTTCAGTAACCCTAAACCCAAAATCTATGAATGGGATATTCAGTTCATCTATTGGCAAAAAGCTTATCATGAGTATCACAGGACTATTCCTGATGATATTCCTTTTAGTGCATCTAACCGTTAACCTCATGCTATTGCTAGGCGATGGGAAAGCATTCAACTTTGCCGCCCATTTTATGGCTACAAACTCGGTAATAAAAGTTGTTGAACCAATTCTTGCTATTGGGTTCATCATCCATATACTTTATGCTAGTATAATTACATTGATGAATAGGAGCAAAAGGCCTATTGGTTATATTTCAAACAGCTCAAATGGAGTTACAACATGGGCATCAAAGAATATGTACATTCTGGGTGGAACAATATTTATCTTCTTAGTAATTCACCTAGTTAATTTTTTCTGGAAGATAAAATTTGGTATTGTTCCATCAATCTCATATGATAAAGTCGAAATGGAGAACGCTTACCAACTCGTTTCTGGATTATTTATTTCCTACTGGTGGTACGACATTATTTACATTGCAGGTGCAATCCTTTTAGGATTTCATCTTAGCCATGGGTTTTGGGCTGCATTTCAAACCTTGGGCTGGAACAATAAAATTTGGATAACTCGTCTCGAAACAATTGCATATATCTATGCAATTGTTGTTGCCACAGGATTTTCAATAATTCCACTTTACTTTTTAATTCTGAAATAAAATATCCTAATATGAGCAAGCTAAACTCAAAAATACCTGATGGGCCATTGGCCGAAAAATGGACCAAGCATAAAGCTTCATTAAAACTGGTAAACCCAGCCAACAAAGCAAAACTGGATATTATTGTAGTTGGAACAGGGCTTGCTGGCTCATCATCTGCTTCAACTCTTGGGGAGCTAGGATACAATGTGAAAGTTTTTTGCTATCAGGATACACCACGTCGAGCACACTCGGTTGCCGCACAAGGGGGTATAAATGCAGCAAAAAATTATAAAAACGATAACGATAGCATTTACCGTCTTTTCTACGATATGATCAAGGGTGGCGACTTTCGTGCCCGCGAAGCTAATGTTTACCGTGCTGCAGAGGTTAGTAATTTGGTAATCGACCACTACACTGCGCTCGGAGTACCATTTGCCCGCGATTATGGTGGAGCAATCGATAATCGTTCTTTCGGAGGGGTTCAGGTATCACGTACATTCTATGCAAAAGGCCAAACAGGTCAACAATGCTTAATTGGGGCCTACTCAGCACTAACAAGACAAGTAGCGAAAGGAACTGTTTCCATGTACCCTCGTCGAGAGATGCTCGATTTGGTTGTTGTAGATGGTAAAGCGCGAGGGATTATCACTCGTAATCTTATAACCGGTGAGATAGAAAGACATTCGGCACATGCCGTTGTACTTGCAACAGGGGGCTACGGCACAATCTACTTTATGTCAACCCTTGCTCTGAATTCAAATGCCTCAGCCGCTTGGAGAGCCCATAAGAAAGGTGCTTTTTTTGCAAACCCCAGCTTTGTGCAAATACACCCAACCTCAATACCAAAGCTAAACGACTATCAATCTAAACTTACATTAATGTCCGAATCGTTACGTAACGATGGACGTGTTTGGGTTCCTAAAGCTAAGGGTGATACTCGAAAACCCAATGACATACCAGAAGAAGAACGCGATTATTACCTAGAACGTCGTTACCCTGCTTTTGGGAATTTGGTTCCGCGTGATGTTGCCTCCCGTGCAGCAAAGGAGCGTTGTGATGCAGGTTATGGTGTTGGGCCAACAGGGCTATCCGTTTACCTCGATTTTCGCGACTCAATAAAAAAGAAAGGTAAAAAGGTGATTGAAGAAAACTATGGCAACCTTTTCGAAATGTATGAGAAGTTCTCAGGTGAATCACCTTACGAAACACCAATGAAAATTTACCCAGCAGGACATTACACAATGGGCGGTCTTTGGGTTGATTATAACTTGATGACGACAATTCCTGGGTTATTTGCTGTGGGTGAATCTAATTTCTCCGATCATGGTGCAAACCGATTGGGAGCAAGCTCTCTAATGCAATGCTCTGGTGATGGATATTTCATATTACCATACACAATTACAGATTATTTATCGGCAGAAATTAAAACCCCCAAAATTAAAACCGATTTACCAGAGTTTGAATCTACTGAAAAAGATGTCAAAAATAAGATCTCAAAACTACTGAGTATTAATGGGAAAGAAACACCCACATCTTACCATCGTCGGCTTGGCCAAATTATGTGGGATTACTGTGGAATGGTTAGAAACGAGGAAGGCTTAAAGAAGGCTCTTGTTCTTATAAAGGAGCTTGAGGAAGAATTCTGGAAAAACGTTAAGGTCGTTGGTAAAGGTGAAGAAGTAAATCAAGAGTTAGAGAAAGCAGGAAGAGTTGCCGATTTCTTCGAACTCGGAAGACTTCTCTGCCTCGATGCTTTAAACAGGAAAGAGAGCTGCGGAGCTCATTTTAGGGAAGAGAGCCAAACTGATATGGGCGAGGCACAACGCGATGACGATCACTATTCATACGTTGCTGCATGGGAATTCAAAGGGGATGGGCAAGAACACGAACTTCATAAAGAGGAACTAAAGTTTGAATTTGTAAAACTTCAAGAACGCAGCTATAAATAGAATGGAGTGATGGAGAAATGGAATAAAACATTAAAAATCATTCAAAACTCGTAAAATGAACATCAAACTCAAAATATTGCGTCAACCAAATGCAAATAGCAAAGGTCGCTTCGAAGTATACCCACTAAACAATGTATCAGGAGATATGTCGTTCCTCGAAATGCTCGACTATTTAAACAACAGTCTCATCAAAGAGGGGAAAGAACCTGTTGCATTTGAGCACGATTGTCGTGAAGGAATTTGCGGTTCATGCGGGATGTATATAAGTGGCCGTCCACATGGCCCTCAACATAGGACAACTACCTGTGAGCTTCGCATGCGTGAGTTTAAGGATGGGCAAACCATTACTATTGAGCCTTGGCGTGCTGCAGCATTCCCAGTTATTAAGGACTTAATGGTAGATAGAAATGCATTCGATAAAATAATGCAAGCCGGAGGATTCATCTCTATTAATGCTGGAGCAGCACAAGATGCCAATAGCATTCTTGTTCCTAAAAAGAATGCTGACGAAGCATTTGACTCCGCTTCGTGCGTAGGTTGTGGAGCATGTGTTGCTGCTTGTAAGAACTCATCGGCAATGCTTTTCATTTCAGCAAAAGTTACCCATCTTGCTCAATACCCACAGGGAAGAATTGAGGCTGAAGCAAGGGTTAAAAGCATGGTTGCAAAAATGGATGAACTTGGCTTTGGTGGTTGTACAAATACTCGTGCTTGCGAAGCAGAATGCCCAAAGGGTATTTCTATCTCAAATATTGCCAAGCTTAACCGAGAATTTTTTGTTGCAAAACTTAAAGAGTAAACGTTTAATCCTATCCAATAAGGGCGGTTAAGTACCGCCTTTTTTTATTCTGGTACAGGTTTTGTGAACTTACCAACTTTTAAAAAGGATAATTGAGTAACTTTCGAAAAATACTAGAAGTGAAAAATCCATTGACAGCTATGAGAAAAAAGTACGTCATAACTTATTTCATTATACTGGTTTCATCCTTGTCTATTTGGGCTCAAAGTAAACATACAATAATGCCTACCGATAAGCAATTCATCATACAGTCAGCAGGCAACTACGGTCAAGATAGTAGCGGTTTCTGGGATATTCAAAGCAAAACTTCATTTTTTAAAAAGACAATTAACATACAATTGTGGAATTATGAAGAATTACGCAATCAGAAATATATAATGAAATGTTGTTCAGAAACAGGCTACTACGAAATTTCTCCTGCAAATGACGAATCATCATGTATTAGTGTCGACACAATAAGTAGTAATGATTTTCAACCAATCAGGATAGTAACTCGAAACAGCAAATCAAATCAGCAATTTATGTTTCATCATATTGGCGATGGTCGTTTTAAGATTACTGATAAATATGGAAGAACATTTGGCTTATCTGACTGCTCAGGCAAAAACGGATCTCCTGTTTTGGTTTCTAAATCAAACCAAAACTATTGTTCTGATTGGTATTTAATCGATTTTGTTTCAAAAAAGGCATTTATTCCCATCGATGACAATAAGAGAAGTTTTTCTTCGACTATCTACATCGAGAACAAGAAAATTATGAAGCTAATTGTCAATGGGAAGGAAAATGAGGTTAAAGAGTTTTTTAAAAATATTTTAGCAGAGGACTTATTAAAATCAGATAACGGAACAATTGTAAAAGCATTTAGTAAGCTTAATGCTAATGATAAGATAACACATACAATTTGGATTTTGGAGGAGGTTAAAAATCGACAGGTCGATATTAGGGAATACATTTATACTGAACTTGTAAAAGTGGATTTCAACAAACCTACAATTGTACTGAGACATCTTATAAACAACTATTTTACTAACTATAGCGAGAATGAAGCTGCTCTTGCTGAGAAAGTAACAGCGCTTCAACGTAAAATGAACAGATAAAATTTGAGTTTAGTTAATCTTGAAACTTGAACTAAGATATAACCAATAACTATAAATAAAATGAAAAAGATAATCATTTGCTTATTCGCTTGCCTATCCATTTCTCTAGTATTCAACTCATGTAGTAAGGATGAGGCAACATTTGACGAGTCACTCTTAATTGGAACCTGGCAATTGGAAACAACCGATGGAACTGAGTATTATCACTATAAAACTGGTGGAGTAGGTGTATATTGGTATGAAGGTACTACAGAAGAAGCTGATGGTCGTGCATTCAAATGGACTCTCGATAAAGCGACTCTAACACTAATACATCAATCTCAATCAGGAACCTTCGAAGCACCAGAATTTTTTACAGTTACCTCGCTAACCTCAACAACCTTTAAGTACAAGGATGATTTTGAGGAAATTTATACATTAACCAAAATAAGCAAGTAGATAATCTTGGCTAATTAATATCCAACTTTGTGCACACTGACACAGTTTAGTTGACATATTATATTAGCAATACATAGAATATTGCCATTCTTTAAAAAGCAAAACAATGTCAAAGAAAAAAGTTTTTAAAAGGATTGGAATTGCATTTGCGATTTTACTATTCTTAATTATCACAACGGTAAGTATAGCAATATGGTTTGTTTTCACACCCGAGCGATTAACCCCTTTTATCCGAAAACAAGCAGCAAACTATATTACATGCAAGTCAACAATTGGAAAAGTCGAGCTTACATTTTTCAGTACCTTCCCTCGATTTGGTTTAAAGGTAAACCAGTTCGAACTTATAAATCCTATACCAAATGCGCCATCCGATACACTTGTTAGCGCAGAACAATTTATTGGGATTGTTGATGTCGGTGCTTGGTGGAAAAGGGATGAAATCGTTTTGAACGACCTGCAGCTGCAGAATGGTAAAGTAAATATTTTCGTTGACAGCCTTGGGCATGCAAACTACAATATCACTAAACCAGACACAACCCAAGCACAATCTTCTGATACAACTAAAGAAACAAAATCGTCTATTAATCTAATTGATATAAAAAACGTTGAGTTTAAGAATGTCGACCTATCATACATCGATCAAACTCAAAAACTGAAGGCAGGAATTCGTAACCTTAAGGTAAAATTTTCAGGTTCAATCATTTCAGACAGCTTAAATATGCGAGCTATTGTGAGTGAGAGCAAAATAACTTTTAGCTATGCAGGGGAAAAGTATTTAAGCAACGCCTTGATAAAGTTTGATATTCCTGCACAGGTAATTCTTTCAAAGCAATTTATCAAATTTGGAAAAGCGAAAGCATCAATTAACGATATTAACCTTGATTTTACCGGAACAGCTGAGAACGATTCAAAACGTAATAGAATAAATACAAACATCGACTATACAAGCGAAAAATTCCCAGTTGGAAGTGCACTTAATCTTGTCCCTCCCTCCTATGAATCATACCTTGAAGGATTAACAATGGATGGAATTGCATCATCCGATGGAAAGATTACTGGGTTCTACTCAGATTCAATAATGCCGTTAATGGATTTGCATGTTGTGCTTTACGAAGGAAATATAAAATACTCAAGTTTGCCTTTTCCTCTTAGCAATGCAAGAGGGGATTGTGTATTCCATTCCGATTTGACTAACGACAATGTTACATATTTTAAGATCAATAGTTTTAGTGCAACAACGCCAAAATCCTCATTCACTACAAGAGGTAAAATTGACCGTTTATTTTCTGATATATTTATTGATGTAACTACTGATGCAAACCTAGATTTATCGGAAGTTTCACCGATGATGCCAGCCGATTTGAAGATGACATTAAAAGGTAATGCAAACGGTTCGGTTCGAACAGCTTTCTCGATGGTTATGCTTGATAAAATGCAAATTGATAAAATGATATTTTCAGGCTCGGCAGTTGCATTATCAAACTTTGAGGCTACCTACGATACAATATTCTTAAAAGCCGACAAGGCAAAGGTTGACTTCTCGATGCCTAATACAAATCCTTCCAGGAAAAGTTTATGTTTCTTATGCTCAAAAATCGAAGGGAACAATATTGTAGCTGGTACTTCAAAAAGCTATAAAGCTGATCTAAATAACGCTTTGATATCGATTGAAACTTCAGACGTGATGGATACAACGAAGCTACCCGACGTTGCCTGTTCATTTGTAGTAGATTCGCTTGCTGTAAGTATGGATACCATTAATTTCACTTCAAGCAAGCCAAGCGGAAAATTTACTATGATTACCACAAAAGAAAAGAAATCGAAAGATTTTCTTGAAGTTGAGTTCAGCAACAGCCACATGTCAACCAGTATGGGCTCAAAAATCTCAATGCGAATGAGCAAATCGAACCTTAAAGCAAATGTCCTTGATTTCTTTGGGAAACCCGAGATAAGCTTTAACTACTCAGGCAATGGAATTGCCGCACAAATGGACACAATCAGCATAAAAATGGATAATGCTCAAGTAAATGCTGATGTTGCTGATATCGATCAACCCAAAATTAAGTTTGCATATAATGGCAACAACCTAAATATCGAAATGGGTAAAACCAATTCGGTATTAGTTCATAAAATACAAATGAATACTGATGTTGTTAACGACACAACACAGAAAGATATCTTCATGCAATGGTTGGTTAAGGGGTATCTTAACATGGAAAAGGGAATCATTTCAACTTCTGCATTAACACAACAACTTGAGATCCCTACTATAAACATGGATTTCGATCCAGAAGTATTCAACATTAAAGAGAGTAGGTTGAAGATTGACAAATCGGATTTTAGCCTTAGTGGTACTCTAAAGAATATCAAATCGTACTTCAAGAAAGACTCTCTACTTAGAGGAAACTTCAACTTTGTCTCCGATCAAACAGATGTACTCCAGCTTATGAGTTTAACAAACGGATTAGGCAACGAAAAAACAGACACCTTAAACCAAGAATCACCTAAAGTTGAAACATCATCTGGCCCATATATGGTTCCAAAGGGAATAGACATTACTCTTCGCACAAATATTAGCAAGGCTTTTTTTGGAACTGAAATTGCAAAAGATATAAGCGGAGAGGTTCGGGTAAAGGATGGCGTAATGGTTTTAGATGGACTTACATTCACTACCCCTGCATCCAAAATGCAGCTGACTGCAATGTACAAATCACCTAGAAGGAACCACTTATATGCCTTTTTCGACTACCACATGCTAGATGTTAACATTGAGTCTCTAATAAAAATGTTTCCTTTAGTAGATTCTATTATGCCAATGCTTCGTTCTTTTAAAGGGCAAGGTGAATTCCACATGGCTGCCGAGGCAAATTTCGATTCGTTGTACAATCCTAAAATACCTTCAATTTTGGGTACTGCCTCTATTAAAGGAAACAATTTAGTCCTTATGGATGGTGAAACATTTACTAATATTGCGAAAAAACTAAAATTTAATAAGAAAGCCGAGAACAAAGTGGACAGCCTATCCGCTGAGTTTACCCTAATCAAAAGAAAAATCGAAATTTACCCATTCATGATCGTTATGGATAAATATAAAGCTGTAGTAGCAGGCAAGCACAATATGGATATGAGCTTTGATTATAATATCTCATTAGTCGATAGCCCCCTACCCTTTAAAGTTTGCGTTGATGTGAAAGGAACAATGGATAATTTGGACTATAAGCTTGTGAAATGTAAATACGGGGATTTATATCGACCCACATCAAAATATGTACTTCAAAACAAGCAGCTTGAGTTAAGGAAAGTAATAAGAGAATCGTTATTAAAAAATGTAAAGAAACCTAAGCAATAAATAACCTATAAGTATTGTGAAACAAGTAATAGCTTACAAACTGTTACTTGTTTTTTTTATCTGAACCATTCGGTTCTTTTTTTTCCATAGGTCCTCTCATATAAATAACAAGGCCATTCAAAAAATTTCGAAGAAGTTGATCGCCACATGGTTTATAGTTAGGGTGATCATCGCTTCTAAAAACCGCACTTAGTTCGGCTTTTGTTACCTTAAAATCAACAAGTTCAAGTATTTTAATGATCTCATCATCGCGAAGATGAAGTGCTACTCGTAGTTTTTTTAGTACATCATTATTCGACATTGTAAAAAGTTTTTATAATCTAAATTTATGAAACTTCAATTTGATGAAACTCTCTAATTCCCTTCAATTAAACGTCTGATATTGTTATGCAGTTCATTTACGGCTTTTTGATGAAAAAATGGATATAACTTTTTTTCTCTAAATTTTGATTTGTTACGATATCTAGTTTCTTGGATTATTTTGGTATTACCCTCGATGGTCTCAGCTAGTTTAACCACCTGTGTTCCCTCAGTCATGCCATTATTCAGGTAGCAAAGTTCAATTGTTTTGTTCTCATCATCAACTTTTGTTACTTCCAAAGCTACTCCAATATTTTTTATACCACCAAGTAGTTTAAGATTTAAAAAGTAGATTGATCCTTCTTCAATTTCCTTAAAATCATCATCGGCATAAAATATTTGGTCTCGCCTTTTAGAGTATAAAAAGCCAAAAGAAACCATATTCCCGTTATATTCATCCCTCGGTCTCAACGCTTTTAGCTTACTCCAAACTTTTTGTATCACTTCTCGAATCACATTTGTACTTCTGTGAAAACTATATTTTAATGAGTCCTGTTCATTATAACACGAAGGCATTAGATCATCAAAATACTTGTAACCATTAAGGGATTGCTTTTGCACAAGCTCTTTCACCTTTTTTTGTTGAATGCGATCGAGATTAACTTGGTTTAAAGATAGCTGAGCAAAGGATAGGTTGCATTGAACCAATAAGGGAACAAAAAAAGATAAGAATAGACGCTTAAAACCAAACCATTTTAAAAAAGTATTCATAGGCTTTTGCTATTCTTTTAAATAATTGGTGATATTAGTATGGCGTTGAATTTACTCAAAAATTAAAGAATAATTAATAAAATCAATCTTGAAAATAATTTACTTCCTAGTTTGCCTCAACAAAAAAGACGGTCGAGGCCGTCTTTCTTGATTATTCCTCATGGATCTTATTCAGCAATTTTCCCATCGATTTGCTGAGTATTTGAATCAACATTGAAAACCTTATTAAAAGGTTTATATTCAATTAAACTATTTAGATCATTAATTGAAGTGGCAATTGAACCTGATTCTTCAGTTGAGATACCTTTGTATGTATTCGTAAGCGTTATTAGCTGGTTGACGGTATTGGGATATGTAAAATGAGTTCCCGCTGTCCAGTATGTATATGAAGATGTGCTGGGGTAATAGTATGCTCTTACTGTTCCTCCAGAAATAGCTTCATAATAACCCAAATTATAAGTACTTCCGCCTGTTGGCAATGTTGTATTTACAGTGTATTGATAAGAATTTCCATAATTAAAATAAATTGGGCCTAAGGTATAAGTTCCGCTATTCTGGATTCTAAAGTAGCATATTGATGAACCAACATTTAGGTTTACTGAATTTGAATTATACGGTGTAGAAATACTAGTATCCCAAGTTACCTTTCGACCTAACTGATTTTGATTTGTAAATACCTCATTTGTTTCAGCAACAATATGTACTGACGTTGCATCGGGGAGGGTATATGTTTTGCTACTACCAACTGCTATTGTTTGTTGTGTTGTTCCATCAACAGTTATTTTAATTGGAGTATAAGTTGCATTGTTAAGGGTCAGTATCATAGAATAAAGAGTTACATTATAGGTGTTATCATCATTTAAGGTTAGGGTATTAGTCTGATCTGAATAGAAAAGGACATCATTATATACAAAATCAACATAGTAAACAGTAGAACTACAATTTGTGAATGTAACCTTACCCTCGGAACCAGATGTTGCATATGAAAGCATGTTAGTTTTATTTGTTTGGTCATAACTGCTTCCATAAACTTCTACACGACAACCAGATACTGCGGATCCATTTAAAGTAATAATAAAAATTAACCTAGTATCTTTATCAGATTTATCTGAATCTTTTTTACACCCAAACTGAATTACGAATAGTGTAATCAAAAGTAATCCGATTAGTAACTTTTTCATAATTTTTTGTTTTGTTAAGTTAATTTTAGGGTTGTTTGTGGTTTAAAAAAACTATAATAAATTTAAGTAAAAAAAATACTACAAAGCAACTTATAATCAACAATTTCGAAAAGACTTCAGCATCTGCCTTCACGGAAAAACATCTTAAGAGTCTGAAAATATTTTAGAAATTCCTAGGCTAATTAATTAGGGTAAACTGTCACCTTAAGATCATACAGATACAATCTATCAATTCATTTATGAAAACAGAAAATATGTTAAGGAAAATCTCTATAGGTGGAATATTGCTTTTAAGCACTTTTAGTTTGAATGCTCAAGTCATCGATTCATCCTCGTCTGTTCAAACAATAAATGAATTCATAAATTCAACGAAATCGGAGAAAAAGAGGTTTGAGAAAAAGATTTTGAATCAAAATCCCGATTTTAATTTAATATATCGGCGACTTAAGCAAGGCAAACAATACCAATTAAACTGCAAAACTGGCTTTATTGAGTACACTTTTAAAACCAGCGATGGGGTTGAGCATCCAAATCTTATTTTTATTCCTTACAATTACAATCCTCAAAAAAGATATCAGGTTAAGTTTGTATTGCATGGTGCAATATCAAGTCCCGACAAGTACCAAATTCTCAAACGTGTTGACAGAACAGATACAAGCTGGAACGCTGTAGATAAAATTTACTTATACCCATCTTCGTGGGATCAATCAATGTGGTGGGACAATGGTCAGTTCGAAAATATTGTAAATTTGTTAGGGTATGTGAAAGAAAACTATAATGTTGATGAAAACGACATATACTTGTATGGAATATCCGATGGTGCAACGGGTCTTTACTATTTGTCGAATGTTTTTTCAACACCTTTCTCGTGTTTTCTACCCTTTATTGGAAATATGGAAACTCTTCCATTATTCACGAGTAAACAACTTTATTTAAAAAATTACCAAGGGCTTTCATTCTTTATTGTCAATTGTCGAAAAGATGAAATTTTTGACATCCGCTTTATAATACCAACAATTAAAGAGTTAAAAAAAGTAGCCAAAGAAGTTAATTTTTTTATTGTTGACTCATCAAAGCATCGCCTAAATTGGTTCCCTGTTTTAAAAGATACAATCAACTATTTTATCAATAACCATAAACGAAATCCTTTCCCCGATCAGATATATTTTGCAACAGAACAACCCGATTCATTTTGTAGGAAGTTCTGGGTAAAAATAGATCGAATAGGCATAACTAAATCAGGATTTATTAAAGATCTGAATAATATAGTGTTAAACCAGGATTCAGTAATACTTTTTTCGAGAAAGAAGTTATTCGGTCAAATTGAAGTAAATAAGGCTGAAAATACAGTTAAAGCAACAACCCAAAATGTTAAGAAATATTCTCTTTTAATATCTCCCGATCATTTTGATGTAAGTAAACCAATTCAGGTCTTCACAAACGGTATACTTTCATATGAAGGCATTATAAACAAGGATATAAAAACTCTACTTAAGTATAATATTGAGGATAATGATCGTACTATGTTATTTTGTAGCGAACTCGAAATTACTGTTGGAAAACCCTTTAAAAAGTAACCTTGCAATTATCTAACTAAACACATCCTTACTTCACTTTGAAAACTTTTCCACAAATCTTGTAGATTAGGACATTTCGTTTTTAGCTCTGAGTCTACAGAATTTTTAAACTCGAAGAAACTGTTCCTATCCTTAAGCTCTTTGCCAATAAATGTTGTCCATTTTACAACGTTAATCGATATATCTGGCTCATTGAAGTAGTTAAAGAAATCGCAAGAGAATTGCTTCACGAACTGCGTACATTCTTCAGCAACCTTATCATTCAATTCTCCTTCAGAACGTTCAACTAATTCGTTGAAAATGCAAAAGTAAAATGGTTTAAATTCATTTTTACATTTTGAAAGACTATCAAATAATGTTTTATAAACTTTTTCATTCGATAGATCAAGTCCTCCTTTAAACGCATTTTTCGTTAATAAATCAATCTCTTTATTGTTTAAATAATAATAGATTGATTTGCCTCCCAAAACATTTATTCTACTTGCGTTCTTAACGAAAATACCGTATACACGCTTATTACTATCGCTTCTTTGTGCAAATGAACCAACACTCAAAATGATCAATAAACCCAAAAACATTAATCTCTTCACAGTAGCATTCTAATAAAAATTCGTTGCAAATATATAAATTGCTTTTTTGAATTTTTCCCTCTCTTTTTTATTAAACAAAAAGATAGGGTACTTACCACTCAAAGTATCATTTAATATAAGATCAAATAAACTTATATACTTAAACAATGAAAAAAACAGTCCTTTCGTTATTCAGTTTAACTATTCTTTTATTATCGGCGTGTACAAGTGGTCCATATAAAGATGGGTGCTATTCAGGCAAATCACAGGCAGGTTATGATTATGAGCCCTATATTGGATACATTACAATATTCGTTAAGCACGGTTGGCCTATTAAAGCTGAATTTAAGATTGTTGACACATTAAAAAAGGAAGTTTTTAGTGAGAAGTATGAAAAATATTTCGAGGGTAATGAGCATTATATCAATCAATTTAGAAACGATTGGAAAGGAATACAAGCCTACCCTGCAATTTTTATTAAAAGTAAAGACATTGAAAATGTTGATGCTATTTCGGGAGCAACTTGGTCATATAATTTTTTTAAATGCGCTGCCCAGGATGCCTTAAAAAATGCAAAAAAATAGATTCGGCACATTATTTGAAATACTTATAAAAAAGCATAAGAAACATAAATCAACTTATTTATTTACAAATGTTCTTTTTTAGCTGTACTTTTTTAGCTTAATTTGTCGCAAATCAAAAGAAATATGAGTACAAATAGATGGTATAGTCAGTTCATGCTGCTTTTTGGTAGTATTATGACTTTTTTCTACCTTGGGATAGGCTTATACTTTATTTTCTCAAACAACCTATCACAACTTGATAAGTTTTTACGTTATTTAGTCGGAGGTACCTTTGTTTTTTATGGATCTTATAGACTTTACCAAACTATAATAAAAATTAAAGAAGAATTCTTTTCGAATAAGTACGATAATGAGGATTAGTTCTCGCTACCGTTGTTTATCTGATAGATAACTAATTATTTGTATGTTACTTAGTATCAGATATTCAAAATTTTATTATTATTGCGTGCCAAACTTTGGATAAACTTTAAACAAAATGAATAGTTTTCGAAAGGGCTTTAAACTGTTGGTAGTAAGCTTTATCTTACTAACTTTTGCTGGTTTGCTTATTACATGTAATCAGATGGGTAAGCAATCTACTGAAGAAACACCAACTCGTGGGAAAATAAGAATATTTGCCGACGAATCCTATAAACCTATTATAGATTCTGAAGTTTATACATTTACCAATCTTTACACATATGCAAGTATCACACCGCAGTATAAACCTGAGGTTGATATTATTAACGATTTCATGAACGACTCCATAAAAGTTATCGTGACTAACAAGAAGCTGACAGATGATCAAATTCAATACTTAAGAGATACTCTTGTGGTTGCTCGTACTACAACTATCGCTTATGATGCCCTTGCATTTATTGTAAACAAAGCGAATAAAGACACTCTTTTAACTTATAACACAATAAAAGATATTTTCTTTGGCCGCATTGATACTTGGAAAGAAATAAATAACAAATCTAACCTTGATAAAATAAACGTTGTTTTCGATAATACTAAATCAGGCAACATTCGTTATTTTAAAGAGAAATTTGAAATTAAAGAAAAACTACAAAGTAACTTCTATGCAGTTAACTCAAATGAAGAAGTAATCGATTTTATCTCGAAAAACCCTAGTGCACTTGGAATTATCTCGGTAAACTGGATTAGCAACAAGCATAATCCAGAAGCAAGAGATTTTATCAGTAAGATTAAAGTGGTTGCGGTATCTTCTTCTTTTGATAACACATCCTACTATTTGCCTGTTCAGGGATCGATATACAACAAAACATACCCATTTACTCGCGAAGTTTATTTAATTTCAAGGGAAACATTTGCTGGACTTGGTTCTGGTTTTATTTCTTGGGTTGCATCTGAACCTGGGCAAAGAATCATCCTTAAATCGGGACTTGTACCAGCAACAATGCCAATTCGTTTAATTCAAGTAAAACACTAAATAATGTTTGACATAACCATAGCACCTATGAAAAATCAAAGTTTAAAATCGGTTTTGCTTTTTGCTAGTTTCTTTTGCTTAATTTTTTCGAATAATGTTTTTTCGCAAGATCTGCAATCAGCAATTACTTTAACAAAGAGTGAGCAGTACGATGAGGCGGAGGCAGCCTTTGGTCAACTAATCCAAAAAGAACCAACAGTTAGCAAAAACTATTTCTATTATGGAGAAACTTTCCTTTTAGGATATTTTGCAGATACTATCTCTAACTCTTTAAAGATTAGTACTGATCAAGCAAGCGAAATGTACACCAAGGGGATTAAAGCAGATAGTCTTAACCCACTAAACTACGTTGGTCTTGCAAAAGTTGCATTTTTTCTAAAAAAGGATAAGGAAGCAGCAAGGCTTCGTGCAAAAGCCAAAAATTTCTTACCTCCATATAAGAAAGTTTCAAAAATCACCAATCCACAGGAATATGCATACACTTTAGCTAAAATTGCTGAATCATATATCCGAAACGGTAAAGTCGATACAAGTAAAGCATTACCTTTAATTCGTGAGGCAATTAATATCGATCCTAAGAATCCAGAAGTATTTATTATAGCTGGTGATGTTTACTTTATAGCAAGAGATGCATCTGCTTCAGTAAAACACTATAGCATTGCAAACAACCTTGATAAAAAATCACCTACTGCAAATATGAAGATAGGTAGTATTTATATGAAGGCTCGCAATCTTACTAATGCAATCCCATACTTTGAGCAAGCAATTGCACTAAATGCAAACTATGCTCCAGCATACCGCGAATTAGGTCAGCTTTATTCAATGGCCGGCAAATACGATAAATCAAAAGAATATTTTAAGAAATATCTTGAGCTAACAAAGGGTAATATTCCTGCTAAAATTCGTTACGTAAACGCTCTATTCTATGCAAAAGAGTATGACGAAGTTGTTAAAAACGTTGAAGAAATCTTCTCTATAGACCAAAAGAGAATTTATTTGAATCGTATTGCGGCTTATTCATGCTTTGAAAAGGATCCTCCAGAATATCAGAAAGCATTAGGATATATGGATAAACTTTTCAAAGAAATGCCAGAGGATAGGCTTATCCAAAAGGACTATACTTACTATGCAAAAATTCTTTTAAAGAAAAATGCAGATTATCCTAAACTGGTTCAAATCTTAGCTAAACTGGATCGTGATATTGACAAAAACCAAGGATTATTTGAAAAAGCTAAACCAGAAAATAAAGAAAAGTATAAAATACAATTAGATACCTTACAAAACAAGAAGGCAAAACTTGTTAAAGAGATGGCTGATGATGATCTAGAACTCGATAAAGCATTTGCTGCTTATGATAAAGCTTATCAGCAATCAACCGACGATCAATCATTAATAAATGATATAGCTGTTAACCTATACAATTACAAACGTTTTAATGAGTCAGCAAAATACTTTGAAAAGTTAATCGCTCTTGGTAAAAACGATGTAAACGACTATATGCAGGTTGGTAAAGCTTATAGCCAAGCTAAAAACTACTCGAAAGCAGATTCAATGTTTAGTATTGTAATCCAAAAAAATCCTGATTACCTCCAAGGTTATGTTTGGATGGCTAATACTTACGCTGCGATGGATCCAGATAATGAGCAAGGTATTGCAAAACCAAAGTTTGAGATGGTAATTCAAAAGGCTAGAATCGACAGCGTTAAAAATGATAATGAGCTGTTCAACGCGTATCGATTTATGGGTGGTTACTATTTTTCACAAAAGAACTACCAAAAGTCAAGAGAATACTATAACATGATTGTTAACCTTGCTCCTGATAATAAAGAGTACAAAGTTAGCGGTTATAACTCAATAGGGTTATCATACTATGCCGCTGGAGAATACGAAAAAGCTATCGAAGCTTATAATAAAACTTTAGAAATTGATCCTGCAAATGTTGCAGCAAAGGGATCTATTCAAAACATTAAGGTAGCAATTGCAAACAAAGAGAAAAACGTTAACCCAAATCTTCTAAAGGGTGTTGTTAAAGATGTATTCGGTGGTCCAATTGCAAGTGCTTCTGTTCGCGTTAAGGATACTGCTGCTGAGGCTTGGACAAACGCAAAGGGTGAATACTCTTTTGAAATTCCACAAGGATCTGAAGCACTAATAGTTAGCGCAAAAGGTTATAAATCGAAAGAGGTTCCTATTACGAAATCTCGTACCTATAATGTTTCACTTGAGCAACAATAAAAATATATTTCTACAGCATATTTGGTTTTTATCAAATATGCTGTAGAGCTTAAATCAGTAAACAATTGAATCTTTATATTTGCAACTTTAAAAATTCTAAACCTAACCAAACAATACGACAATGAGTAAAAAAGGAAGTTCATTCAAAGATGTGTTTGCGTCTGTATTCGCAACCAGTG
>Ga0209099_1000867_pt1 | contig 33901 bp, 27 predicted proteins | sample AD_JPNHW2_MetaG_FD_184430 | JGI IMG/M metagenome (GOLD analysis project Ga0209099, IMG submission 184430) | Active sludge microbial communities of municipal wastewater-treating anaerobic digesters from Japan - AD_JPNHW2_MetaG (SPAdes) (version 2) | ecosystem: Engineered > Bioreactor > Anaerobic... | reverse complement strand
TCCAACTGGAAAACCTGTTAACATCGAAATTTCGGGTGAAGATTTAGGCGAGCTGGTTACTACTTCAAATCGTTTCAAACGTTACATCGATTCTCTTCAAATTGGAGGTATCGAGGAGCTTAAATCTGACTTTGCTACTACAAAACCTGAAATTATTATCAATCTCGATAGAGAAAGAGCCGATAGGGAAGGAATTACCGCTTATACTGTTGGCGATGCTGTTCGTACAGCTTTATTCGGGAAAGAGGTTTCGAAATATCGCGAAGGTGAGGATCAGTACCCAATTATGCTTCGCTTTGAGGAGAACCAACGTAACGATATTGAGCAGCTGCTTAACCTTTCAATCACTTATCGAGATATGAATAGTGGTACTCTTCGTCAGATTCCGCTGTCTGTGGTGGCTAAGATTGATTATGTAAACAGCTATGGACAGATAAACCGTTTGAACCAAAAACGAGTAATTACAATATCTTCAAATGTTCTTGATGGCTATACAGCTAATGATATTATAGCACAAATTAAAAAGGCTATTCCACAGTTTTCCAAACCATCAACAACCGATTTAAAGATTACGGGTGAGCAGGAAGATCAAGCTGAAGCTATGGCTTTTCTCGGAAAAGCGATGCTTTTAGCTCTATTCTTGATCATGTTCATCCTTGTAACCCAGTTCAATTCAATGTCAAAACCATTAATTATTATTTCGGAGGTTGTGTTTAGTATTGTTGGGGTGTTACTAGGATATATGATTTTCGATATGACCATTTCTATTATCATGACTGGTATGGGTATAGTTGCGCTTGCTGGTATTGTGGTTCGTAACGGTATCCTGCTTGTTGAGTTTACCGATGTGCTAAAGGCCAAAGGAATGAAAACCCGCGAAGCGATTATTGAAGCTGGTAAAACTCGTATTACTCCAGTTATTCTAACTGCAACAGCAACTATTCTTGGTCTTATTCCGCTGGCAATTGGGATGAACGTTAATTTTGGTTCGCTATTTAGTGAGCTGAATCCACATCTTCATTTTGGTGGCGATAACGTAGCATTCTTTGGTCCGTTATCATGGACAATCATTTTCGGATTAAGTTTTGCAACTTTCTTAACTCTGGTTATGATTCCGGTTATGTACTTTATTATTTACTCAAGAAATATTAGAAAGCAAAGACGTAAGTCGAACAAATTAGCTCAAAAGATCGATTACAAGAAGCTGTACTAAGTTTCATATTCTTAATATAAAGAACGAGGCCTCAAAAGGGCCTCGTTTTATTTTATATAAAAACTACTACTTATTTATTGACTTTCAGTATGCTGCAAGATTAAATTTGTTGAAACTTATATTTTCCAAAAAAACAAGAGCCATGGAAAAAACGCAACGAGTTCCTCAAATTTATGGTTATTTGGTTTGCCTAGTTGCAGTTATTACGTTTCTGATTTGTATTGCACAATTGGTAAACTCACTAATCGATCTAAGCGATCCAATTCATGCTGGTTGGAATCCAATGAACTCTCCTAGCTTGGCTTCGTACGAAAACTACAAGATGGATATGCTAAAATCAACAGGTAATGCTGATGAATCCTCAAAGGCTGCTTATATTCCCGATGAGCAAACCTTACGCGCAATGTACCAGTCGGCTCGTGAGGATAAAATCCAAACTGAGAGGCACCGAGCAATAAGGAATATCATTATAAATGGATTACTGGTAGTGATTTGTATCGCTCTTTTCATTACCCATTGGCAATGGATGAGAAAACTTCCCAAACAGGAAACAGTTTCTTAAGATTTACAGAAAAATAAGCTAAACTTATTAAGAAGTAAGTGAATTTGGTTTTTAACGTTTCGCAAATTGGTTGCGTTTAGGAGTTTGCCTCCGGCAAGCTCGCAAAAAATGCTCAGTTGAAACTGCTTTTTTGTCCCTCGTTATAAAACAACTTAAAAGCGTTGAACTTACCAAAACATCATCAGCCCAAATACAATAAATACGCTGTTAGCTGCTACTTTTTTTCAATTTTTTGATTGCTGTTTCGATAAATTTTTGTTTGTCTTTTTTAACTTCTTTCAACATTACTTTTCTGTCGGCGGGAACATCGTAATACTTTTCTGCCCACAAGTTTATTTCAATCATTAAAGGTAGCAAATCAATTCCTTTCTGCGTCAGTTTGTAAAGCACTTTTGCCTTACTTTCCGGGTGGTCGGATTTGCTGATGATTCCGTTTGCTTCAAGCGTTTGTAGTCGTGAAGCCAAAATATTGGTTGCTATTTTTTCGCCTGATTTCATAAAGTCACCATAGGTGCACTGTTTGGCGAAAATTAAATCTCGCACAATCAACAACGACCACTTGTCGCCCCAAATGTCAAGGGAACAACTAACTGGGCAATCAGACCTTTTTTTAGTGTCTTTCATAAAATATTTTAAATAATCACTTGCAAATTAAAAGTTGTTTACTAGTTTTGTACTTGCAATATGCAAGCAAAAGTATGAATTTTCTAAAACAAATAAAAATTATGGACTTAAAAAATAAAACGATTTTGATAACCGGTGGTAGTGCCGGGATCGGACTTGAAGCCGCCAAGCAATTCTTGGAAATTGGTGCAAAAGTTATCATCACTGGTAGAAGTCAAGACAAATTGGAGACGGCAAAAAAACTGTATCCTAACCTAATTGCTATAAAAAGTGATGTTGCAAAAGAAGAAGATGCAATTTCACTTTACAAACAAGTTGAAAAATTGGGCGGAATTGACATTCTATACAACAACGCAGGCGTTGGCGTTATGCCGTCAAATTTGGGCATTGCCAACGACAAACATGCACAAGGTGCGGCTTATGAAATGAATATTAATTATATCGGTGTTATCCGTTTGAATAATATTTTTTTAGATATGCTGAAATCAAGAAAAGAAGGTGCAATTATCAACACAACTTCTGTTTTGAGTTATGTACCTTCGTTGCTTGAAGCGACTTACTCGGCAACCAAAACAGCGTTGGCATTTTACACAAAGTCGCTTCGTGAACATTTGCGAATTGCAAACAGTAATGTAAAAGTATTTGAGCTGTTGCCACCTGCGGTAGAAACCGAACTTATCGCACATAGAAAGATTAAAAAAATGAGTACCGAAAAATTAATTAAAGGATTGATTGCAGGATTGCAAAAAGACCAATACACCATTCGTATGGGCTATACAGGTACTTTTTACTACCTCAATCGCATTTTCCCAAAATTGGTATTCAGTCTAGTTAATCCAAAAAAAGCAGAAAAATATTTACAATAAAATGAGAGCAGATGAAAGCATACACAATAAATCGCTACGGCAAAAAAGAAAAATTGCAACTTACAGAAGTTGCAGATCCATCAATAAATGAAAATGAAGTATTGGTTCAAATTCACAGTGCTGGTGTAAACTTGTTGGATTCGCTAATAAAAAATGGTGATTTTAAAATATTTCTGCCCTACAAAACACCTTTTATCAATGGACACGATATGGCAGGTATCATAACTAAAGTGGGTGCAAAGGTTTCAAAATTTAAAGTTGGTGATGAAGTTTATGCACGAGCTTCTGATTTTAAAATAGGCACTTTTGCAGAGTTTATTGCTGTAAATGAAAACGACTTAGCGTTAAAACCTAAGAATATTTCTATGGAGGAATCGGCTTCAATTCCTTTGGTTGGGCTTACTTCCTGGCAAGCACTTGTTGAAATTTCTAAACTCAAAAAAGGTCAAAAAGTTTTCATTCAAGCTGGTTCTGGTGGCGTTGGCACATTCGCAATTCAACTGGCAAAACATTTGGGGGCTTTTGTGGCTACCACAACAAGTTCGGCAAATACTGCTTTGGTTAAAAGTCTCGGCGCTGATTTAGTGATAGATTACAAAAAGGAAGATTTTGCAACAATTTTAAAAGATTATGATGTTGTGATTCACAGCAATAGAGAGACAAAAGTGCTTGAAAATTCTTTAAAAATTCTAAAAAAAGGCGGTACGCTTGTTTCGCTCACAGGTCCGCCAACACCCGAATTTGCGAAAGAAATAGGTTTGGGTTGGCATTTACAAATGCTCATGAGTTTGCTGAGTATGTTTGCACGGCGAAAAGCAAAAAAACTGAATGTCAACTTTAAGTTTTTGTTTATGAGGGCTGAAGGTAAACAGTTAAGTGAAATCACTTCGCTGATTGAAGCAGAAAAAATCCGTCCCGTGATAGATAAGGTTTTTCCATTTGAACAAACAAATGAAGCAATTGCTTATATCGAATCAAGTCGAGCAAAAGGGAAAGTAATTGTCAAGGTCAAGTAGATTGTCTTCGGTGGTGGTCAGGAAAGTTGCAGCTAACGTTCCCGTGGTTTGGGGCGTTGGGGGGTTAACTGCCAACTCCGTCATCCCACGTTATAATATTGCCAAATATACAAAATAATTCCATAACATTATCAACCCCAATGCCTAAAGCCACGTCTTGGCTGCTGGTGTTTTTTAATCTTGATTCTGTTATATCTATTAATTATGAGTAATCAGATGAAAATTCTGATAAAATACCACATATTCCCAATTGTGAACACAATAATAAAGAAGTCACACTTATAAAACTACTAAATGGTGGCACTATTGTAACTATAATATATGCAATCAATCCAATTAATGTAATAATAACTAGATTTCGATACTCTGTGTTGTTAAAATAAATGATTGCGATAATTCCATATATAATAGATAAAATACTTGAACTATAATTAAAAATTAAGTTTCCAATCAATGAAGTATGAAAAATAAAACCCAATATTTTAAGTATTATTGGTAAAATTGTGCAAAGTATGAGAGCGAGGTGAACATTAAATTGATACAAGATATTAGAGATGTTATAACCTATATTATTTTCAATTGCAGATGTATTTATGATTTTGAAATTTCTTTCAACTTCATCCCGAGAATAACCAAAACGTTCAAGAATTTCAGGAATCAAATTTTCACGTCCTTGTTCTTTAAGCATTTTTATTCTATATCTCATTTCCTTAATCTTGGCTCTTTCTCTTTCATCTTTAGCATTCGAGTACAGTTTATTACTATAGCTCATCATATCACTAGCACCTGAATGTGCTCCATAAGAACCAATCCCATTAAATGCAACACTAACTTCAACAGCTAGTATATAACTAGTTAGCCACAAAAGCCCTAAAACAATTATGATAAATGTATTTTTAGGGATTTCTAAATTACTAGGAGCAAGAATATTCCAAAATGAACCTGTAAGAATAAATATATAAACTCCAATAAATGCAAATGCACCTATCCAATATTTTAATTTATTAAGTATTTCCATAGTTTAAATTATTTATTGTAATCGAAAGTATTTGTTTAAACTTCATTACACTTGCACCTAACTTATTTCTAGATCTAACTTCTAAATGCTTTTACACCCGTTTTGGAAGTTTAGGTATACTTTTAGTAGTTTGTATAAATGTAGCAATAAAATGCTTAAATCTCTATGTAACATATTGTATAGAAAAAGGGTAGAGCATCGCTCTACCCTTTTTAAAATAACAAAGGATTGGTCTATTTCTCAGAGTTTTCAAGCATAACCTGAACTACCTCGTAGTTTATAGCACCAAATATTTCTTCAATATTATCGGTATAGGTTGAGTTATGGCTCATTATGGCATCTTTAATAAAGAATACTTTGTAATCGTGGTTGTTTGCACCAACGTAAGTTGCTAAAACGCATCCTACGGCACTTAACCCGCAAAGAAATACTGTGTTACAACCTTTTTCTTTAAGCACTTTATCCAAATCGGTTTTATTAAAAGCATCACCATAATGTTTTATAATTTGTGGATCGTCCGTTTTAACATTTACAGTTGATGGAAAGTTAAATGCTTCGGAGCCAGGCTCTGGACCTTCTTTAATGTCCTGATGGTGAATTCTAATTATTGGAAAACCATTCTTTCGGAATAGGTCAATCATAGCGTTTATCATGTACATACCAACCTCTTTTTCCCTGTCAGGAACCATTGGTAGGTATGCATTTTGAATGTCGATAACAAGCAATGCAGGTTTCATTCGGTTTGATTTGTTAGCATCCTGAGAGTAACAGCTAATTGCGCTAATCAGCGTAATTAAAGCAATAGTTACTAGTCCTTTTTTCATTTTAGATAATTTTTAATTTTTTTAGTTTAATACGCTTAATGATTTATAAGATAAGTTCAACAAATTTCATATTTTTTTCCATGCAAATCAGATTTCTTCGAAAATTATTAAGTGAGTGATTTTGTTCTGAATTTAAATTGATTAAAATCAGTCATTTTATAAATGAATGACATTTTATAAATTGATACTTTTCGTTAATCTGCTTTTACTTTGAATAATGATTTACTTTTGGTAGAAATTCAGAAAATATGAAAGTTCAGGATAACCTTTGGACAAGGGATTTTACGCTTATAACAGTTGCTAACCTGTTGATGGCAATCGCTTTCTATTTTCTTCTCCCAACACTTCCATTATACTTAAAGGATAAGCTAAATGCAACCCCGAGTCAAATTGGATTAGTACTCTCATTTTATACTATTTCAGCACTTTTGATAAGACCGTTCGTAGGGTATGCAATTGATACTTTTGGACGCAAGCTGATTTACCTAATCTCTTTTGTTATTTTTTCAACCCTTTTTCTAGGCTATACTATTGCAACATCAATTTTTTTAATGATTATTGTCCGATTCATTCATGGTTTAACTTGGGGTTCGCTATCAACTTCGGGATCTACAATTGCTGTTGATATGATTCCAGCATCGAGAAGGGGTGAGGGAATTAGCTTTTTTGGTCTTTCAATGACAATTGCTATGGCTATTGGCCCAATGATTGCTCTTTCGATACTAGGGCAGGCAAGCTATATCTGGGTGTTTGTGATTGCATCATGCATAAGTATTTTTGGTTTACTACTAGCACAAATTATTCGCTATCCATCGTACAGTATCCCGTTAGAGAGACAAAGAATTACATTGGGTCGTTTAATTGAAAGGAAATCACTGATACCATCGCTGAATGTGCTAATAATAACTATAAACTACGGAACTGTTCTATCGTTCTCGGCTCTATATGGTAAAGAGGTTGGAGTAGATAACAGCGGACTTTTCTTTCTTTTACTAGCTATAGGTATTGGTGTTTCACGATTCTTTAGTGGAAATATATTTGATAAGATAGGTCCTTTTAGAATACTAGTTATTGGTATGATCTTATTAATACTTGGTTTTCCAATTCTTTACATTATTCCAAACCCAATTGGATATCATGCTGCTGGAGTTGTAATTGGTCTTGGATTTGGGATTATTATGCCCACTTTTCAGGCAATGGTTAATAACCTTGTACCACCCGAACGTAGAGGTGCTGCAAACTCAACCTATTTTACTAGTTTCGATTTGGGTATTGGAATTGGTATGATACTTTCAGGCGTAATTGCTGAAAAGATGGGATTAGGCAGAACTTTCCTTGTTTGCTCCGGATTTGTATTTATTGCCTTGCTAGTATTTCTAAGTTTCACCAATTCCTTCTATAAAAGGAATGCTATGGTTCATGGCAAAAAGCCTAGTTAGAATCATCTTTAGTTGGGTAATACTTCAGAAAATCGTACTTAAAGACTATTGAGCCAAGTGGCGTAGGCACTTCAAACCTGATTTTTTGATAATTCATACTTGGTATAGGAAAATAGACCAATCCTCTTATTGAATAACCTGTTGATAAAGTCGTTTTTCTTAGCGATGAAGCCTCCCAGTTGTATTTAGTGTCGTTTAAAGAATTGATTTGATCCTCCTGATTTGCTTGATTAATTACTGTAGCACCTATTGCCAAGTCTGTTGTAGCTTCTACCAAATCGGTTTTTGTGATAATGTTTACATTTCTATTTTGATGGCTGTAATCGTTAGAGGAGGCTATAATTGCTATAGGAATTGCTGCTGAAAGAATTGCAGCAAGAGCTACTTGTGAATTTTTGCTTGATGCTTCGGCACGGGAGTTCTGTAATTCAATCTTTAAAATCTCTTCCTCTGGATCAATGGCATTTGTTGGAATTGTATCCCAAACTATTTTCTGGTTTTGAGGATCAGCCATTCCTTTGTACATCTTAATTTTTTCCGGGGCAACTAAAAATTCATCGCCCTTATTATTAACAACTTCTATATCGAATATTATATACTTACCATCGCAGCCATAGTAAGACGAGTAAACCTCATATTCACCCTGCTTATAGCTTACAAACTCTTTACCTTTTTCCCAAGTTGTATTAGTTTCCTCGGGCTTAAATCTTAGCACTGGCTTTGGAGAGAAACAAGAAGTAAATAGAGCAATGGATGCAACTGATATAAAAGCTATTTTTAGGTTCATATAGAAGTATTTTATTATGTCATGTATATTACAAAATTCTTACCACAAGCTAACAATTACTACTAAATAGTTATAAATGTTTTCATTATTAACTATGCTAATGTTTGTTTTAACTCAATTATTCTCTTTAAATTGTGATAATTGCTAATAATACAATTCCAATTTTTTGTGTCTTGGTTTTTATTTCATTTAATAAGCAGCACGATTATGAAAAAACAACTTTTACTTCTATGCCTTTTATTGATTAGCAGTATATCTTTCTCGCAGAGTAAGATATTTAAGGCTATTCAAAATGATGATGTTAATTATGTATCCGAATACATTAAGAAGGGTAAGGATTTAAATGTGGTAAATAATGTAAAACTGGTTAATGAGTACGATCAAAAAACTGAAAAATATAGCTATGAGCTTTTTGAGTATGCTGCAAACCACGGAAATGAAGAAATAATAAAGCTTTTTTTGAGTAATAAGGATAAGTTCTCCAATTTTCAGATTTCGTTAAATAAAGCTTTTGCTGCATCTATTTCGAATGGGAAATTAGAGATTACAAAACTTTTATTTGAAGCGGGTGCCGATGTTAACTCAGTTTGTAATCTTTGCTACGGGCAAACAGCTATTCAAATTGCATTGGAATATAGCTATTTTGATATTTTCAACTTTCTTTTAAAAAATGGTGCAGATTTAAAGGTTCAAAATTCTAATGGGAGAACGCTTTTGCATTCCGTTTCGCATACCGGGAATGTTGAAGTTGCAAAAATACTTATCGATAATGATTTAGATATTAATGCAGAGGACAACGATGGAGCGACGCCTTTGATCTACGCAGCAATTAACGGAAATCTTGAACTGTTTATGCTTTTGGTTGATAAAGGAGCTAATTTATCTGCTATTGAGAATGATAGTAGTGATGTATTGATGAACGCTGCTAGTGGAGGTAACCTTGATATTGTAAACTACCTTCTAAACAAGAATTTCAACGTTAATTATCAGAACAAAGATGGGGATACCCCATTGTTATTTGCAACAATTGATAAACAGCTTCAAGTAGTTAAATTATTGATTGATAAGGGCGCCGATATAGACTTATCAAATAAAAAAGAAGAAACGGCACTACTTTGGGCTATTTGGAATGATGATGCTGAGACCGCTAAATTTCTTGTTGATAATGGGGCAAATCTTTTCTATATGGATTATTTAAAACAAGCAAAAAAGTACATAAAGGATAAAGATTTTATAAAGTACTTAGCTGAAAAAACTAAGAAGTAGATGTGATCGTTAAAAGACTCGGATTTAGTAATGAATGTAGCTAATTAATCTGTCAGTTTGTTTTTTTCTTCTCTACTTAGCACAAGGTCATTTTCAAGTTGATTTCTTGAAGGTGTTGTAAAAACAAAAGTGCCCAAAATAATGCCCACTAAACAAAGATAAAGGTAATTAGAGGTTAAGAAAAATATTATTATTGCAAAGAATGATGCTCCTTCAAGAAACGCCCATCTCAATATTTGAGCGGATTGGTATTCTGCAAGTTTTTCAAAAACATCACTTTTTCTTTTAAGCTGTTTCAGCTTGTTTCTGAAATAAAGAAAACTGATGATTAGAATACAAATTACCATTATTGGTGCCGCATATTGATAAAGCCTATTCAATTCACTGGAATTAAACCTTACACCTTCAAATTGCACTAAATATATAGTTACTAGTAAGAATACAATTTGAACAATTATTAGTCCGCTAAAAAGGATTTGACTTATTTGAATGTATTTTTTGACTGAGAATTTATTGTTTACTATTGGGGAGAACATAGAATATCAATTTATATAGTTATTTTAGTTTATTTCCTCTAGAATGTAACCAACAGTTGGTATACTGTTTATCCTTATGTTTGAGTCTTTATTTAGGTATTTTCGAAGTTTTGATATGAAAACATCAAGGCTACGACCGGTAAAATAGTCTGAGTCACCCCAAACCTCAATCATTAGCTCCTCTCGTTTAACCAAACGACCCTTTGCTTGGCACAGAATCTTTAGAATTTTGCTCTCCTTGAGGGTTAGCCTAATAGAGCTGCTATTGAATGCTAGCATTTGTTTTTCACAATCAAAATGATAGTTGCCAATTTGATATAAAACATCACATTTTATATTTGAGCTATCCTCGCTTTGATTAATTCGGTTAAAAATTGCTTTTATTCTGTATAGAAGTTCTTCTTCATCAAAAGGTTTTGTGATATAATCATCTATGCCAATGCTGAATCCTTTAATTTTATCCTCTTTCATGGAACGTGCCGTGAGAATAATAATTGGTACTTTCTTATTAGTTTCCTTTATTTTCTCAATTAGGCTAAAACCATCCAGCTTTGGGAGCATAATATCAACAATACAAATATCAAACTGACCATTCAGAAACCCTTTTAAACCTGATAATCCGTCATTATATAGTTTTACATCGAATTTTTGAGATTCGAGGTAATCTACTAGCAGAAACCCAAGGTTTATATCATCTTCAACAAGTAATATTTTTGTTTTTTGAATCATTAAGGTTTTTTTCTTTTAAACTCAATTGAAAAAGTGCTTCCTTTCTCTTCAACACTAGTGACACTTATTTTGCCATTAATATTATTTACAAGATTTTTGACGTGATAAAGGCCAAGTCCAAAACCTTTACAATCATGAATATCACCTTGAGGAACACGATAGAAGTTATCGAAAATTCTTGCTAAGTGTTTACTATGAATTCCAATACCATTATCAGTAATATCAAAAGTTACTTTGCTAGGTAATGATTTTAGTTTTATTTCAATAATAGGTGACTTGTTAGAGTACTTTATTGCGTTATCTAAAAGGTTTCCAATAATTATATTAAGTTGATCAATATTAGCATCAATTGTAAAATTGTCTCCATTAGAATTAAGGGTGATTTTTCCATGCTTTTCTTCAACCTGTGGTTTGAACGTTTCAATTACATCCTCAGTAGCTTTATAAAGATCAATTTCTTCGGTGCATGAGTTAATTATCGTTTTGCTTTGTGACGCTTTTAGAAGTTCCTCAACACGTTCCTTCAATCGATAATGTTCAGATCTTATAATAGAAGTATATGACGAAAGCTTCTGATTACTCTCAATTGCTTCACTTTTGGCGAGCATACTATTTGCAAATCCAATATTCGTAAGCGGAGTTTTAAATTCGTGAGTCATATTATTTACAAAATCACGAATTTGTTCAGTAAGCAACTTTTCCCGACGATAGAATCGATATATCAAAAGAAATGAAACGGAAACTAGAATAACAAGAACAATCGAGGATATAAATATTAATCCGATTTGGGCAATAATGAAATCTCTTTTTTTAGGAAAGTTAATCTTTAGTTCATACCCTGATTGATGTAATTTTTCAGCCAGATTTTTAGTTATGTATGTGCTCTTTGAAGAAACCCCTTTCTCGTGTTTTAGGTCAATAATACCATAGTCAAAATCCAAATTAATGCCATAGTAATTAAGGTCGCTTTTGATGATTGAATCGAGGTTTGTAACCTGTTTTAATGTTGATGTTAAAAGTTTGCACGAAGTGCATTTATAGGGTTCTGCACAGCTACTATACTTTTCAAGGTTATTCTCAATACGTTTAAGTGCCATTCCAACGCTATGGTTGAATTGTGCTTCCTGCATCTTAGCCTGTTTAAGAATCCATGCTATCTGAATGCCAACAAGGGTGATTAAACAAACTACTGTAACTATTAATAAAGCAAGTTGAAATCTTGATCTTTTCACTAGAGTAGAATTATGAGGCAAAAATAGTAAGGTTTTCAATCTGAACCCAATATTTAACATCTCTATAACATGAATTAACCTCCGGATAACATCTTTTTACTTCAAATGCCGATATTTTTGTACCAGAAAATCATAAAACCCGAATAAGTCATGAAAAGAAAAGTTATTATTATCTCAGCAAGCATTTTTGTTCTTGCTTTCATTATTGGAATTGGAATTTACGCTCAAAGTGGAAGTAAGACAACAACTACTTCGACTGAGCAAACCGATAAATGTGTTCCAGAGAATTGCAAAAAGTGCCCAGAAATGTCAAAATGTATGGGGGAGAAGAGCGAGCAAACCGATTCTACTTCATGCAAGTCGAAATGCGAAGGGATGAAATCATGCGAAAAATCTACTGCTTGCCCTCATCATAAATGCGAGGGTGAGAAGTCAAGTTGCTGTAAAAAGCAAGGTGAATCAAAGGATTGTAAAAAATCATCAGAGTGTCAAAAAGAGTGTAGTAACAAGTAATATTTTATAAGTTAGGTTTGTTATCTTTATACCCCGGCTATTATGATCAGCCGGGGTTTTTTATTAATAATCCACTAAAATGAAAAAATTTAAATCAAATCCTTACAGGTTATTCTTTCAGTTTGCAATTCTTGCTTTACTAGTTTATATGGGAGTTCGTTTTTATGTAGATAAAAACTATTTCCCTGATTTTGAAGCCTACTGCCCCTTTGGGGGAGCCCAAGCTTTATCCAGCTATTTTGTAAATAATTCGTTAGCCTGCACAATGACTAGTGCTCAAATTGTAATGGGGATTGTACTTGTTGTAATGATTATTATTGTTAGCAAGCTTTTTTGCTCGTTTATTTGCCCAATTGGTACAGTATCTGAGTGGCTTGGAAAATTGGGAGATCGTTTTAAAATGAGATTTACCATAACTGGAAAACTGGATAAGGTTTTACGCCTTTTAAAGTATGTTCTACTTTTTATTACGTTTTATTTTACAGTTATATCAAGCGAATTATTTTGTAAAAAGTTTGATCCTTACTATGCAACAGCTTCCGGTTTTGGGTCAGATGTTTCAATAATAATGGGAATTATTGCAATTGCCATTGTTATTATTGGATCCTTTTATATCAGATTGTTTTGGTGCAAGTATGTTTGTCCACTTGGTGCATTATCCAATATTTTTAGGTTTTTTATTGTTTTTGTTGTAGTGTTAGGAAGTTACATTGCGCTACAACTATTTGGATTCAAACTTAGTTTTATTTGGGTACTAGTGATTTTATGCATTGTTGCTTACGTACTCGAATTGCTAAGTATTAATAATAAAGTGTTTCCACTTTTAAAAATTACTAGAAATACATCAACTTGTACAAATTGCAGTCAATGTTCGAATGCTTGCCCACAGGCTATAGATGTGGTTAACGTTGAGAAAGTGACCCATACCGATTGTAACATGTGTGGAGATTGTATACAAGCGTGTCCCGAAAAAAATACCCTATTAATAAACCGAAAAGGGAAGAATTGGCTTACTGCCTCAATACTTTTTATACTAATTATTATCGGAGTAATTATTGGAAGTACTTTTGAAGTCCCTACAATATCAGAGTATTGGGGAGATACTAGTTCAAAAAACCAAATGAATGTTTACGAGCAATCTGGATTAAAGAATATTAAGTGTTTTGGTAGTTCAACCAGCTTTGCTAACAAGATGAGAAAGGTTAATGGTGTTGTTGGCGTTTCAACTTATGTTGGTTCACATACCGTTAAGATATGGTATAACCCAAGTATTATTGATACTCTAGGGGTTAAAAAATCAATTTTTGTACCGGTTAAAGTACCAATTGCTAAATTGGAATCGGATAAAGATAGTATTACTGTATTTAGTGCTAGTGTTGATCATTTTTTTGATCCGTATGATACTTACTATTTAACGATGCTCCTTCAGCAAAAGCAATCAATTTATGGTTTTACAACAGAATATGATTGCCCTGTTAAGGTTACGATTTATACATCAAACACAATAACTCCGGAAGCGATTAAGAATTTAATTGAGCAGAAAAAGGTTGAGAAAACCAATTCCGATAATACTACTCAGATTATTGATCTAAATTACAAGGTTGTTAAAATTAGTAAAGAAGAAAGGGTTTTATCTGCTCAAAAATTCAAGGATATATTTAAGAAAGACAAGTAAAATATTATAAAGAAAAGAGGTGGATATTTCCACCTCTTTTTTCATTATTACAATAAGTATCTATTTTTTCATCATACCTTCAATTCCTTCAATACTTTTTGGAACTGACGCTGTTAATACAATGTTACCTGTATCAGTAATCAGAATATCATCCTCAATGCGAACCCCAATATTCATATACTTTTCGTAGATGGGTTTCACCTTTTGGATAAAGTCATCAATCTCTTTCTGGGGAACATCTTTACCTGCAAATAGTCTAATATTATTGATTAAATCGGGTCGAAAATACAAGCCAGGCTCTATGGTTGATATCATCCCTGGAACAAATGGTCTTCCCTTTTCATTTGGATTAAACATGTAGTTTCTGAAATCGTTAGATGTTGGACCAAACGAACCAACATCGTGCACATCAAGGCCTAACCAATGGTTAACTCGGTATATATTGTAAAGCCTTTTTTGCCAAACGGCGTTAGAATCGGTCATTAGCCCAAGTTTCAATAATCCTTGGGTTATAATCTGAACTGTTTTATGATGGCATTCGAGGTTTCCTTTTCCAGGTTTCATCATTTTTATACCTTCGGTTTGCGCTTTAAGCACTAATTCATAAATGGTTTTCTGCTCAGGGGTAAATTTACCATTCACAGGAATTGTTCTTGTTATATCGGCAGCATACATGCCTGCTTCTCCAGCAACATCCATCAGTAAGAGTTCTCCATCAGCCATTAGTTTATCATTCTTATCGTAGTGGAGAATAGTTGCGTTTGATCCTGACGCTACTATTGAACGGTATGCAGGCATTGCCAATCCAGCTTTTCGGTAATCGTACTCGAGAAGTGCTTCAATTTCATACTCAAACATATTGGGTTTGCAGGTTTTATATACATCGCAAAGCGCATTGCTTGAAATAATTGCAGCTTTTTTGGTTAGCTCGATCTCTAGAGAATCTTTTACTAATCGCATTTCATCTAATAGCAGGCATGCATCTTGAACCTTTAGGTTGGTTACGATTTCTTCTCCTTTCCATGTAGTATTGAATTCAGGCTTTCTACTTACAGAGTAAATTTCTCTTTTCTGTTCTACAAGTTTTAGTAAAAAGTCAGAGAAATCACGAATTGAGATAACTGTATCGGCTAAATATTCTTTCTTTTTTTCTTCAAATGTTGGTTGGGTACCACCGTATATCTCGGCAATAAATGAGGGTTTGACTAAAAATAGGGTGTATTTATGCTTTGAGGTTGGATCAATCACAGCAATTGCACCTTCTTCTGGATAACCCGTTAAATACCAAAAATAGCTATCCTGTCTGTACTCGTTTCTATTAACCTCCTGATCATTTGCTGCATTTAGGATTAGTACTCCATTACCAAGCTGACTCATTAATTGGTTACGTCTTTGCTTATAATATTTAGCATACTGTTGTTCAGCAAAAGTATTTATTGCTAATAGAATTGAAATAAAAATTAGAAGTTTGGTTTTCATACATTGTTAATTTGAAGAATTTCAAACATTAGAGTGAATAGTATGCTTATAGTTTAATTGATTTTGTTGTTAGTAGTAAGAATTATTTTTATTAAAACAGCTTAAATAGAGCATAATTTCTAGTCTTATACGCGATAACTAATTATTAATCACTTAAACAAAAATTTCTCCTATTAAAGGAACTGATTTTAGTAATTTTTACCAAGTTTAGCTCTCTATTTAAACCATCTAATTTAAATTGCGTTTAACTGGTAAGATAATTATTAGCTTTGAACGTTTATACAACTGAGTGATATGGTTAAGAATTTGGTTAAAAGGTTATTCGTTACAACTTCAATTATTGGTGTTGCAGTTATTTTAATTAGCTGGGGAAGTGCTGGACACTATAAAATTAGCAATTTATGCTCATTGTCGTTTAACTCAGAGATGAGTGAGTTTAATGATTGGATTCCTTTCCTTCGTGATCATGCATCTGATGCTGATAATAGAAAGGATACTGATCCAAATGAGCAGTATAATCATTACTTAGATATTGAACTATTTGCTGGTTTCTCAACAACAGGTAAAATTAATCAAACCTCATATCCATCTAAATATAATGGTATTTTACCTTGGGCTACTGAGACTACATTTAACTATCTGAAGAATGCATTAGCTGCACATGAGTGGGATTTAGCCAAGCAGTATGCAGCAGATTTAGGGCATTATGTAGCCGATGGTCACATGCCTTTGCATATTACTGAAAACTATAATGGACAAAACACCGGTCAAACAGGCATACACTCTCGATATGAATCTACTATGATTTATTCATATAACTCTCAAATTACTTATAGTGGATCTGATGTTAACGTAATTTCTAATGTTAACCAGTATATTTTTGATTATATCTATGAGAATCATAAATATGTAGATTCAGTTCTTGCTGCAGATACCTATGCAACAGCACTTGCTGGAGGTAGTACAACCTCTTCTACATATAAAACTGCTCTTTGGAATAAAACAAAAGGTTTCACTATTAAAATGTTTAAGAATGCCTCACATGCTCTTGCAGAGCTAATTTACACTGCTTGGGTTCAGGCTGGTAAACCTTCGCTTAGCACTGGTATTGATAATAATACTAACATTACGGAACTTTTAGAACAGAATTATCCTAACCCATTTACTACAAGTACTAAGATCAAGTACAATATTTTTGAAAATTCGGATGTAACTATAAGAGTTACAGATATTCTTGGGAAAAATGTTGCAATTCTTTATAACGGGTCACAAATTGTAGGATCATATGAGGTTGAATGGACTCCACAAGGACAAACAGAAGGAATATATTTTGTAGTCCTTGACACCCAAAAAGAGCACAAGGTTAAAAAGATGTTGTTGATTAAGTAAAGTAGTTACTAGTGATAAATTATTTTCTACTAAATACTTGCTACTAATTACTAATCTACTTTATTTACTCTGATTCAGTTTCCAACCATTTACAGTATAGGAATTGTTTGATGGATTTACATCTATTTTATACTCGTCAATAAGTTCAACCTTTTTAATTTTCTTGAAAACAGGTTTTTCAAAAGAAAATGTTTGTTCTCCATTTTTCCATACCGCAGGGGTTTGATGAAGAAGTTCGGTATTCCCATCATCGTAGGTTATTTTAAGGTTGATTGGGGCAGGGTAGCTTCCTTTACGTTCAACTATTATTGTGTATTTATCGCTTTTAATAACCTCTTTAACTCCAAGATCAACATAGCCAAACTCAAAAATCCAAGGTTTAACAAACCAATTAATATCTTGTCCCGATACATTTGAGAAAGTATTAAAAAAATCATAAGGAGTAGGGTGTTTTCCATTCCATCTAAGAATAAACTCTTGAGTAGATTTTTTAAATACTTCATCGCCTAATATATCATTTAAGAAAAGTAAGAATATTGCCGGTTTAGGGTAAGATATATAGTCGTATACAGGTCGGCGTAATGAGCTTGAGTTAGTATATATAGGTAAATCAAGATTTGTTCCTATGTAGGGATTATATTCTTCATTAAAACATAATTTGGCGTTTTCTGGGTCAATTGTATTTACCATATGATATGTTGCATAGGTAGTCAATCCTTCGTCCATCCAACCATAGTTAACTTCATTTAGTCCACAATAAAAGGGAAAATATCCATGAAAAATTTCGTGTGCAGTTAAATCAACTACTCCATCATAGTCATCGTATGAGCGATCATTTACAATCATTGGATATTCCATCTCACTTAATCCATTAAATACTGAAATTTTTGGATATGGGTAAGGTATTCCTGGGTATGAATTACACATTAAATCAATAGCTTGCCGAGCAATTGAAGCTACTTTATAAAAATCTTTTGAGTTTTTATTGTATGCAACATCAAGGAAGAGTTTCTTGGCCCCTGATTTCTCAACAGATATTGATGTAGCATCCCAAAGGTAATGATTGCTTGAAGCAAAGGCGAAATCGGTTACATTTTCTGCTTTAAACCGCCAGGTATTAAACGGATTGGGTTTTGTAAAATCATTGAGTTTAAGATCTGCAGTATCAATTATTTTCATTACAATATTTGATTGATCAACTGCTTTATATCGATTCAGATATTTAGGATTGAGAACTTCTTCAGGGTTTTGAAGAACTCCGGTCGCCCAAACGATATAGTTGCGAGGCATAGTTATTGTAACATCATAATTTCCAAAATCGTTGTAAAACTCTTGCTCATTAGTATACTTATAGTAGCACCAACCATCAATATCATCATATACTGCTATTCTTGGGAAAAAGTAAGCAACAAAAAAGCTGGTTGAATCAACAACACCGGTTCTAATATGGGAATTACGGTTAAGGGTGTAATGCCAATCAATATCAATATTAATCTTTTTATCTGGAGATAATGCTTTAATCAATCTCAACCGAAGGAGTGTATGTTCAGTGTATAGTAAGTCGTTTTCGGGTACTACGCTAATCTCTTTACCATTTATAGAGAGTTTGTCAATTATTAATCCATCCGATTCATCGGCTGGGTCAATATCGCAATCGCGCATATTTCCCTTTTTAAACATATTAGGAAATAGGTTGAATATGAGACTTCTTAGAGAGTCAGGACTATTGTTTGTATAAGCAATAGATTCATTACCAGTAATTAGAAGAGTTTTTGGATCAAGGTTTATATTAATTTTATAATCTGCGCGATTTTGCCAATAAACTATTCCAGGTTTTCCGTCTAACGAACGGGTTTTACGAGCATATGCTTTTTGGACATTTACTGGAACAAATATGCTATTTTGCTGTGAAATAACACCTTCAGAGCTAAGTAGTGCAAGTATTACTAGTAGTATATGAAAAATCTTCATATTTATCTTATTTCTATAATTTGATAATTAATCGAAATATAAAGAAAAAAAATTGTTTAATGGCTCATCGTTTAAAAACTAAAATAACAACTTTGCACAAAAGGGTTAAATAGGCTTAAACTATACTAGAATTCTGAAACCTTAAAAAAAACGAATTATGCTTAATCAGGAAAAGGAGACCACTTTGTTTGCATTTAATCTTTATCGTTGTGCTATTGCGTTTAGAAACGAGTTGAATCGAGAGCTTTCTCAAGTTTTTGGTGAAGATTTTTCGTCAGATTTTTGGTTTATTCTTTCGGTGTTATGGGATGAGGATAATATTTCGCATGGATTGCTTGCCGAAAGGGTGAGCCGCGATAAAGCATCTCTTTCTAGAACTTTAGATATAATGGAAGAGAAGGGGTTTATTAAAAGAATCGTAACTGCTGATGATAAAAGAAGTTCGAAAATTGTACTAACTAAAAAATCCATCGAAATAAAAGAAAAGGCTATTCAAGTTGTGAATGAATTTACTAATGCTGAGTTTAAAGGTCTTAGTCCAATTGAAGTTAGAGAGTTAGCAAGAATGTTAAACCTTATCTATTCAAATATTAAAGGTTGATTTGATATAGCTATAATTAATATAAATGCTTTGAAAAGTATAAATAAAATCTTTAGAATTTATTGTTTATAGAAAAAAACAATAGAATAAGATTTTTTATTTAAAAAAAACCTCTAAAACTTTTTGTCTTTAATTTTCTTACTACTTTTAAACCACTTAGAAAACCTGTTTATTCACAACATAACAAACTACAAAGCATTATGAATATTAAGTTACGATTAACTGTAATGAGCTTCTTGCAATTCTTCGTATGGGGGGCATGGCTAATTACAATAGGCACTTATTGCTTTAACGCAAAAGGTTGGACTGGAGCACAATTCGGAGCGATTTTCTCAACTTTGGCACTCGCTTCTCTATTTATGCCTGCAATTACAGGTATTATTGCCGATAAGTGGATGAATGCAGAGAGATTGTATGGAATTTTACAAATTCTTTATGGTGTTGTTCTTTTCTTTGTTCCCCAAGTAAATGATCCTGACACATTATATTATGTCATTTTACTAGCAATGATATTCTATATGCCAACAATATCGTTATCAAACTCTATTTCATATAATATTCTAAAGAGCAACAAATTTGATATTGTTAAGGTTTTTCCTCCTATTAGAGTTTGGGGAACAATTGGTTTTATTGCTGCAATGTGGATTACAAATCTTTCGGGAAGTAAAGCAAATTCAAATCAATTTATAATTGCAGCAGTTGCAGCAATTGGACTTGGGATATACGCATTTACGCTTCCAAAGTGTCCTCCTCAAAAATCAATTTCTAAAGATGCATCCATTTTAGAAATATTCGGACTTAAAGCGTTTAAACTATTTGGAAATGTTAAAATGGCTTTGTTCTTCATTTTCGCAATGTTTTTAGGTGGCGCACTTCAGCTAACAAATATGTATGGCGATTCATTTCTAAACGATTTTAGCCTCATACCTGAATATGCCAACTCTTTTGTTGTGAAGTATTCTACCATTATAATGTCTATTTCTCAAATATCTGAAACGCTATTCATTCTTACTATACCATTCTTTTTAAAACACTTTGGTATTAAAAAGGTAATGCTGTTCAGTATGATTGCTTGGGTTTTGCGTTTTGGACTATTTGCCTATGGCAACCCATCACCAGAGTGGTTTTGGATGATTATTGTTTCATGCATCGTTTATGGGATGGCTTTTGATTTCTTCAATATCTCTGGTTCTCTGTTTGTTGAGACAACTACAGATCCCTCAATAAGATCGAGCGCACAAGGACTATTTATGATGATGACCAATGGTTTTGGTGCTTTCTTAGGTAGTAAAATTAGTGGCTTTGTTATTGATAAGTATTTTACTTCGCCCAATGGAAAAGATTGGCATGGGATATGGCTATCATTTGCGTTATATGCATTAATAGTAGCAGTTTTATTCGCTATATTTTTTAAGCACAAACACAACCCTAATGAAATAGGTCAAGTAGCTCATTAATATTATTCGAATTACTTTAACCCCAAACAATAAAATGATTGGGGTTTTTTATTATTAATAATTAAACAGTTGTTTAATTATTTGTATGATTCATGGATTATTTAAAAAAATAAATTCATTTTAATATACTTTAAAACAAAAAAACACCTTAATTGTCAAAACAAACCTTTAAATAATTAAATAATATTTATCTTCAAGGTCTAAATGCCTAGTGCATTAATTTTATTAACCCTAAAAATTTTTATAAACTATGAAATTAAAAAGTGTATTGTTAGTATGTATAATCCTTTCAGGTTTATTCATTGCTTCTTGTAGTAAAGATGAGGATAATGCTCAAAAATTCAGCACCTCTACAGTTGAACAGAATAAGGCTAATATTCAGGATAAACGGTTTTGCTTTTTAGGCGAAATCAAATCGTTAGAATCAAGCGCATCTGTACAAAATTCAATTAATGCATTTTATACTATTTCAAGAGGTAACTTACTTGAGAATAACCCTGCTTTTCAGCCAACCAAGAAAGTTAATTTGGTAAACGAAATTTTAAAACCATTAGCAATTTCTGCTAAACTGCAAAATTTTAATGCAAAACAAACATTAAATGATTTAATGAATGATGTTCCGAATACTATTGCTGATGAGTGGAATGATCTTATTGGTGTTTACTCATGGAATTATAAAACCGGTGAGTGGGATTTTTCAAAAACTGGAAGTGAGATATTAATTAATTATCCTGCTTACTACAATGATACTTTGAATTATGCTTCATTCCGAGTTTATGGTTTCAAATCAGTTGAAGGTACTTATGATTGGACTGAAGCAACTGTTATGCCAACAGCTATTAAAGCTGAATTGAAAGTATTTAGTAATGTATATCTTACATTTGCTTTCAGTGCTGCTTACAATAATACTGATGGAAAGCCAAGTTCAGTTTCTGTTAATCTTAACTTAAAATCATACTCATTTGCTTTATCTGCAACAAATAAGAGTAATTCAAATGGTTCAGGATCATTTAGCTTTAAAAATGGAAGTACTACCTTAATGGCACTATCAATCGGTGCAACTGGTAGTTGGTCAGAGGATAATTTAGCCGATAGTGAAGAAATAGGTGATGTTTTATCAACTGCAAACGCTTCTTTCCAGATTATGAATATTAAGGTTGCAGGGAAAGTTGATTATGCTAAACTTGAAGCTGATATGATTGCTTTAGAAGAATCTCCTCTATCTGATGATTCTTTAAATATTGCTGCTCAGTGTGATATTATTAATAAATATGCTAACCTTTCTGTATGCTATGTTGATAACAATACCATTATTGCAAAGGTTATTGCTTTTCCTCAAGTTTATACATATTCTCAATGGAATGAAGGAACCCAGCAGTATGATATTATTAAGGAATATGAAATGGGTGTTGTATTCAAATTTGCTGATGATTCAACAATTGATGCTTACACATATTTCAACCAAGGTTTCCAAAATTTAGCATGGCAGGCATATAGTTACTATAGGTATTTAAATGAAACTTATGGATACGATAAATAATACTAAAGCTTCAAAAAAGTTAAAATAAATAAAGAAACCGCTTGAAAAAGCGGTTTCTTTATTTACATATAATTGCTTTTGTACTAACTCCATACCCCGCCCAAATTCCTAGCCCTCCGTTTATATTCGATATAACATGCGTGTTTGATGCTGCAAAGGGGTTGTTCGCATTTTTCAGCTCAACGTACAAACTATTCCAGAACTTAAAAACGGCTTGGTCAATGGTGCAAAGCTTAACGTTAACGGTATCGTTTACATTGAAGTAAAGTGGGTTATAGGCTTTTTCGCCGGCAAGAGAAAGAGTAATATTCTGTCCATCAACTAAACTTCCGTCAAGATTAGGTAAAAAAACAGGGGTATACTTTGAGGTTTTGTTACCTGTTCTGGTCATAATTCTATAGTAGTTATCAACGTTCAATTGATCTGTAAAATTAATTTTAATATAACCTGCAGTGTCAATTCCTGTAGCAAGTGAAAACCAAATACTATCTATTGGTTCAGGTTCAGGAATATGAGTAGTAGACGTTACAGTTACTCCTCCATACTCTATTTTTAAGGAATAAGAATGACCTGTAGTACCTATTATTGAGTTGCTTTGGTAGACATATGGAGGAAAATAGTCACTATTTGCATGAAGCGTCAAAATTTCTGAATTTAAACCATCCGTTAACGTAACCTTAGCCGTAGTAAGGACAAGTTTTCGTAATGAAACAGAGTCAATATCAGAAAAGTATGGAGCACTGAGTGTCAGAAAAACTCGTGCTTGTTGACCCTGTTCAATCCAACCATCAACTACAATTTTTTGGTTATAGCTGGGTGTTTCGAAATCTTCATCATGGCAGGCAGCCAATAATAGTAGAAATAATACCAAAATTATATTTCTATTCATAACAACTTAGAATTTAAAGGTCCATGAAATGGACGGAAGTATTGGAAAGAGCGATACTTTTTTAGCCTTAACTGATAATTCATAATCATCTAGATTACCTTTTGCTTCAAAAAATATATAGTAGGGATTCGACCTGTTATATACATTATAAATTGAGAAATTCCAGGTCGATTCATAATTATCTCTCACCTTACGAGTATGGGTTAATGATAAATCCAAACGGTGGTATGCTGGCATTCTGAAGGAATTAACTGACGTGTAGTCGTTTACAATACTTCCTTGAACCATATACCTTCCTGCTGGTAGAGTCATTGCATTCCCAGTAGAATAAATGAAAATAGATGAAGCACTCCAGTTTTTATTAATCTGATATTGTAAGGTTAGTGCGAGGTCATGGCGACGATCATACTTCCCGAAAAAGAATTCTCCTTCGTTTATGTCCTTAAATTTTCTTACGGACCAGGCAAGGGTATAGCTTAACCAACCTGTAAATTCTCCAACATTTTTTTTCAAATACCATTCTACACCATAAGAATAGCCTATTCCATGCGTTATACTCTCTTCAAACTCGTTATATCTATAGCTTGATATGAGGCTGTTTTTAAACTCAATTACATTGCTTAAACGCTTGAAATAAAGATCAACCGATGCTTCATATCCTTTATTCTTAAAGTTTCTGAAGTACCCGAGGGTAATTTGATCAGTAAATTCAGGTTTTACCAACCTTGTACTTGGAAACCAAATATCAGTTGGGAGGCTTACAGTACCAACAGAAATAAGGTGAATATATTGGTAAGTTCGTGATAGTGATAATTTATATGATGAGCTGTTAGATACTTTATAATTGATAGAAATTCTTGGTTCGATTCCGTAATATTTTTTCACAGGTTCATTTACTCCATAGTGAATTGTATCTGATATCTCTCCTAAAGTATTTTTAGTGTATTTATTGTAATTGCCAAGTTGGATATAAGTTGTTGCCCTAATTCCTCCGATTAATGAAATTTTCGAAGAAAATTCGTAAATGTCATTTAGGTATAATGAAAACTCTCCCGATTTAAAGGTTAAGTTACTGTAATGTTCAGTTTGATCGATATAGACATTTGCTGATTCGGGAGTAATCCTATGGTAAGTTGACTCAATACCTATATTTAATAGATTCTTTGATGAGGAGAAAAGCAAATCGGAACGAAAGAAAGGGTCTACTAAATCAGACTTTAGCTTAATAGCGTATTGTAGGTAACTTGCATTAAGCTTAAAAAAATATGTAGTAACACCTATTGTATTTGACCATGAACAATCTGAGTTAAAAAGGTGAATTAGTTTAACACTTGCAGCTTGGTTTCCCCATCTCATTGTATTTGTCATTCCCATTGTAGAATGGGTTAATTTATAATTATCTATGCCAGAGAAAGAGTTAAAAATCAACCTATTTTTTAGGTTTAGAAGAATTTCAAGCCTAGCATTAAGGTCGTTAAAGTTATACATGTTGTTTTCAAGGTAATTGTTTTTAAGGTTAATTGCCTTAAAAATTGGTTGTAATACTTGTAAATAAGTGATTCTTCCTCCTAATAATAGGGATGCATGGCTATTAAAGAGAGGTGTTTTTATACCAATTCGGGAAGAAATATAACCCAAGCTTCCTTCACATTCAGTTTTATCGGAAATACCATCATCTAACCCAATTTTCATTAATGATGAGGATCTTCCCCCGTATGCCGAAGGGTAAGCTCCTTTATATAATGTAACGTTTTTAGTAATTCCAGGATTAAAAACTGAGTACAATCCAAGCAAGTGAGAAGGGTTATATAAAGGTAAATCTTCGAGTAGAATTAAATTTTGACCAGGGTCGCCTCCTCTAACAAAAATGCCAGCATTCCCTTCGCCACCAGCTTGAACCCCCGGTGTTAGCCTAATTGCTTTAATTGGATCACTATCGCCTAAGAAAATAGGCAGTTTTTTTATATCAAGCAATGTCAGTTTAACCATTCCTGTTTGAGGATTCTCAACGTTTTGTTTAGTTCTATTGTCGGTAACAATTAGTTCATCAATCTCATGTTCCGATGGTTCAAGGTTTATGGTTATATTTTGATTTGAATTGATCGAGATTTTTTGTTCATAGGGTTGATAGCCAATAAAACTTACCTTTAAGGTATATTCACCTTCCTTAACAGAAATAGAGAATAGCCCGTCCTTATCAGAAAAAACTCCTTGATTTGTCTCAACGATTAAAATATTTGCTCCGGGCAAATTAATGTCTGCCCCTTTTTGTAAAACAACTCCCCTTAGATAGTACTGTTGAGCGAATGATCCAAAAGAAAGAAGTAAAAGAGATATTATAAATAACTTTCTCAATCTATTATAAAAGGTATCTAATTTAAAAAGCCCAAAACTAAATTGAAATGGGCTTTAGACTAAAAACAATGCTGCAATTTACTAAAAATAGATATTATTTCAGCAATGTTTCTAATAGATCCGATTAATAACTTTTTTCTAAAACACTAAATCTATTATTATAAGAACAACATGTTTAAAAACCTATAAATTCTATAGATTTCAACCATATGTTTAGCAACCTAGTAAAACCTTATTCATTAATTTTTCCTTATTTTTGTTCACATTGATATTTAAAATTTGTCAAACAATAAATCCAAAATAGGATGAGCAAAATAGTGTCTATAGGTAATAAAGGTAAGGGTATTCGATCGGATTGCGCGGTTACCCTTGAGATTACTGAGAGTGGAGGCATTTCGCTGCAGCTCGAAAGTAAAGTGAAAGTCTTATATGGAAAACAAATCGAGAAACTTGCCTTGGATATATTAGCTTTCTACTCGGTTAAGAATGCTAAACTTATAATAGAGGATAGTGGCGCTTTACCTCTTGTTACGGCTGCACGATTAGAAGCTGCAATTAGGAAGTTAACTGGATCGGATAAGGAATACCTTCTTCCTGTTCTTCCACAGAATCAAAGCCAAACAGCTCACGAACGTAATCGTATTTCAAGACTGTATTTGCCTGGTAACTCGCCAGCGTTAATGATAAACGCAGGTATTCATCATCCTGACGGAATGATTCTTGATCTTGAAGACGCTGTAGCACCCGACAAGAAATATGAAGCAAGTTTTTTGGTTCGTAATGCTCTTCGTGGAATCGATTTCTATGGTGCTGAAAGAATGGTTCGCATCAATCAAATTCCACGCGGGTTAGATGATTTACCATTCATTGTGAATCATGGGGTGAACCTTATTCTCGTTCCAAAATGCGAAGGAGCAGAGCAAATAAACCAAGTTAATAAAAGAATTAGCGAAATTATCGACGACAAGAAGCGTAATATTTGGTTAATGCCGATAATTGAAAGTGCAGTTGGAGTGATGAAGGCTTATGAAATAGCAACAGCTGCTCCAAATGTTGTGGCTCTAGCAATTGGTCTCGAGGACTTTACTGCTGATATGGGTGTACAACGCTCATTGGAAGGTAACGAATCGTTGATGGCTCGTAATTTACTAACTCTTGCATGCAAATCAGCCGGAATTCAAGCTATCGATTCTGTATTTAGTGATGTTGACGATATTGAAGGACTCGTAAATACTATAAAAGTTTCCAAATCATTGGGTTTTGTTGGTATGGGTTGTATTCATCCACGTCAAATAAAACCAATTCATGAAAACTATGGTCCGGATGAGGCTGAAATCACTAAGGCAAAGAAGATTGTGCTTGCATTTGATGATGCAACAGCCAAAGGTTTGGGTGTTGTTTCATTAGGAAGTAAAATGATTGACCCACCTGTTGTGAAACGTGCTCTTAGAACCATAGACCTAGCTTTAAGCTTAGGTAAGATACCAACAGATTGGAAAGAACAAATGTTAATCGAAAAAGCCTAGTCATGAAGAAATGCGATAAATTCGTTGTAAATGCTGTAGGACGTAAAGTTCCTACAATTGTTAACGGACAGGAAATGGTTGCCTTTAAAGGCTTACGTCAGCATAGACCTTCTGGTCGAAAATATTCTCCTCCAATTCCGACCTGTATTGATTATCCTGATGATGGGAATAAAGTAGTTTCTTCTTTAGCCGAAGCGCTTAAGAAATGCGGTTTAAAGGATGGAATGACTATTGGAACTCACCATCACCTTCGCGATGGTGATATGGTTAGCAACACCATCTTTGATATTGCTCATGAAATGGGTGTTAAGGATTTGGTTTGGCTTCCATCAGCATCATTCCCCTGCAACGATCCATTGATCAAATACCTTGAGGACGGAACTATCAATCGTATTGAGGGCTCAATGAATGGCCCTTTGGGTAAATTCACAACCTATGGTGGTATGAAGGGCTGCGCTGTACTTCGCTCGCATGGTGGACGTGTTCAAGCGATACAGGATGGTGAGGTTCATATTGATATTGCAGTAATTGCAGCCCCAACAGCCGATGCATTTGGTAATGCAAATGCTTTAAATGGAAAGTCTGCATGCGGTATTCTTGGTTACTCATTAGCCGATTATATGTATGCCGATAAAATAATTGTAGTTACTGATAATTTGATTCCATTCCCTTGTATGCCAATGCAAGTACAGGGCAACTATATTGATTATGTTGTTGTAGTTGATCAAATTGGTGACCCAGAGAAGATTGTTTCAGGAACAACACAGCTAACCCGTAGCCCAGATCGTTTATTACTTGCAGAGTGGACAGCCCAATTTTGCGATGAAGCTGGTCTTTTACGCGATGGTTGCGGTATTCAATCCGGTGCAGGTGGTACTTCGTTAGCTGTAGGCATTTATTTTGAACAGATGCTAAAGGAACGTGGACAAAAAGCCCGCTTCGCCTTTGGAGGTAGCACAAAATATTTAGTTAGAATGCTTGAGGATGGCGTTTTGGATTATATCCTAGATGCACAGGCATTTGACTTAGATGCTGTTCGCTCGGCTCGTGAGAATCCTCACCATATCGATCTATCGGTATTGCAGGCATATAACTATCATAGTAAGGGCAATTACACCTCTATGACTGATATTATGATTCTTGGTGCTACTGAAATTGACATGAATTTCAATGGTAACGTGGTAACTCACTCCGATGGGTTGCTACTTCATGGTATTGGTGGTTGGCAGAACTGCCTACATGCCAAAACGGTAATTATTCCAATTCCACTTTTCCGCGACCGAATTCCTGTATTAGTTGATGAGGTAACCACTATTTGTGGACCCGGTGAGCTTATCGACGTTATTGTTACTGAGCGTGGTATTGCTATCAATCCTAAGCGTACCGACCTGATTGAAAAGATGAAAGGAAGTAAGCTTCCAATTAAGACCATTCAGGAGTTAAAGGCTGAGGCAGAAGCAATTTGCGGTAAACCCGAAAGGCCAAAGTATACCGATGAGCCTGTTGCTGTTATCAAATGGGTTGACGGAACTATTATCGATACTGTTTGGAAGCTGGCTAAGTAGTACATCATCATAAAGGGTTGAGTCAAAATTTAAACACAAAGGACTCGAAGGTTACTCAAAGAACACTAAGAAAAAGAGAGAGGAGCATTTCGCTCCTCTCTTTTACTTTGCGACCTTTGTGAAGTAATTTGAGTACTTTGTGGTTAAGTACTTCTTTTAAAGTTTATGCGTTCTTTAAGTAGTTAATCAACCCTTTAGCCTCAAATACAGCTAGTAATTGTTGGGGTAGAGGCGCAAACTTGAAAACCTTATCGTTAATTTTTATTTCACCATTAGCAAAATTAACATCAACATTATCGCCTTGCTTGTAGTTGTTAACTGCTTCAGGAACAACAAGAATTGGCAAACCTTGGTTCACTGATGAACGATAGAAAATACGGTTTACCGATTTGCAAATTACTGCTTTAACTCCAGCATGAGCTAAGCCCACCGCTGGGTGCTCACGTGAGCTACCGCAACCAAAATTATCACCTGCAACGATGATATCGTTTGCTTTAACATTTTCGGCAAATTGCTCATCAAAACCTTTGAATAGATGAGGCATAATTGCAGTAGGGTCTGAACTTAACACACTATATGTAAGATTACCTGCAAACATCTGATCAGTATTCAGGTTATCGGCATCAGCATAGTTCCATACAACTCCAGCCTTACGATTTTCACCCTTAGGTATAGAAACCGTTGTACCAACCTGAACCGTAGTGACAAACTTATCATTTGCTTTTATCCCGCGAGGATCGGTTATTTCAGCGTGTATTGCTGAATAAGCAACAGTAGCAGGACTTGCTAAGTAGATTGTAGCATTCTTATTGCCCATTCTTCCTTTAAAGTTTCTATTAGCAGTTGAGATAACCGTATAACCATCAGCAGGAATACCTTGCCCTGTTCCAAGGCATGGGCCACATGATGAAGCAAGTATAGTTGCACCTGCCTTCATCAACTTGGTGATTAATCCCTCTTCGATAGCTTGCATATATATTTCCTTAGATGCAGGAATTACAAGGAGTTGGAAATTCATTGCAATATGTTTTCCATCTAAAATTTCTGCCGCAATACGAATATCATCTAATCGACCATTTGTACAAGTGCCAATTACCGCTTGATTTAGCTTTGTTCCTTGAACCTCTGAGATTGCTTTTACATTCTCGGGACTATGAGGAGCTGCAACTACAGGGAAAATCTCACTTAGGTTAATTTCCATTACCTTTTCGTAGTGAGCATCAGCATCAGCCCAAACTCCATTTAGTTTATCGGTTCCTAAATGCTTTGCAAGAACTTCATCAGCAGGGAAAACAGCATTCTTTGCGCCCATTTCCGATGCGAGGTTGGTGATTGTCATTCTTTCGGAGATGGACAAGGTTTTAACACCCTCACCATGATACTCAATAGACATATAGTTAGCACCATCGGTGCCAATTTTACCAATAATCCAAAGGCTTAAATCTTTAGCGTATACACCTTTATTGAGTTTTCCTTTAAGAACTATCTTCATCGATTCAGGAACTCTGAACCAAGTTTCACCTTTCTTCCATAACCCTGCAGATTCAGTACGGTCGATACCTGCTGCCATAGCGTTGAAAGCACCTGCGGTGCTTGTGTGGCTATCGCTACCAACAATAATCATTCCTGGTTTTGCATAGTTTGACATGAGCTGATGGCAAATACCATCACCAGCATCATGGAACTTAGTAATTCCCTGCTCACGAGCAAATGTTCTGATTGTTCTATAATCGTTTGCAAGCTTTTCATCAGTTGGTGGTGCGTTGTGGTCGAGGGTGATAAGCAATTGGTTAGGATCAAATACTTTCTTACCGCCCATTTTTTCCCAGGTTTTGCGGATACTAGCAGTATTATCGTGGGTTAGCACGATATTTGGCTTAGCAAATACGATAGCTCCAGCAGGAGCACCAAATATTTTTTCTGCAAATGTTTTTCCCATAATATCTTATCAATTAATGGTTTTTATCTTATTCCACTTACAACAATCCGCCGTTTCTATAAATCTCAATCTGAACATCGGTAAACTTATTGATATCGGCAGTTTTGTTATTCTTCATATTAGTTACCTTACCGTTTGCCATATCAACCCTGATTCTATCACCATCCTTAATATCGATAGATTCGAGTAAACCTGGTTTATAAGTAAGGATAGGGAAAGCAGCATTGATGGCATTCCTTTCGTAAATAGCACCGTATGATTCAGCGATAATACAGGAAATACCAAGTGATGCAAAGCAATCAACAGCCTGTTGGCGTGAGCTACCAGCCCCAAAGTTTTTTGATGTTATAACTATATCGTTGGGTTGTGCCTTCTTAGCAAAATCTTCATAACCTTTCAGGTTATCGAATGCATATTGCCCCATCTCCTTAATATCGGTGATGGTAAGGTAACGGTTATGGAAAATCATATCGGTATCGATATTATCCTTAATGATAACCCAAACACGACCTTCAACAACGAGAGGTTTATCCTTTTGTGCCTCTTTTTTAACACCAAGTTTAAATCCAGAAACTTCTGGTTTTACAAACTCGGTAGGTTTAGCAGGAATCTCATCAGGAGTAGTAATATAACCAGCAACTGCAGATGCAGCTACAATACTTGGCGATGCTAAGTAAACAAAACCGCTTCCCTGTTTTCCTTCAAAATTCCTATTTCCTGTGCTGATGGTTACCTCTTTTGGCCCATTCTGACCAACCTGTCCAGCAGCACAACCTGCGCAACCAGCATTCGATACCATTGCACCAGCATCTTTAAAGATTTGAATTAAACCCTCATCCATAGCCTGTTTCCAGATAGGATCGGTTGCAGGAACAATCTTTAAAACTACTCCGGGTGCAACCCTTTTACCTTTAAGTATTTTTGCGGCAATGCGTAGATCCTCCATACGACCATTGGTGCAGCTACCAATAAAAGCAGAGTCAATCTTCTTACCCTTTTCATTTGCTACACTGGAATTATCATGAGGTTTACCTGGACGCGCAAGCATTGGTTCAAAGCAGCTAATATCAATTTCCTTTACATCCTCATATTTTGCATCATCATCAGCCTTGATAATCTCTAATTTTCTTCCGACTTTCTTTTCGCAGTATTCGTGAATGGCTTTGCTTGCAGGGAATAGGAAGATAATAGCACCCATCTCGGTTGCCATTGAAGCAATGGTAATGCGCTCATCGAGGGTTAGCTCATCGATGGCTTCGCCATAAAACTCAACAGAGTGACCAAGAAGCTTATTTGCTCCAAAAATCTTAAGTAGGTTTAAGGTGATATCCTTTGCAGAGATATTCGCGGGACGTTTCCCTTTAAATACGAGCTTTACCGAAGGTGGAACTTTAAACCATAGCGATCCTTTTGCCCAAGCAGCTGCAATATCCTGATCGCCCATACCTTGCCCAAAAGATCCAATTGCGCCCATGATATTAGCATGGGAATCGGTACTTACAAAAGTGCTACCTGGCCAAGCAAGTCCATTGTCAATGGCAAGGTGAGTACCAATACCAGCGTCAATATCAAATACTTTGATGCCATTCTCTCTTGCATACATACGGCAGTATTGCTGATTAGAAGCATACTTTTGATCCGAACCTGTAGGATTGCAATCGAAGGTAAAATAGGTACGAGTAGGGTCATTTACGGTTAAACCGTTGTTCACAAGATTTTTAACCACGTTGGCCCCGCCAAAATCGCGAGCCGCACGGGTATCAATTAGAATATCGACGATTTCGTCGGCGCAAACAACTTTCTTGCTGCTATGATTGGCAATTATTTTTTCGATTAGATTCATGTGAATTCAGTTTTAGGCTTTCGATAATCAATTTACCTCTTTATAAGTTAAGATATAGTTTTCTATCTTTTAACTTTTAACTTCTCACACCTTCAGCCTATCCTTAAATGGCTCAAAGGTCATGAAGTCGGCATGGTGAACCACAAACGCCTCTGTTGAACGTTTAACCATATCACCTTCGCCAGCATGAGTAGCAATAATATGGCATACAGCTGGTGGAACATTGCACATCTCGGCTAGAGAAACACCAGAGAATGGGTGTCTAAGATATTTACCATAGCTGCCTTGTACTGATTTACCATCCTTTATTTCATACTCAAGAAGTTTTCCAACATCAGCAAGAATAGCTCCAGCGATAAGCACATCCATATTAACAGGTAGATCAGTCTTGAAGAATTTATTCATCTGATCTCCGCAATCTTTTGCAATATGAACTACAGCGCGTTTATGTCCCATGAAAGTAACCTTCAAATCAGGGCCACAGAGAAGTGTAAACGGAATGGTATTTAGATCATTAGGAGTTAGAACGCTTTTCTGCAGAGCTAAAGCCCATGTTCTGGTGGTATTTGAACGAAGGGTTTCATCCTTTATCCATTCCAACTCAGGCCAAAGCTGTTTTGCTTGCTCGATGAATTTTGGTTCAATTTCTATCTTAATCATAGGTAAGTCATTTAAGGATCATTTAATAATTAACCACAAAGTACACAAAGGATTCTCAAAGAACGGCAAGGAAAATATATTGAAATATAATACTTTGTGCTCTTCGTGAAATACTTTGCGTTCTTTGTGGTTATTTTATAAAGTCAAAAAAATACTACTTTTTAAGCTTTGCAATAATTGCGTCGGTCATTTGTGTTGTAGATGCAGCTCCTTGGTTTACAACCTCTTGTTTACCACTCATCTTCATCATATCATAGCATCTTACTTTGCCTTCGGCAACTACTTGTAAAACGGCATCTTTAATGCGATTTGCAATCTTATCCTCACCAATATGTTCAAGCATCATAACTGCTGAAAGGATCATTGCTATTGGATTTACAATACTTG
>Ga0209099_1000866_pt1 | contig 33948 bp, 28 predicted proteins | sample AD_JPNHW2_MetaG_FD_184430 | JGI IMG/M metagenome (GOLD analysis project Ga0209099, IMG submission 184430) | Active sludge microbial communities of municipal wastewater-treating anaerobic digesters from Japan - AD_JPNHW2_MetaG (SPAdes) (version 2) | ecosystem: Engineered > Bioreactor > Anaerobic... | reverse complement strand
CATGGTGAAAGTTTTTAGCTTTTCGTACAATGGTTTTCTGTAATCGTAATTGATACCCATTTTTTGAGTGGATCTGTAGAAAGCGAAGATGGCAGATTTAGTGATTCTGTTAGTAGAGATGGAGGATAATGCTCCCTCTTTAGCTAAGTCAAATGCACCTTGTGATTGTGGCATCTCATTGAATAGTTCGTTGAAGGCAGTGAATGCATCAATCACTTTGTCATTTTGAGTAGCAATATAGCTGAAGTTGTAGTTGTAACGATCTAATTCGTTAGCTGAAGAATATCTGGATTGTGCAGTGTATGCTAACGAACGTTTTTCTCTCATTTCCTGGAAAACGATGGCATTCATACTTCCACCAAAGTATTGGTTGTACATGTTGATGATTGGCATCTCGTTGATATTGAATTTGTTTCCTTGAGAGTATGTGTATAGTCTTGCTTGTTTGGCTTCATAAGGAACAAATAAAACGGTCTCTTCGGTTACAGGAATTCTGTCGAAGTTTTTAGCAGGAGGTGGTGTTTTGAACATTTTTGGGAAATTGTAATGACTTTCGATTGTTTTAATCATCAAATTGCATTTTTCTGTTCCGTAGTAATAAATTTCAGGTTTGTAGTCGAAAACATGTTGAGCCAATGCAATCAATTCTGTTGATTTTAATGATTTAAGGTCATCTTCAGATAATTGGTATTTAACCAACTCTGGTCCGAATTCGCCGTAGCTTCTTAAAGCTGAAGAGATGGCATTTTGGTTTGATTTAGCATCTTTACGATCCTGAAGCATCCCTTTGATCATCTCTTGTAGTGCTTCATCATTAGGTTGTGCATCTTTAATCACATGGAATGTCAAAGCCAAAGCTTTATCAAAATTATCACTTAATCCTGAAATGATGATTTGTGTATATTCATCATTTGTTGAAAATGTCATGTTACAAGCTAAGTTGTAAAATTGTTGTTTGATCTCTTCTGCAGAATATTTCGATGTTCCTAAATAATCAAAATAAGAGGTTGCAATAGGCAATTTGAGGTTGTTTAATTCTCCGATTTTGTATTGGAAAGTAATGTTGAAAGTTTTGTTTTCTACATTTTGAATATACATTACATCGAATCCTTTCATTTTAGTGAAGGTGATCGCTTTTTTGAAATCTACATAAACAGGCTCAATGGTTTTAACTTGATTTTTCTTTAAAGTTTTGAAAAAGTCTGATTCACCATCTCTATTGATTACGATAGGGGTAATAGCTGGTTTGTTTACTTTGTCCACTTCAGGAGGAGTACCTTGTTGTTTATAAACGATGAAGTAGTTGTCTTTAAAGTATTTGTTAGCGAAATCAATGATATCTTTTTTTGTGATTTTTGAGTACATGTTGATCGATTGAGATGCCATATCCCATGGAATATTGTTTAAGAATGCATTAGACATCATCCTTACTCTGGCTTCGTTACTCTCCAATTGTCTCATTTCAGATAATCTCATATTGTCAATTGCAGCCGTAAGAAGTGCATCATCAAATTTTCCTTGTTTAAGAAGTTCAATTTGTTCTAAAATGAGATTTCTGACTTCTTTCATATTTTGGCCCTCTTTAGGTTTGCCGTAGAATGCTAATGATGAGTTATCACATAATACGTAAGAGAAAGCTGCAACACTTCCGGCCAATTGTTTTTGGTTGATGTTTAAGTCTAATAAACCGGCTTTTCCGTTGTATAGGATTTGAGAAACCATGTTTAAAAGGTAGATCTCTTTTGAGTTAGCAGGTTGGTCAATTCTAAATGCCATTCTGAAAAATTCAGCTTCTAGACCGGTAACTTCAGCTATGGTAGGTTGGTTGGTTGGAATTTCAGGTTTAACAACGAATACTGGAACTGGTTTTGATTTTAGGTGCCCAAATTGTTTGTCAATAATAGCAATAGCTTCATCATAGTCGAAGTCACCGGATAATATGATAGCCATATTATTAGGTACATAGTATGTGTCGAAGAATTTGCGGATGTTCTTCATGGAAGGGTTTTTCAAATGTTCAGGTTCCCCTAAAGTGGTTTGTTGTCCGTATGGATGGTTTGGATACAGCAAGGTCATTAATTTGTCGTTCGATTTTCTACTGTCATTGGTTAATGACATGTTTTTCTCTTCATATACAGTTTCTAATTCAGTATGGAAAAGTCTTAAAATAGGCATCTCAAAACGGTCTGCTTGAACGATAGCCCAGTTTTCCAATTGGTTTGAAGGGATGTTTTCAATATAAACAGTATAATCATTTGATGTTCCGGCGTTTGTTCCTTGAGAACCAATGAATTTCATGATTTTATCATATTCGTTGGGAGCAGCAAATTTACTGGCTTCGTAGGAAAGACTGTCGATTTGTTTATAGATTGCGTTTCTTTGAGTCTGGTCTGTAGTTACACGGTAGATTTCGAACATATCTTCAATCTGGTTGATCAATGCGCTCTCTTTTTCCCAGTTTGTTGTTCCCATTCTTGGAGTTCCTTTAAACATCATGTGTTCAAAGTAGTGTGCCAATCCGGTAGTCTCTTTTGGGTCATTTTTACTACCTGCACGAACAGATACATAACATTGAATTCTTGGAGCATCTTTGTAAACGGATAAATACACTTTTAAACCGTTGTCTAAAGTGTAGATTCTTGCATTCAACGGATCATTTGGAGCCGTTTCATATTTGTAAGTCTTTTGCGCAAAAGCAGCAGAAATCGTTACAAATGACAAAAGCAGAATAAATAAAAATTTAATTTTTTTCATTTTGTAAAATATTAATGATGGTTAGATTTTTTCTAGATGGATCGGACAATTATTCGTTCTCCTCTTCAAATTGTTGCAGGATTTTTTCCAGTTCTTTGAGATGTTTTCCATAAAACATAGACACCCAGATTCCTACTAGGAAAATTGCCAGAATGGTGAACAAGATCACCAACATGAGTGCTGCAAAATATCCATAGTTTTCGTGGGTAAAGCTATCAGGAAGATTCATGATGATCTCAAATATTTTCTCTGATCTTCCCTTGGAGAGGACGATAAAGAAAAGGATAAAACCGTAAGGTACGAGCAGGTAGTTGATGGTTTTATAAAGTCGGATAGTGTTTTTCAGTTCATAGTAGATCTCAGAAATGGAGCGGTAGGAGTTGAAGGTTTTATGGTTGGTGTTTTTGTAATAGCTGTAAAAGCTTTTGTAGTAGGGGACTGCACTGATAATTAACAGAAAGAGTACAATATAATATACCAGTTCTGAGATCCCGCTGATTTGGTATATCGAGATAAACGGAACAATCATTAGGAAAATAACACTGATGATCATCAGAAACATCTCTGTTTTAATGTTTTTCCGGATTTTATCGATAGGGGTCTGCGCTTTTTTGATTTTGTTTAAATCGTCAGGTATGGGCACGGATGACTCCTGTTCTTTCCACTCTTTTTTTAAATCCTCAAAGTTAAATTTGTCACTTTTCATATCCATTTCTAATAATAATTTCTTGTAGTTTGTCTTTAATTCTGTTCAATTTCACTCTTGCATTTCCTTCAGTAATCCCCAGTTGTGTTGCGATCTCCTTATGTGACATCCCTTCCAGATATAGAAAAATCAATGCTTTCTCCACTTTGTTAAGCTCTTGCACGGCTTTGTAAAAATGTTGTAGTTGATTCTCTTTTTCTTCATAATTGGATACTTCGCTTTTTAACTGAAACGCTTCCTCATTCAAAGCCACTTCCAAGTTCGATTTTTTGCTTTCCTTTTTGAATTGGGTTAAAGCTGTGTTTAACGCAACCCGGTACATCCAGGTGGAGAAGCTACTCTTGCCGAGAAAGTCATCGTATGAGCTCCAGAGATGGTACACAATTTCCTGACGAAGCTCCTCTTGGTTCTCTTCGTTGTCTTCATACATTCGGGAGATCTTGTACAATATTCCCTTATGTTTTTCTAAAAGTGCTAGAAACTGCTTCTCTTTTTCCATCTAATGAGTCTATTCTCGCTTCGTTTATACTTTTCTACTCATGGATGATTAAGCTCTACTTAGAAGCTACTACGATGGTAGCTGCTATACCTACTAAAACTGCTGAAATTGTTATCATATAATTTGTTTTTTAGAGTTAGTTGTGAAATCATTTAAAATGTTACAAATTTTTCAAAATTAAATCTGGATCACCTGTTGCGCTTTTGCTAAGTCTTGTTCATCCACGTAAATAGCAACGGTACCATCCAGATTTCCCATGGTGGATGGGAAAATAGAAGAAGGATTATCTTCAGATAGGAAGCATTCGATTCCAGCATTTTCAAGCGCACCTTTTAAGATGTTCGCCTCAATGGAATCTTGACACGAGATTAAAACTACCGGTTCCATAATATCTTGAATTAAAGTCTTGAAACAGAAACAATCGGAAATGAGTGAGTCAGTTTCAATGGCAAAGATACAAATAAATGTGCTAATGTGCTAATGTGCTAATGTGCTAATTTGGGAAAGGGGCAAGGGGAAGGGGGAAAGGGTATTGGGTTTTGGCTTTTGGCTTTTGGGTTTTAGTTTTTACTTCTTAATTCTTACTTTTTACTTCTTACTTCAAAAAACTCTTAACTCTTCACTTTTCACTCTTCACTGAAAAAACCGCTTGCGGTTTTTCGCGTTAGGGATTGAAAGGGCGCGAAGCGGTACGAGCTGGAACGAGCGCCGCGATGATTGATCCAATTTGGGATGAGCCATCTTAAGCGAAGTGCAGCGAAGTACGGGAGCGAAGCGGACCCCTGGAAAGCCCGACGGCAGCAGGGTGGGCTTGTGGTGCGGGTGGTGCCGGAACGCCCAAAAAAATGAATAATTAATAATTAAAAATGAATAATAAACTAGGGGAAAGGGGAAAGGGGAAAAGGAAATGGGGAAAATTAAAAATTACGAATTAAAGGGAGGTTCAACTTTTAAACCTTTAAACAGCGAAGCAATTAAACCCTTAAAAAACTAAAACCTGATAACTGAAACCTGATAACTAAAACCTGATAACTAAAACCTGATAACTAAAACCTGATAACTGAAAACTGATAACTGAAATCCAAAACCCTACTTCAACAATCCCCGGAAATGTTTGGTGAAAAGTTGTTTCACTTCTTCCATGGAAACCTCGCGCTGAAGCTCCTTTTGAATCGATGTGACCCCTTTGTCTACAAAACCACATGGATTGATGTAGTTGAAATATGTTAAATCGGTGTTGACATTCAAGGCAAAACCATGCATAGTGACAAATTTGGACGCGCGGACACCAATAGCACAGATTTTTCGCGTGTTTTGTTTGCCTACATCTAACCAAACACCGGTTGCACCCTCAAAACGTGTGCCTATAATGCCAAATTCAGCAATCGTTAGAATAATCGCCTCCTCTATGGTGTGAATGTATTGCTTTAACGATACTTTATGATTGTCCAAATCTAAAATCGGATACCCAACTAACTGTCCTGGTCCATGATAGGTTATATCCCCACCACGATCGATCTTGAAAAATGTGGCTTGGATCTTATTCAGGAACTCTTCATTGATCAACAGATTGTTCTCGTGTCCACTCTTCCCTAACGTGTAAACATGAGGATGCTCACATAGGATCACTTTTTCGAGATCATGTGTAGGTTTTTCTACTTTTTTTGTCTCAATAATGTGATTGAAAATGGTTTCTTGCTGCTCCCAGGCTTGCGCATACGGGATGGTGCCCCAATCAATAAATTCCATAATATTCGTCTAAAATGGTTATCTGTTTTCTTCGATTTTCTTTAAAAATGAGCGTTCTGCCATATAAGATGATCTTACTAATGGCGCACTTTCAACACTTTCAAATCCTAGAGAAAGTGCTACTTCCTTGTATTTTTCAAAAACTTCAGGAGTTACATATTCAGCAACTTCAATATTTTGAATCGTGGGTTGAAGATATTGCCCAATAGTAATCATCTGACAACCAATGGCTTTTGCCTCTTTCAATAAATCAATCACCTCTTCTTGAGTTTCCCCAAGTCCTACCATAATGCCGGTTTTTGAAACAAGTCCCGATTTTACGATCGCTTTTAAAGTGTCTAAACTTTTATCGTAAGTGGCTTTGCTCCTTACCGTTGGAGTCAATCTTTTCACTGTTTCCAGATTATGCGCAATAATATCAGGTTTTGCATCAACAATTGGTTGCAATTCTATTTCGTTGTAATCCGGAATCAGAAGTTCAATGATCGTGTTAGGGTTTAATTCCTTGATTTTTAGCACAGTTTCTGCCCAATGAGCAACCCCTTTATCGGGTAATTCATCGCGGTCAACAGAAGTGATCACACAGTGTTTTAGTTTCATGAGTTGAATACTCTCAGCAATCTTCAAAGGTTCTTGTGGGTCTAATGGAAGCGGTTTGCCCGTTTTTGTAGCACAAAACTTACATGCTCTGGTGCAAATTTCCCCCATAATCATGAATGTTGCAGTTCCTAAACTCCAGCATTGTGCCTTATTTGGACATTTTCCACTACTGCAAATCGTATGTAATTGGTGCTCATCAACCATCTTTTTGACAAAAGGATAATGCTCGCCACTCTCAATTTTTATCTTTAACCATTCAGGTTTTCTAGTGATTTTCATAAATTATTTTAAATGGTTTCTCGAATGATATAGTCTGTAATCAGACGATATATCGAATCATAAGGAGTATCTTTAAGTTCTGTTAAATGTTCTTCAATAATTTTAAAATCTTTTCTTTTTGCCGGTCCTGTGAGCGTATCAATTGGTTTTTTCTCGTTAGTTTTGTGGACAGTTTCTTCTAACAAAGGAAGCATGATTTGCCAGTCAATTTGTTTCTTTTGTAAGATTTTATAAGCAATATCATACATAATTGTAGAAAAATTGGAAGCAAAAACAGCAGCTAAATGAATAGTATGTCTATCTTCAAAATTGATGGGATACACTTTTTGTGAAAAAGTTGCAGCAAATTCCATTAAAATTTGAGTAGTCTGCTCTTGATCTCCTTCTACGCAAATGGGAACTTCAAGTTCAGGATTGAACGATGAGTCATCTTTGCAATGGATCGTTTGAAAAGGATACAAAACGCCAAAATGATCGGCTTTATCTTGAAAAATTGTAATAGGTAATGCTCCAGCTGTATGAACGGCTAATTTCATTTGAAAAGGTATGTTAGCAATTACTTCAGGATAAACAGCATCTTTCAGAGAGAAAATATACAAGTCTGAATCCTCTAAAAGTTTAGAAAAATCTCTTGAAGAAACCTGTTGAACGGTTATTAAATTATTGTTCTGGCGTAATAAAGTTTGAAAATACCAATTGGCAACATTTCCGGTACCAATGATAGAGATTTTGGATATCATCAGCTAATTAGATTTCAAATTGAATTCAATCGCATCTTTCATTTCGCTAAAATAGTGAAATGTCATGCCCTCAATAAAGTTTTCTTTAATTTCATCAATATCTTTTTTGTTTTCAGAAGAGAGCACAATATCGAAAATCCCGGCTCTTTTTGCGGCCAAAATTTTCTCTTTAATTCCCCCAACAGGTAAAAGCTTTCCTCTTAACGTGATTTCGCCTGTCATAGCGATTTTGGGTTTAATAAGGCGTTTGGTATATGAAGAAACGATAGAAGTTAACATCGTTATACCGGCAGATGGACCATCTTTTGGAGTAGCCCCTTCAGGAACATGGATATGCACTTTGGTTTCCTCAAATATTTTCTCATCAACATTGTAATCTTTAGCATGAGATTTGAAATATTCGTAAGCAATAGTTGCAGATTCCTTCATCACATCACCTAGGTTTCCGGTCATTGTAATCACACCTTTACCACTATTGATTACTGATTCCACAAAAAGAATCTCACCGCCAACAGAAGTCCAGGCTAAACCGGTTGCAACACCAGCAACGCTATTATCTAAGGATTTCTCTTTTTGGAATATTGGTGCTCCTAAAGCATTGTGAATATCATCTTCTGATACTGCTTTTCTCTTCAATTTGCCGCTTGTAACATACTCTGCAGCTCTTTTTCGTATTACTTTAGCAATCAGTTTTTCCAAATGTCTGACTCCTGATTCTCTTGAGTAGTTTAGAATTATTTTTTCAATGATAGAGTCTGAAAACTGAATCTTTTTCTTCTCTAACCCGTTTTCTTTAAGCTGTTTAGGAATTAAGTGTCTTTGAGCAATTTGAATTTTCTCCTCCAAGAGATAACCGGCAATATCAATAATCTCCATTCTATCGAGCAATGCCGGATGAATATTACCAAGATTATTGGCTGTGGCTATAAAAAGAACGCGAGAAAGATCAAAAGTAGTTTCTAAATAGTTATCATAGAAACTTGTATTTTGTTCAGGATCAAGAACTTCAAGTAATGCTGCTGAAGGATCTCCCTGAACATTCATTCCAATCACTTTGTCGATTTCATCTAGGACAAAAACAGGATTGGCCTGGCCCGCTTTTCTCATGCTTTGGATGATTCTGCCGGGCATAGCACCGATATATGTTTTTCTATGTCCGCGTATCTCAGATTCATCACGAAGGCCTCCCAAGGACATTCTAATGTATTTTCTGCCAATGGCATCTGCAATAGATTTTCCTAAGGAAGTTTTACCAACTCCCGGAGGGCCTGCCAAACACAAAATAGGCGATTTCATGTCACCTTTTAGTTTCAAGACAGCTAAATATTCAATAATCCTTTCTTTTACCTTTTCGAGGCCAAAATGATCTCGGTCAAGAATATTTTGAGCATTAGTTAGATCAAAATGATCCGATACATATTCATTCCAAGGAAGATCTACTATTAACTCAAGATAGTTCAGTTGAATAGAGTAGTCGGGTGTCATTGGATTAGAACGCTGAAGTTTCTTTAACTCTTTTTCAAAGAGGTCTTTAGTTTCAGGATTCCATTTTTTAAGTTTAGATTTAGCGATCAGTTCTTCCGTATCTTTATCAATAGGTGATCCACCCAACTCTTGTTGAATCGCTTTCATCTGTTGATGCAGAAAATACTCTTTTTGTTGACGATCCATTTCCTCTTTAGACTTGTTTTGAATTTGATTTTTCAATTCAAGTATTTGAAGATCTTTATTTAAAAAACGAAGAATCAATTTAGCTCTCTCAATAATTTCCGGCATCTCCAAAATTGCTTGTTTATCAGAAATGCTGATTGAAAGATTTGAAGTGATAAAGTTTAATAAGAAAGTAGGGCTTTCGATATTTTTTAGTGCATGCCCGGTTTCACGAGGCATATTATTGGAAAGCTTCAACATTTGTTGAGCGGTATCTTTAATGGAGTCTATAAGAGCTGTAAAAGTTTCATTAGACTGAATTGTTTCGTCATGATCATTAGTCTCAAACTCTTTAACTCTGGCTTTATAGTAAGGCTCAACCTGAGTTAACTCTAACAATTGAAATTTCTTAATACCTTGTACAATGATAGTAACACTTCCATCGGGCATAGACAAAAATTTAAGAATTTTTGCGAGGGTACCGACGGAGTACATATCGTCTTGTGTTGGATCTTCAACTTCATTATCTTTTTGAGTAATAACACCGATAGGGGAGTTGTTTCTGGAGTATTCCTGAGCCAGTTTGATGGATTTATTTCTTCCTACTGTAATGGGAATAACCATACCCGGGAATAATACCGTATTGAGTAAAGGAAGTATAGGAATAACTTCATCAATAATCTCATCCTTGAGTAATTTTTCATCTTCTAAAGAAAAAAGAGGTATGAAATTAGTTTCAGAGTTAATCAAATCATTCATTAAAAAGAGGTCATCAAGCATATTAATTAGTTTTTGCATACAATCTACGGATTATCCTTAAATATGTTTCATCAATATCAATATTTCTGCGCTTCATCATAGCAATTTCTGAAGCTGTAATTTTTTCAATACTATTTTTAGTGTACCCTTGGTCAGGAGATCCAATCATAAATGACTGAATATGAAAAGCTTGGAAGTTTGAACCGTACACATTAGAACAAATACCCATAACTGTACCGGTATTAAAAGAGACATTAATTCCACATTTAGAATGATCTCCCATGATTAACCCACAAAATTGTAAGCCGGTTTTTGGATAAGAATCAGTTGCATAATCCCATTGTTTAACAATGGAATAATCGTTTTTTAAATTTGAAGAGCTTGTTCCTGCTCCAATATTGCACCAGGTTCCAATCACAGAATTTCCTAAAAAACCATCATGAGCCTTATTAGAGTAGCCAAACATCACAACATTACTTAGTTCACCACCAACTTTACAAAATGGGCCAATTGTTGTTCCTTCATAAATTTTAGCCCCCATTTTTACTACACCATGATCTAATAGGGCAAAAGGGCCACGAATCAAGGCACCTTCCATGATTTCAGCATCTTTACCGATATAAACGGGTCCATTCTTACAATTGATGGTAGCTGCTTCAATATGGGCTCCCTCTTCAATAAATAATTGAGTTGGATCACCCAATAATATGTTTGTGTGACTTAATGGAGCACTGGTTCTATTTTTAGTCAATAAATGGAAATCAGATACAATTTCTAGAGCATTATATTGGAAAATATGATGTTTCTCAGAAATGGAAGTATATAACTCAGAGTAAGTTTGCGCTTTAAATGGAGTTAAAGAATCAAGAAAATTTATAGAATCTGTTCTGACGGCTATCAATTCATCATCTGGATTTAATAAAGCAGTTCCAAAGGGTAGATTCAAGATAGTTTGGACTAAGTTTTGTGATGGAATACAATTTCCGGCAATAAAAAGAGTGTCTTTTTCAATTTTTAACGGATACAGTTCCTGAAGATCTAAATCTGTATGAATTGATACTTTTTGATTCAGTAATAATTCCCATTTTTCTCTAATTGTTAAAATACCTACTCTAATTTCAGAGATGGCTCTAAGAAATGTTAAAGGTAATAATTTGGTTTTGTACTGATTATCAAAAAGAACTATATTCATTTTATATAAAATAAAAAATGAGGCCTTTTTATTAAAAAAGCCTCAAATGATTATCATGATTTGATCTTAATTTTTCTTGTCAAAATGTTTTTGATACTTGTTGCGGAATTTATCAACACGACCCGCTGTATCAACTAATTTAACTTTACCAGTGAAAAATGGGTGTGATGTGTTAGAAATTTCCAATTTAACGAGTGGATATTCGTTCCCGTCTTCCCACACGATTGTGTCTTTTGTTTTGATAGTAGATTTGCTAACAAATGCAGTTTCATTAGACATATCTTTGAAAACCACTGTTCTATACTCCTTTGGATGAATGTCTTTTCTCATTTCTTTACTTTTTTTAATTGGTCGGCAAAATTACAAAAAAAATCGATATAATGAGTGCCTTTTCCCAATATTTTTATGATTATTAATATTATTTTTCTTTTTTACAATTTTATAAATTTGTTATAAACCTCATTATTAAGTATTAAGCATTTTAATTGTAGGTTTTAATAACATCTAATTGTTGATTTTTTTAACCTTTTCTAGCTTTGATCATGGATGATGTTTTCGATTTACCTAAACGAATCATATCCAAAAGTGGACGATAGGATGGACAACTGAAAGAGCAGGAACCGCATTCGCAACAATCTAAAATTCCAAATTTTTCACAAGATTCATAATCTTTTTTATCAGATAATGGAGCTAAAATGAATGGTTCCAATCCCATTGGACATGCTTTAACACATTTTCCACAACGAATACAATTTTCGATTTCACCTCTTTTGCTCTCTTTTTGATCCATTAATAGTAAACTGGACATCCCTTTAACAGCAAATGAGTTTAGATTAGCAATTGCTTTTCCCATCATTGGTCCTCCTGAAATCACCTTACCGGTATCTTCAGGAATACCTACATGATCCAAAATTTCTTGAATAGATGTTCCAATTCTAACTTGATAGTTCTTTCTGTTAGTTAATTTTTTTCCTGAAACTGTCAAGAAAGTTTCAATCAAAGGTTTATTTTTTTGAACTGCTTCATAAACAGCGTGACAGGTAGTAAAGTTATTTACAATAACACCAATTTCTATAGGTAGTTTACCACTTGGAACTTCTCTATTAACAACTGCTTTAATTAATTGTTTTTCGGCACCTTGTGGATATTTAGTTTTTAGTGGTACGATTTCAATTTTGGGATATTGTGCAGCTACTTTAGTTAAATGAGCGATAGCATCAGGTTTGTTATTTTCAATACCAATTAAAGCTTTAGGAGCACCGGAAGCAATTAAAAGGGCATTTACACCCACTAAACACTCTTCTGCTCTTTCCAACATCATTCTGTGGTCGATGGTAATGTAAGGTTCACACTCAGCGGCATTAATGATTAAAAATTCCACTTTTTTATTTTCGGGAATCATATATTTTACATGAGTAGGGAAACAAGCACCACCTAAACCAACAATACCACACTCTTTAATTCTTTCAATGATTTCAGCTTTTGAAAGGGTGATCTCTTTTTTTAGATCTTTTGAAGTATCAATATGTTCTGCCCATTCGTCATTTTCAACATTAATCACGATGGCATTTTTTTTGAATCCAAAAGCATCAGGAACCAAATCAATTGATTGAATGGTACCTGCATAAGGAGAATGGATATTTGCACCAATAAATCCTTCAGCTTTAGCAATTAATTGTCCAACTTTAACTACATCTCCCTTGTTTACAACAGGAGTTGATGGAGCCCCTAAGTTTTGATTTAAATAAATTGTCGCTTGTTTAGGTAAAGGAAATACCTCAACAGTGATCTCTTTTGAAAATTTATTTTCTTCGGGATGAATTCCTCCAATTTTAAAACTTTTCATACGTTTATTTTTTACTTTTTGTAGTTAGTTGACTGCTTCCATTACTTCTTCAACTGCTTTTACTTCTTTCTTAGGTGGAAAGTTAACTTCGTGAATGCAATTAGTAGGACATTCAGTCACACATTTTCTGCATAATTTACACTTAGTTTCATCAATATAGGCTAAGTTATTGTTTACAGTAATCGCGTCAAATGCACAAACTTTTACACATTTGCTACATCCAATACATGCTACATCACAATTTTTCTTAGCATATCCACCTTTATCGATATTTGAACAAGCTACATAAATTCTTCTGTTCTTAATCCCTTTTTTTCTGATTTCAAATAATAATCTTGGACAAGCTTTCACACATGCACCACAACCCACACAATTTTCTTCACTTACAACAGGAAGCTTAGTAACCGGATCCATTTTTAATGCATCAAATTTACATACGTTAACGCAATCTCCACAACCTAAACAACCATATTGACATCCACTCTCACCTGAGAAAAGTGTTGCAGCATAAGCACAACTTAATGCGGAATCATAGAAAGATTTAGCCGGAGCTAGTTCACAAGTTCCATTACATTTTAATACGGCAATGACAGGATCAGAAACTACTGGTGTAACACCTAATATTTCGGCAATTCTAGTCATGGTATCAGATCCACCTGCAGGACAATTGAGTCCTTCCAAGCTTCCTGCTTTTACTATAGCATCAGCTAAACCTCTACAACCAGGATAACCACAACCACCACAGTTGGCACCCGGAAGATTTTCAGCAACTTCATCAATTAAAGGATCTTCTTCAACTTTAAATGCTTTTGCAATAAAAAATAAAATGATTGCAGAAATTAAGGCTATTCCACCTAAAACTGCAGATGCTAAGAGAATGAAATTTATATCCATCGATTACATTTTTTGTGGGTGCAAAAATAAAAATAAAATCTTAATTTTGCACCCTAAATCTTAAAATAAATGCATTTTAATTATCCCCATTTCCTTATCGCCTTTTTTGCTCTTTTAATCCCTATTTTTATTCATTTATTTAACTTCAGAAAGTATAGATCTGAACACTTCTCCAATGTCAAATTACTCAAAGACATTCTCCTTAAAACCAAAAAAGAATCGCGATTAAAACACTATATAGTATTGATATTAAGAATACTAGCTATATCAGCATTAGTCTTAGCTTTTGCTCAGCCTTTTATTCCTAATCATAACATTAAATCGCAAAAAGGTAATCTGGTTTCCATTTTTATTGATAATTCATTTTCTATGGAAGCTAATTCCAAAAATGGATCATTCTTAAAAGAAGCAACTGATGCCGCTAAAAAGGTCGTAAATGAGTTTTCCTATAATGATGATTTTATTCTAATTACTCACGACTTTTCAGCAAAACAATCCCAGATTCTGAATAAGGATGAAATTTTAAATGAAATTGAAATGATTCAAATCTCTCCAAAAAGTCAAAATTTTTCTGATATTTGGAAGTTTAATAAAAATATTGGATCCTATTCTCATAAATCAAATTCTTTACATTACTACATTTCTGATTTCCAAAAGAATTTTGTTGATTTTTCAGCACTCAAAAAAGATACCTCAGGATACAATTTCCTGATTCCAATAAAAACAGAAGATGTTTCTAATGTGTCTATTGATTCTTGTTGGTTCCTTTCTCCGGTTTTTAAATTGGGATATCAAGTTACCCTAAATGTGAGAATTAAAAACTATAGCGAAACAGAAGTGGTAAAACTTCCTGTCAAATTGTATATTAACAACGTTCAAAAATCACTTAATGCGGTTGATATTAAACCTCAAAGTTATGCTGATTGTCAATTAAACTATACAGTTAATTCAATTGGAAATCAAACTGCTTATATTGAAATCGATGATGCCCCAATCCATTTTGACGATCGATTCTATTTTGTTTATAATGTTACAAATAACTCTTCTGTTGTCGCAATTTCTGATAATAATTCAAACCGTTATTTGAATGCTCTTTATGGAAAAGATTCCTTGTTTGTTTATCATAATCTGAATTTAAATCAAATCAACTATGATCTTTTAAAAACGGCAAATCTTGTTGTTCTTGACCAAATTAAAACCCTATCCACCGGATTGCAAGATGAATTGCAAAAATATATTCAATCAGGTGGACATCTGTTAGTTTTTCCTGCTGAGACCATAGATCTCCCTTCTTGGAACTCTTTTAGTAAAAAAAATAATATTCCTGAATATCAACTACTCCAATCTACATCTTTAAAAGTGAATCAATTAAATATTGAAAGCATCTATTTTAAAGGGGCTGTTGCTTCTGATTACAAAGATTTTGATATGCCTGCTATACTGAAATACTATTCAATATTCAATAAATCTATTTCAGGAGAACCAATTATGACTTTGGAAAATGGGGATCCACTTTTATCCGTTTATGATATTGGAAAAGGTAAAGTTTTCTTATCAAGTGTTGCCATGAATGATAATTTCGGAAACGCCCACAAAAATGCACTCTTTTTCGTACCACTTCATAATATTGCCTTAATGGCTCAAATGCAATCAAAATTTTACCATATTATTGGTGTTGATGAACAAATTGTTATTAATAAACCCAACCTTGGAGCAGAAGATGTTTTTACAATTAAAGCAATGAATTCATCAGTTGAGTTTATTCCGGAAATGAATAACTTTGGAAATGAAGTAGCGCTTTATTTTCATTCACAAGTGGAAAAGGATGGTTTTTATACTGTTTTACAAGATGAAGATACTGCAGCAATTGCAGCTTTTAATTTTAATAGATCTGAGTCTGACTTAACCTATTATTCCGAAGAAGAATTAGAAAAAATTTCTGAAGATAGTTATAATAAAATTTCATTATTAGATTATCAAACTAAAGATTTCTCTAAAGAAGTATCAGAAAAATTGAATGGAAAACCTTTATGGAGATGGTTTATCTATTTGTCATTATTTTTCTTATTATCAGAAATTTTAGTGCTTCGTTTTTGGGGAAAACCTATTTACAGGAAGTAATTTTTTTTAATTTCTTAAAAATTGTTAAAAAATTATTTAAAATGAATATGTATTCATTTTTGTGATATATTTGCACTATGAGATTACGTGATGATATTAAAAAAGAAAAGATATTTGACGCAGCATTAGACGTCGCACTTACCTATGGGTTTGGTGGTTTGACGGTAAATAAGATTGCATCAATAGCTACTGTTGCTCCCGGCACTGTTTATATCTATTTTACAAATAAAGAGGATCTGTTAAACCAGTTATTTTTAAAATTAATAAAGGAGAGCTTAGATAGGATCGTTTATAAATTAGATCCAAATCTACCTTTTAAAATCGGTTTAAGAACGGTATGGATTAACTATTTAATGCATAGAATAATGCATTATAAAGATAGTAATTTTTTATTGTTGTATTACAGATCTTCCTATATCACAAATGAACATAAAAAAATTGCTGAAAAATTAAAAAAACCGGTTTTAGATATATTGAAAATCGGAATTGAAGAGGGTTTAATCAAATCAGATGTAGATCCTAATTTGCTCTTTTTAGCTATTGTTGGTTTTGCTCGAGAAATCGCAGATGAGTTCGTAAATAAATCAGACTCTTTTACGGACAATGTGATTGATGAAACCTTTACTATTATTTGGGATATGATTAAATCTTAATTTTTTTTGAATTAAAAATGAATAAAAATTCATTTAAAAAATAGAAAACAAACGTTAAATTTAAAATTTTGAATTATGTTTTATTTTGAATCAATACCACTCCATAATTGGTTGATGTGGTTTGCTGTTTTAGCAATACTTTTAGGATTAAATGAGATCATCAGATATTCTAAATGGGGTAGTTTAGCCCTTTTTATTGCTTTACCTATTGTTTTGACACCCATTTGGTTTTCGATGGAGAGTGAAATCACCTCTTGGTTTACCTGGGTAAAAGTGTATTCTGCTTTGGCCGGTAGTATCATTTTTATGGTAATCCGTTTTACGAATTTTCATAAGAAACACAAATGGTACTTAATGCTACCTCCTGCTATATTGGGACTCAATATCTTAGAAGCCTGTATTAGAGAATTTCAGGTTGGATATGCGCAATTTAATGGATTTGTTGATGGAATGCAATACATCTCAGGTGGATGGAACTACTTTAATGCTATTGCCGGAATTTTAAATATTCTCTTAATGTGTGGATGGTTTGGAATTTATGCCTCCAAAGGGAAAAGAAAAGATATGATTTGGCCTGATCAAATCAGACTTTGGGTAATTGCATACGGATTTTGGAATATTTCTTATGTTTATTCCTGCGCTCCGGGAAACTCTTTCTATTCCGGATTTGCTCTAAATATTGCAGCTACAATTCCAGCCCTTTTATGGGCTAAAGGAGCGTGGCTTCAACATCGTGCTGCTACCTTATCTTTTTGGATGATGTGGGTGATGACTTTTCCATACTTTTTTGCTGTAGGAAGTCATTTCAATGTTGCTCCAAGTTATAACCCGGCAGCGAACTGGAGCATTGCATTAATTAGTTTTGGATTAAATGTTGGACTCGCTTTTTGGCAAGTATATAGAATTTATAAAAGAAAAGTAAATCCATATAAATCAGAATTATATACAGATTTACCTGAATATATAAGAGTTTCAAATAAGTAATTTTGGAATAATTATTCTGTAAAATTTCGCAAATCAATACCCCACATCAACTTTTCCCGGATAATGGAATAGTAATCGTTGGCATGAAAACGTGGGGTTTTGACAGTGAAGCGTTCCTTTGTAATGGTCAATTCACATGGATTTTCAATTTCAAGTCTTGTGGAATCTAAAGCCAAAACGAAACGATTACAACGACTTTGAACCTTGATGGTTATATTATCGTTATTGTTAACAATAATGGGTCTTACAGCTAACGTATGAGAGGAAATGGGTGTAATAATGTTTACATTTGTGCTTGGATGTAAAATTGGTCCACCACAACTTAATGAATAGGCCGTAGATCCAGTTGGAGTAGCGACGATAAGCCCATCAGCCCAATAGGTGTTTACTTTTTCTCCATTGATCCATACTAAGATTCCATTTACAGATGTATCATCAGAGGGTCTGATTGTTACGTCATTTACCGCAAAGAAATTATTTAAAGGCAACTCTTTGTCAGCAGAAAGATGCAAAAGGGAACGTTCTTCAATAATGAAGTCTCCTTTTTTTAAATAATTAAAATATTTCTCAAAATTCTTTTTGGTCACTGATGTAAGGAACCCGATACGTCCGGTATTAACCCCAACGATCGGAATCCCTAAATCAGCAACAATATTAGCTGTGTCGATAAATGAACCATCTCCTCCAAAAGAGATACAAAAATCAATAGGGGAATTATCCACAAGATCATTATAATTTTTGAAAATAGTGCACCCATCTGATAAAACCGAAAGTTTATTCTCTTCATTTAAGTTTTCATGAATAATCAATTCAACACCCTTGATTTTCATAAACCATAAGGCATGATGTATAAATTCAACATCAGAAATAGAATTTTTCCGGCAATATACGGCAATTTTCATTTAAAAACTAATTATACTCTTTAGCTTCAATTTGTTTATTGGCAATCATCATAGCGTTAAAAGCCAGTGCTTTCATTTCATCTTCACCTGGATATACATAAACAGGAGCAATCCAACTTACATATTCTTTGATTTTTTCAATTATAGGTTTCCCGTAAGCAATTCCTCCGGTTAGTAATATTGCTTCAGCTTTTCCTTGTAAAACTACAGCTGCTTCACCAATAGCTTTAGAAACCTGATAAGCCATTGCATGTTCAATAAGAAGAGCTTTCTCATCACCAGCAGCGGCCATTTTTTCAACTTCGTAAGCATCATTTGTTCCAAAGTAAGCCACATACCCTCCTTTACCAACAATCATTTTCTTCATATCATCTTTAGAGTATTTTCCACTAAAGCAATTCTCAATCACTTGATTCATTGGAAGTGTACCGGAGCGTTCCGGAGAGAATGGACCTTCACCATCTAAAGCTTGATTCACATCAATAACTTTTCCAAAATGATGAGCTCCAACACTGATTCCACCACCCATGTGTGCCACAATTAAATTCATTTTTTCGTACTCTTTTCCTTCATTTTGAGCATGAGTTCTGGCAATTGCTTTTTGATTTAGAGCATGAAAAATGGAGATCCTTTTATATAGTGGATGCCCGGCAATTCTTGCAAGATCTTGTAATTCATCAACAACTACAGGATCAGCGATGTAAGAATCTTGTAGTCCAATCGATTTTGCAATTTGATCAGCAATTAAACCACCCAGATTTGAGGCATGTTCCCCCGTAAATCCCATGATTAAGTGTTCTTTTAAAAGTTCATTCACTTTGTAAATTCCTGATGGAATGGGTTTGATTAAACCACCTCTACCAATAACAAAATTGATAGAATGGATATCGATATTATTTTCTTTTAATGTATTAATAATGATATCTTTACGGAACTCAGTTTGATCGGTTATCTTTTGAAAATCCTCGAGTTCCTCTGATGTATGTTTGATATTTTTGATAAATACTTGTTCATGGTTTTCAAATACAGCAATTTTTGTTGATGTTGAACCCGGATTAATCGCAAGGATTTTTGTCATAATAATAGTAGTTTTTAATTTCTTAATATTGCAAAAGTACATCATTTTTTTACAATTGCAAATTTTGATTATTTATTTGATTTATCTACCAAAAAAGCAAACTATTCCGAAATGGGAGTAGTTTGCTTTTCTTGAGAAATTATTCATTCTTTTATTCAAAAGAAACAATTGCTTTTTTAATAATTTCAATCGCTTCTCTTAATTGTTCTTCAGTAATAGTCAATGGGGGAGCAAAACGAATGATATGTTGATGCGTTGGTTTAGCTAAAACGCCCATCTCTTTCATTTTAACACAAACGTCCCAAGCTTCTTTACCGTTTTTAGGTTTGATTACAACAGCATTTAGTAATCCTTTACCACGAACAAGCTCAATCATATCTGTTTTAAGGTTTCTCATTTCTTCACGGAAAATTTTACCTAAATATTCAGCTTTTTCAGCTAAGTTTTCATCTTTAACTACTTCTAAGGCAGCAATAGCTACTTTACAAGCAATAGGATTTCCACCAAAAGTTGAACCATGTTCACCCGGTTTAATGGTTAACATAATATCATCATCAGCTAAAACTGCAGAAACCGGCATTGTACCTCCAGATAATGCTTTACCAAGGATCAAAATGTCAGGTCTTACGTTTTCGTGATCACAAGCTAATAAACGACCGGTTCTTGCAATACCAGTTTGTACTTCGTCAGCAATAAATAATACGTTTTTTGCTTTACAAAGTTCAGCTGCTTTAGCTAAATAGCCATCAGCAGGTACATAAACTCCGGCTTCACCTTGAATAGGTTCTACTAAAAATCCGGCTACATTTGGATCTTCTAAAGCTTTTTCTAAAGCTGGAATATCATTGTAAGGGATTCTGATAAAACCTGGTGTGAATGGACCATAACCTGCATAAGAATCAGGATCATTGGACATAGAAACAATAGTTATCGTTCTACCATGAAAGTTTCCATCACAACAAATTATTTTTGCTTGATTTTCTGGTAATCCTTTTTTTACATAAGCCCATTTACGACATAATTTTAAAGCAGTTTCATCAGCTTCAGCTCCTGAATTCATAGGTAATACTTTATCGTATCCAAAATATTCAGTAACATATTTTTCATAAACACCTAAAATGTCATTGTAAAAGGCTCTAGAAGTAAGAGTTAATGTTTGTGCTTGATCACACATCGCTTTTACGATTTTTGGATGACAGTGACCTTGATTTACAGCTGAGTAAGCTGATAGGAAATCATAATATTTTTTTCCTTCTACATCCCACATAAATGGACCTTCTGCTTTAGCAAGAACTACTTCAAGTGGATGATAGTTATGAGCACCATACTTGTGCTCTAATTCCATAGCCTGTTGACTTGACGTTACTTTTTCAATCATAAGTTGTTTATTTTTAATTGGTTATTGTTTTTCATAATGAGTCTGCAAATATAAATAAAATATTGGAATTAAAACTGATAATTAAAAATTTGATGTCTCATAAATAAACAGACAAAAAACAGCTGTTCATTTATTTTATCAGTTGTTTACTATATTCATATAATAGAATTCCTGACGCCATAGATGCATTAAGTGATTCAGCTGTATTAGGAGAGGTATGAAAGTGTGGAATCGTGATTTTTTTTTGAATAAGTCTAGATACATCGGGTGAAATTCCGTGACTTTCACTACCAATTACTAAAATGTCATTATAGCTAAATTTTTGATCATGAATTGGAATTCCGTCCATAAACATGCCATAGCTGACTCGATTTGTTTGACTAGATAAAAAATCTAAAATATTACCATACACTATTTTAACTCGACAAAAAGAACCCATTGTAGCTTGTATCGTTTTTGGATTTGCAAATTCAACACAATTTGCACTGCAAAAGATCTGATTAATTCCAAACCAATCAGCTGTTCTGATAATGGTTCCTAGATTTCCCGGATCTTTTATCTCATCCAAAACGATTATTGGTTTATTAGAATCAAATTGGTTGATTGAAAAAGTGGGTGTTTTAACCAGACAAAATATTTCTGGAGCAGTAGTTAAGCAACTGATTTTTTCCATCTCTTTTTCAGAAACAATTTGAATTGAATCCAGTTGATGAGAATTCAAATGATTTTCGTTAATCCATTTTTCTGATACAAATAATTCTAAAATCTCTAGATTTGAATTTTGCAGTTCATAATAAGACTTAGTGCCTTCTACAATAAAAATACCTTCAGTTTCACGATTTTTTTTTTGATGAAATAATCGAATTTGGGAAATTTTGGATTTTGAAATCATATCATTCTTTTATTTTATTTTTGAAGTAATTACCTCTTTCTTCAAAGTTTTTAAATTCATTATAACTGGCAGCTGCAGGAGACAATAGACATTTTCCGCCTTGAGGAGTTTTCTCAATACACAAAGCAATCACTTGATCGAAATTTTCTGTGATATAGGTATTTTGTTTGATTGGAGTCATTTCAGACCACTCTTGAAACATTCTTTTACCGGCAGGTCCTGTAAAAATAATGTGAGAAACAGAATGATGATTTAAATATTGATATAAACTACGATACTCTATACCTCTATCAAAACCTCCAAGTATAAGTGTGTCAACATTATACAAAGCCTCTAAGGCAGAAATTGTTGCTTCAGGAATAGTTGAAATACTATCATTATAGAAAAATATATCATGATAGTGACCCACATATTCAATTCTGTGTTCTAACCCTTGAAAGGTACTGATATGTTTAGTGATTTCATTTGGATCTACATTTAAGGCTTCACAGGCAAGTATTGAAGCCATGATATTATAAAAATTGTGTTTTCCCGGTATATTTTGAAAAGAAGAAATGGAATAAACGGATGACAGATTCCCATTTTTTTTGCTCATTATAAAATCACCTTCAACAAATGCCCCATTTTCAATGGCATCAACGCGACTAAAAGGAAAATTATGAGTTGTAATTGAATGTAGACTTGGTGATTGGCTAATCAGATAATCATCTTCATTGTAAATAAAGATATCTTTTTTATTTTGTAAAGTATGAATTTTCCATTTAGCATTCACGTAATTTTCAAAATTATTGAAATGATCTAAATGCTCTTGGAACAAGTTTAAAAGAATACTAATATGAGGAGCATGATGAACATATTCTAATTGATGAGCAGAGAGTTCTGTAACTACGATTGTTTCATTATCAATATTTTCAATTAAATCAAATAAAGGAATTCCAATGTTGCCTCCAAGTAAAACGTTGGGCCTATTATTTTTTAGAATATGGTAAATTAATGAGGATGTAGTACTTTTCCCTTTTGTGCCAGTAATCCCAATGGTTTGGTATTTAAAATGTTTTAAGAAAATTTCTGTTTGAGATGAGATTTTATCAATATCAAAAGTTGTTTTGATTTTATTTAGTGAAATTCCCGGAGTTTTAATTACAATATCAAAATCGTTAATAGAATCCAGATAGTCTTCACCTGTGATCAAAGTAACATTAGTTTCCAGAAAATTGACATCTTTTTTATCGGCAATAGTAAGGTGTTGGTAGGGGAGGTACTTTCTTAGAAATTTGTAGGTTGATTGACCTTCTCTTCCAAAGCCGAGTATTAAAATGTTCTTATTAGCAAAAAAATCAATTATAGCGCTAATGTGATTCATGAGTAAAGCGTTTAAATACATAAAAATTTTGTCCCTATTTGAAAATTAAATTTTCAAAGCACAAAAATAATAAAAAACAGCGAACAAAGTCGCTGTTTTACTATGGAAAAGAATATGATAACCCCTTTTAGGGGAGGAAATCCGATTATAGTTTATCGTTATCTACTAGAGCAAAGGTCAATTTAGCCGATGAACATAATTCTCCGTCAACATGAGCAGAAGCATCAATAAAGAACATCAAACCTCTTTGATTGGTTAAAGTAGCTGTAATATCAATATTATCATGTGGTTGAACGGGCCTTTTAAACCTTGCATTGTCAATTCCTGTAAAAAAAGGTGTTCTTCCAATGAGAACGTCTAATAAAAGAACAGAGCTAGCCTGACCCATAATTTCGCATAAAATAACGCCGGGAACTACTGGATGGTCAGGGAAATGACCTTCTAAAAAATATTCATATCCTGTGACATGGTATTTACAATGGGCAACTTTTTGGCCATTTTCATCTTCATATAATGCCATTTCATCCACTAACAACATAGGTTCCCTGTGGGGCAAATATTGTTTGATCTCTTCTCTGGTTAAAGTGATAATATTCGTCATATCAATAAATTTTGATTAGTTTTTAAATTATTTTTGTTCGACAAAAATAGTATTTTTTTTTTAACTAGATTTTTCTAAAAGCAATAGTGCCATTATGGCCACCAAAACCTAGAGAATTGGAGAGAACTAATGTTATATCTGCTTTTCTGGCAACATGTGGAACATAATCTAAGTCACATTCAGGATCTGCTTCAACCAAATTAATGGTAGGAGGAACAATACCTTCCATGATTGCTAAAGCTGAGGCAATAGCTTCAAAGCCACCGGCAGCGCCAAGACCGTGACCCGTCATAGATTTTATAGAACTTATTAATATTTTTCTAGCTCTTTCTTCACCAAATGCTTTTTTAATGGCAGCAGTTTCCGTTTTATCATTCAAAGGAGTTCCGGTACCGTGAGCATTGATGTGGATCAAATCTGCATCAATGATATTTGCTTCTTTTGCAGCATCCAGCATTGATTTTGCTGCACAATGACCATCAGGCATTGGAGCGGTTAAATGATGAGCATCACAAGTGTTTCCGTAACCACATATTTCAGCATAAATTTTTGCCCCTCTGGCTTTAGCATGTTCATACTCTTCCAAAATAACAATTCCTGAACCTTCTGCTAAAACAAAACCTTGTCTTCTTTTATCAAATGGAATGGAAGCTGTTTCAATTGAATCTGCTTTAGAAAGAGCTTTCATATTAGCAAATCCACTAATAGCTAATGGATGAATTGAAGCTTCAGATCCTCCTGCAATAATCGCATCAGCATACCCATGTTTGATTGCTCTATAAGCTTCACCAATGGAGTGTGTTGCTGTTGCACAAGCGGTTACAATTGGAAGTGAAGGCCCTTGAGCATTATGTGCGATTGCAATATTTCCGGTTGCTATGTTAGAAATAACCATTGGGATAAATAATGGAGAAACCCATTTAGTCCCTTCGTTTTGCATTTTATTGGTTTGACTAACGAATGTATCCATTCCACCAATTCCAGATCCAACATAAACACCTAGTCTCTCAGGATCACAAACCAGTTTACTATCCTCCATTGCTTGTTTTGCGGCAATCATTGCATATTGTGTAAATCTGTCTGATCTACGAGCAGTGGATGCATCTAAACCAAGCGCTGCAGCATCATAATTTTTAAGTTCTGCAGCTATTTTAATTTCTAGATTTGTTGTATCAATAGATTTGATGAAGTCAATTCCACAAACCCCATTCTTTAAGTTGTTCCAAAATGTTTCTACATCGTTACCAATTGGAGATAAAACACCCATCCCTGTAATTACGACTCTTTTCATATAATCTTCTTGTTTTATTGATTTCTAATTTGATTTTGTTTACTTACCATCTAATAATACATGCACCTGTACAAAAACCTGCACCAAATGCACTCATAACGATTAGATCATCTTTTTTAAGCTTTCCTTCTCTATTCAATTCATCTAATAGAATTGGAATAGTTGCTGAGGATGTATTCCCATATTTTTCAATATTTCTTGGAAATTTTTCAATCGGTTCTCCCAAAAAGTCACGTATTGTTTCCAAAATTCTAATATTCGCTTGATGTAATAAATAATAGGTAACATCAGCCGGCTTGATATCAGATTGTTCAAAAACATTTTTAATATCAGCTATCGATGATGACACAGCTAATTTATATACTTCTTTTCCATTCATTACTAACGGATTTGCCATCTGTTTTATTTCATTGAATGGATTCTTTTCCATAGATCTTTGATAATAAAGAGGTTCTGTTGAACATGTTGTGTTCAAATGCATGGCAATCAAGTTTTCTTTATTTTCATTCGTAACAACAACAGCTCCGGATCCGTCACCAAATAAAATACTGGCATCACGTGCACTCCAGTCAACGAATTTTGAAGGTTCTTCAGCACAAATGATCAATATTTTTTTATAACGTCCCGTTGCAAAATATGCATCTGCCATGTCTAATGCATAAATAAAACCTGTACAGGCTACATTTATATCTACACATGGACAAGTGGCATTGATTCGACCTTGAACGATTGAGCTTAATGATGGAGTTATATAATTATTTGCCACATTTGAACATATAATGAAATCTAACTCCGTAGGATCAATATTGGCATTGTTGATCGCTTTCTGTGCAGCTTCAACAGCCAAATCTAATAAAGTCTCCTTTGATAATATTCTTCTCTCTTTTATTCCGGTTCTTGTAATGATCCATTCATCGCTAGTGTCCAAAAATTCTGACAATTTTTCGTTTGTAACAACCAATGAAGGTAGGGCACTCCCTGTTCCAATAATTTTCATATTTTAAAAAATTAGTTTTGAAAAAAGATTTTCATTTTTCACGCTGCAAAAAAAATAAATTTAAAACAAAATTGATTTAAAATTGACGGTTTGAGTAGTTTCATTATGTGAAATCGAAAATATAGGGGTGAAAATATAAAATATGGGGTAAAAAATTATTTGATATATCTTTTAATAACACAAAAAGTGAAATTTCAGGGGTTAAAAAATGTTAATAGCAATTGAATATATCAAAAAAATGAAGTTGCTTATTCATTTTTAGATTAAAAATGAATATTTTATTCATAATACCTGAAAATGTTATCCATTTAAGTTTTTGATTCTTTATATGTAAAGTCCATTCTTTTCTTATAAAATTTGGTTGTACTATTGCAAGATTTATTGTAAATTTGCATTTCCTAATTTTTAACTCTAAATAATGACTCCACTAGAATCAAATCAGACCAAATTTATTGATTTAAGAAACCAATATCCTGTTTTTCATTTTGATACTTTTAAATATCAAATCAAAGAAAATGATATTCAAATTCAATTCTTTTATCATATTAATGAGATTAAATTTGAACCAAAAATAAATGTTCGTTTTGGAAAATTTCTATGTCATTCTCTCTCTCATGATAATTTGGAAGGGCTCATCTTTAATATAGGCTTGATAGAATTAATCAGTTATTGGAAATGTGTTGCTTCTCCAATCGTGATGATCCATCCCTATACTTTAAATGCTGATCAACAAAAATGGTGGAAGAAATTGTATTTTAAAGGGTTAGGTGAATATTTTTATCAAAATTCAATTGTTTCTACGTTAAATGATTTTTTAAATTTTCAATTTGATCTGGATGCTAAATCTTATGAACTATTAAGTTTCGAATCTATCCAAAATTCTAAACGAGTAATTGTTCCTATTGGTGGAGGAAAAGATTCTGTAGTTACCCTTGAACATTTCCTTCAAAATCAACATGATGTGATTCCATTTATTATTAATCCCAGAGGTGCTACTTTAGATTGTGCCAGAGTTGCCGGATTTGAAAATGAACACGATATTTTTATTATCCATCGTGAAATTGATCCATTGTTGATCCAATTAAACAAAAAAGGTTACTTAAATGGTCATACCCCTTTTTCGGCTATGTTGGCATTTTATACTACATTAGTGGGTTATTTAACGAATACTCGTGAGATTGCTCTTTCAAATGAAGCCAGTGCAAATGAATCAACCATTCCCGGAACGGATATTAATCATCAATATTCTAAATCTATTGAATTTGAATTGGATTTTCAAGAATACGTTAAAAAATATATGAATGATTGTATTCATTATTATAGCTTTTTAAGACCCCTTTCAGAATTGGAAATTGCTGAAAAATTTGCTCAGTATAAATCTTATCATCCCGTATTTAAAAGTTGTAATGCCGGAAGTAAAGAGAATAAATGGTGTTGTAACTGTCCAAAATGTTTATTTGCTTACATTATATTATCTCCCTATTTATCATCAGAAGAATTGGTAAATATTTTTGGCGAAGATCTTTTAAATAAACCCTCATTAAACACCTATTTTGAGGAATTAACCGGTATTGCAGATGTAAAACCTTTCGAATGTGTTGGTACGATTGAAGAGGTTAATCAGGCCATACATTATATTTTACCTCAACAAAAAGATAAATATTTGATTCAAAACTATATAAAAAAGAATAAATTATAAAATGAAACCAACTCTATTAATATTAGCTGCAGGAATGGGTAGCCGTTATGGCGGACTAAAACAACTTGATCAATTAGGCCCAAATGGAGAAACAATCATGGATTATTCAGTTGATTATGCTTTAGAAGCAGGCTTCGGAAAAGTTGTTTTTGTGATTCGGAAAAATATGCAAGAACCTTTTTATCAACATATTCTGATTAAATATCAAGATAAAATTAAAGTGGAAACCGTGTATCAGGAGATCAATATTTTACCAGATCGTTTTGAAGTAAACCCTGAACGTGTGAAACCTTACGGAACAGCCCATGCCATTTTAATGGCCAAAGATGCTATCAAAGAACCTTTTGCAGTTATAAATGCTGATGATTTCTATGGAAAAGAAGCCTTTCAAACAATGGCCAAATTCCTGAAAACACCTCAAACAGATACAATACCCGTTTTTTCTATGATTGGTTATTATCTTAAAAATACATTATCCGAATTTGGATCTGTCTCCAGAGGAGTATGTGTCTCTAATGAAAAATCTGATTTAGTTAAAATTACCGAAATGACCAAAATTCAAAAATATGAGGATGGTATTAAAAATCTAAATGAAGATAACAGTTTTACTATTCTCACCGGAAATGAGCCTGTTTCTATGAATTTTTGGGGTTTTACAGCCGACTTCTTTACTTCTTTGGAACAACAATTTATTCAGTTTTTAATTCAGAATAATGATAATCCAAAATCTGAATTTCCAATACCTTCAGTAGTTGACCAATTTATTTCCTCTAAAAAAGCAGTTGTTAAGGTTCTAGAATGTGATGCATCCTGGTTTGGTGTTACTTACCAAGAAGACAAACCATACGTAATGAAAAAATTATCAGAATTATAATGCGTTATTTTATCCATTTAGCTTATAACGGAACTCCATTTGTTGGTTGGCAAATCCAACCGAACGGAGTATCAGTTCAATCTGAGATCCAAAGAGCGATTTCCATTTTGCTAAAGGAAACCATTGAAATTGTAGGTTGTGGTAGAACCGATACCGGTGTTCATGCCAAAATGTTTTACGCTCACTTCGAAATAGATGCAGATTTAACAGATCAAAAAAGAGTATGGTTATCTCTTAAGTTAAATAACATTTTACCTAAAGAGATTGTAGTCTATTCCGTTTTTAAAGTAGCTGATGATTTACATGCCCGATTCAGTGCATTAGATCGGACTTATCAATATTATATCAATATTTCTAAAAATCCTTTTACTTTTCCTTTCGCATACAGAGTTCATGAACCTTTGAATATGGAACTTATGAATGAAGCTTGTGAAATTTTAAAGCAAACAGAAGATTTTACCAGTTTTTCAAAATTGCATACCCAAGTGAATAATAATCGTTGTATAGTTTTACAAGCAGAATGGAATAAGCAAGGGGAACAGCTGGTGTTTACAATCACAGCTAATCGGTTTTTAAGAAATATGGTTAGATCGATAGTAGGAACTTTACTTGAGTTAGGAAAGGGAAAGATCTCAATTGAAAGTTTTCAAGATATTATTAATCAAAAAGATAGATCTAAAGCAGGAAAGTCTGTTCCTGCTCATGCACTATTTTTAGAAAATGTTCGTTATGATTTTTGATTTTTATACATTTTATATATAAGTATTCTTCATGAAAAATATTATCTATATAGCACTTTTTCCGCTTTTGTTGTTCGTGTTTACTGCATGTGATCCTACAACTGATGATAGTGTAACCTTGAAATTTTCTGAAGAACAGGTTACTTTTGACACCGTTTTCACAACCTTAGGTTCAACAATACGAACTTTTACCGTTCATAATACTACTGGTTCAGATATTACTACTGATATCAGATTAGCCAGTGGATCACAATCGTATTACAGCATCAATGTAGATGGAGAAGCCGGTATTAATTTTAATGATGTAGAAATTCCTGCACATGATAGTATTTTTGTTTTTGTGAAAGTTACAATAAATCCCGGAAATGTAAATACTCCTTTTTTGGTTACGGATTCAATTGAATTTATAACCGGGAATAAAAGACAAGATGTTAAGTTAGTTGCTTATGGTCAGGATGCCAACTTTATTGTAGCAGATTCGGGTCCGGAAAATTTGAGATACAAAATAGTTGCGGGTGCCAACGAAACTACAACCTGGACAAACGATAAACCCTATGTCGTATTCGGATGGGCCGTTGTTGATTCTCTTGGAACTCTAATCATTGAGCCCGGAACAAAGATCTATTTTCATTACAATTCCGGATTATGGGTATACCGATATGGCCATTTGGAAGCAGTAGGAACCAAAGATGAACCCATTTTGTTTAGAAGTGATCGATTAGATGAGTGGTTTGATTCAGATTTCACTCAATGGAATCGGATATGGATCATGGAGGGAAATCAGGATAATATCATTGATCATGCCATAGTTACAAACTCATTTGTTGGGATACAGATGGAAGCTTTTTCCGAATATACTGGGAATAAAACTATCATTTCGAATACAATAGTGAAGAACAATCAAAATAGTGCAATCATCGCCCGGTGGGCAGATTTTGACATGACGAATTGTGTCGTAACTAATTGTGGTAAAAGCTGTTTGCAGTTAGAAGTAGGGGAGTGGAATATCAACAACTGTACTTTTGCCAACTATGCATCGATGGGAAGGGATACATCGTTACCAGTAGTATTTGTATCCAACAAGAGTAGTTTTGATAATAGTAGTTATCATAGTTCAGCCTCTTTTGTGAACACCATAATTCATGGATCAATTGTAAAAGAATTACGAGAGTACAAAGTATCTTCATTTAATTTGAATACGTCATACGAAAATTGTATTATAAAGACCAATCAGACTTTACCCACATTTGTATCATGTATTCTCAATCCTGATCCTAAGTTTGTTGGTAAAGATAGTTTAGATTTTCGACTCAAAGTTACATCGCCGGCCATCAATGCAGGCAAGAATAACGGAATTTTATTTGATATTCTGGGGAATCCCCGTTCGGGTAATCCGGATATTGGGGCGTATGAGTATGTGAATTAGCTGTCAGCTATCAGCTATCAGTTTTTACTTTTTACTTTTTACTTCTTACTTCTTACCTCTTCTCTCTTCACTCTTCACTCTTCACTTTTAACTCTTAACTCAAGGAAGGCTTGCGTCATTTTATTCCACTCAAAACGTTGTTTTTCTTTTAAGATTCCTGTGAGGAAATGATCCGGATTATTAATTTCAGCAAATTGAACCATTGCGTTTGAAATGGCTTCAATCTTTGGATCCACTACATATCCGCTTACCTGATCAATCACAATCTCCGGAAGACCACCTACATTAGTCACTAACATAGGTTTATTAAAATGGTAGGCAATCTGGGTAACACCACTCTGTGTGGCATCTTTATAAGGTAAAACCAGCAAGTCGGATGCACTGAAATAGAACGGAACTAAGTCGTTAGGAATAAATTCTGTCCTTAATACAATGTGTTCTTCCAATTGATGCTTTTTAATCAGATCAAAATAGGGTTTGGAATCTTCATAAAACTCACCGGCAATGATTAATTTATAAGGATATTTTCTTAATCGTTTATCCGCAAATGCTTCAATCAACCAATCTAATCCTTTGTATTCCCGAATCAATCCAAAATAGAGAAAATATCGAAATTCAGGATCTAATTCCAACTTTTCAATAGCGGTTTGTCGGTCAGTTGCTTCCCCAAAATTGTCAAACATCGGATGTGGCGTCAATGCAATAGGAGTATTTATTTTCAAATCCTCAACATCTTTATAAACAGACTTACTCATCGTTACAAAACCATGAATCCCCTTGACAAAATATTGGGTAAATAACCGATCGAAAAAGTGTTTTTCATGAGGAATTAAATTGTCAACCAAACAAATCACTTGAGTCTTTTTTTTCTTTTTAACCAATCTGCAAATCGATCCTAAACAAGGTGCCATAAAAGGTGTCCAGTATCTAACGATCAACATGTCAGGTTTTTGCATATTGATCAATTTGGCTGTTTTAATCCAATTCAAGGGATTAATTGAATTGACAACAGATTCAATATGAAGATGTTTCGGTTTTTCAGCGGTAGAATATTGAGTTTTACCCGGAAATAATAGGGTAGGGTACTGTAAACTGAAAGTGAGGATATTCACCTCATGTCCCTCATTTTGAAATTGTTCAGCTAACCTTTCATTGAAAGATGCTAAACCCCCTCTTAATGGGTGAGCTGGTCCCAGAATGCAAATTTTCATTATAGATTTTCCTTTTCAATAATATAATGGTTGCGATCACCGGCATTGCGGGCGATCAAGTCCCCTAAGAAACCTGCAAGAAACAATTGAGTCCCTAAAACCATTGCAAGTAAAGCCAAATAAAATAAAGGTTGATCAGTGATTTGTCTAAAAGCAGTTTCATTGAAAATATGAACCATTTTAACGATGATCACATATAAAGTCATGATAAAACCTATCAAAAAAGATATTGTTCCCAATAACCCAAAAAGGTGCATTGGCTTTTTACCGAATTTTGAAGTAAATGTTATGGACATCAAATCCAAAAAACCATTAATAAATCGACTCCAACCGAATTTGGTCACTCCGTATTTCCTTTTTTGATGGATCACTACTTTTTCTCCTATCTTGTCAAATCCTGCCCATTTAGCGATTACAGGGATATAACGATGCATTTCACCATACACTTCAATGGTTTTTACTACCTCTGATTTATAGGATTTTAATCCACAATTAAAATCGTGTAAATAGATGCCTGACATTTTTCGGGCAGCCCAATTATACACTTTTGAAGGTATGTTTTTAGCAATTTTTGAATCGTAACGCACTTTTTTCCAGCCGGATACTAAATCGTAACCCTCCTCTTTAATAAGTCTGTAAAGTTCAGGAATCTCGTCAGGACTATCTTGTAAATCAGCATCCATAGTGATCACAACATCTCCGTTCGTTTTTTGAAAACCAACGTTTAAAGCGGCTGATTTTCCATAGTTTCTCCTGAATTTGATGCTTTTGATATTTGGATTTTTAGTTTGCAAATCTTGAATCACATCCCATGAAGAATCCCTACTCCCATCATCAATAAATAAAATTTCATACGAAAAATTATTTTCAATCATCACTCTTTCAATCCATGAGGTTAATTCAGGTAATGATTCTTCTTCGTTCAGTAAAGGTATAACAATAGAAATATCCATAATTAAATTATTTTAGAACCCAATAGGTTTTGTCAATTTTAGCAGCAAAATCAGTAGCTTCAGCTTCCGTTTTAAAAATTCCGATACAAACTCTGACTCTCGATTGCCCAATAACTAAAACAGGATTGTACCCTCCCAGTTTTTTCTCTTGAATATGTTTGATCGCATCTTGTTGCTTTCCAAAACTGCCAGCAATCACATAAAACTTTCCACTCTCAATAGAAACAGTTTTATAAGCACCATTCCCGGTTGTTTGATTCAACTGTTGATTGTTCTGAACCGGTTTGGTTGTTGTCGCAGCAGGAGTTGTTGTTTTTGGTTTTTCAACAACTGGCTTAGGTTTTTCAACAACTGGTTCATTAGTTACCATTTCAGTGGTGTCTTCAGGTTCAGTTATTTCGTCAGAAGTGATATCTTGTTGGGATGGAATAGGTTGAGTTGTTGGTGTAACAACTTCTGTTTTTTGGAAATGATCCTGATAAAACTGTTTAATATCTTTTCTAAATAAATATCCTACCAGTCCAAGAGATCCAAGGATAATGACAATAAATAAAATCCTTTCAAACCAACGACTTTTTCTTTTTGGTTTAACGATAATCGTTTCTTCAGAACTATCTTCGAAATCAGTATTTTCTTCAATTGAATCAACAGATTCTTCAACTTGGTTTTTATCTTCCGGTTCTTCGAATGTAGTATTAATAATATGAGGAACTTCAATCGGAATTTCGGGTTCCTCTTCGATCTCAACTGGTTCTTCTATAATCTCAACCGGTTCTTCCTTAATCTCAGGTTCAACTGGTGCAACTTCGATCGGTTCTTGCTTAATCTCAGGTTCAACTGGTGTAACTTCGATCGGTTCTTGCTTGATCTCAACCGGTTCTTCCTTAATCTCAGGTTCAGTTGTAATTTTATCGCTTTTTACAACTGGAACAGGATTCATTCCGTAAAATTCACCGTTTAGTTCCTTAATAATATCCGATTCGAACACGATTTTTCCAGCTGGATTCATTGAAAATGTTCCAAAATTTTCAAAGGCAACACTTTTGTTGTTTTGTACTGCAGTTTTTAATTCTGAAACCCATTTGGTAACTGCATCATCAGCGTCCAAAAGCCTTAA
>Ga0209099_1000865_pt1 | contig 33957 bp, 45 predicted proteins | sample AD_JPNHW2_MetaG_FD_184430 | JGI IMG/M metagenome (GOLD analysis project Ga0209099, IMG submission 184430) | Active sludge microbial communities of municipal wastewater-treating anaerobic digesters from Japan - AD_JPNHW2_MetaG (SPAdes) (version 2) | ecosystem: Engineered > Bioreactor > Anaerobic... | reverse complement strand
ATCAATTGACATTTCGCGCTGGGCAATTTCGAACGCATCATACCCCTGCCCAACCCACCTAAGCATGACTGCGGTCGGCATCCCTACGGTGTCAATCATATTTACCGCCGGAGCGTCACCAACCATCCCGATTCCGCCGGGTTTGTTGTCAATTACCGAATAATCCGCATTTAACAGGAACCCTTTTCCTGACAGGAGCCTTCCGGCAGATATGTCTTTTGCGACACGTACGTTGCCATTCGATGCCGAATAAAAAGGAAGCCGAACCGTCTGTATGTCGGTGGTTGCAATCGGCCCTTCGTTTGTATCAAACTGCCACCATACTCCATCAATTAAAGAGTAGCAGTTGGTTGAGCTGCCGTACGGCACGCCGCCCTGTGACGGGCCGATCGTCCAAGAACCATACTGTCCGCAGAAATATCCATTTTCAATGAACATGAAGTTTCCAAACGAGTTGGTGAATAGTTGCATACCCGACATGTACATCTGCTCTGTTCCACAGTAAGTGTACTCCCCTGCAAACTCTGCCGGAAGTTGATACCCTGATAAGAGGCCGGATACAGACACACCCTGTGCCTTAACTTCGAGCGTATCGACAACGGTAAGATTCGTCGCGGTGCCGTTCGAAACAGAAAGCAGAGTGCCCGTCGCCGCTCCGATTGATGCCGCCGTGATAACCACCGCGCCGGTCAAACCGTTCACGCTGGTTACCGTTTGCGGAGGTGCCGATGTCAGATACCCAGCCAAGGCATGATCGCCCCAGCCAAACGCCGCCGCCGCCGTAGCGACTGTTCCGGTATAGGTCGCATCGGTTCGATCCACCTTGCCGGTCACGCTATTCCATACGCCGGTTCCGGATTTCAGTCCGGAAATATCGTTCGTCGCCAGCGTTACAATCGCGGCCAGATTGGTGTTGATAGAGTGCTGCGCATTCGTCCAGCCGGTAAATACCGACGTTTCCAGCCGGTTCCCCATCGCGTTCCAAAGCGCAGAGTTCGTCGCGTTCCACGCTGCCATGAGCGGATAAAGCCCGGCATGGTCGCCCCAGCCGGTTACGGTGGACATTTGAGATTGCAGATTGGTGATTGCCGATTCGGCGGCGTCAACCCGGTTGCTTAAACTGACAACCTCAGACTGCAAACTACCAATCTGATTCGTGATCGCTTCCAAGTCCGCCTCGGTATAGATCGGAGGATATGTCAGAGGACCGACGATGTTGTAGTTGCGCGAGTCTGGAGAGTATTCAACTTTTATGCGCTGCCAAGCGAGGACGGCGACCTGATCAAGCTGATTGCTGACGGTCTGTAATGCGCGGACGTAGCCGCGGTATGTTCCGGGTGAGAGGTTGGCTTGCGCAGGTGTTAGACTGTATGAAGAAATTCCATTGGTGGCGGATATTACAGTGCCGGTAGCGATTGAATAGACGTTGGTGTAATCGTTCCATCCGGTGATTTCCCACACAACGATCAAATTCGAGTTGGTGAGTCGGTAGGCGTTGGCTCCATCCGTAGTTTGCAGGGTGAGCCGAACGCTTTCGGCCTGAAAAAAGTTGATGTCCACCAGGCGCTTGTTGCCGTTCTGAATGTCCCAGGCGGTGGAGATCGGTCGGACGGCGGCGGGGGAGGATAGGGCGAAGAGCAGAATGCAGATGGCGGATAAGACGGATCTGGCGGATGTTTTTTTCATTTTTTCACCAGTTTTTTTATCCACGCAAAAGCGCCTGATTTTACAGCAATTTTTAAAACTTCCGAATGGGCGAGCGCCTTGCCTTCTGAAATTAAAATAGCGGCCTTCGCGTCATCGATTTCAATAACCGCACCTGGAAGAAACCACCCGCCACTCATGACGACTTCATTCGTGATTTTTATTTTCATTTTTTCTCCGTATGCGAAATGCTGGTCGCCATTAGAAAAACGGGGCGGAGGTGAAGCCGCCCCGTTTGGGTGCACGGTGGAGGCGGTTATTTACCCAGACGAATGTTTACGTTCGTCTGCGTGGTATTTATCACCAGCGCCGAACCTGGCCGCAGGGCGAGCGGGTTCAGATCAATGAAGTCATACTGTCCGTTCGTAACCGAGCTGGTTCCGAGCAGATAGTTGATCCCGTCGATCTTCGCGTAGAATGTGATGGAGTTGGTGATGTTTGCGCTGTCGTAGGTGATTGCCGCGGACGTGTAGAGCGTCTGGCCGAACGACTGCGCGTTAGTTGCCGTGTACGTTGTTCCGTATGCGGCCATGTCGATCGTTTGGTAGTTCTGAGCCTTGACGGCTGACACTGCGATCAGTGCGACGGCGATGATTGCGATTACGTTTTTCATGGGCTCCTTTTCAGCTTTTTTTTCAGTTCAGTTTATTTTCCGGCTGCTGACTCCGACCGCCATTCGGCAATCGGAAATCAGCAATCGGAAATCCGGTTATCCGGCGACAGCCGCCGGGTCAACGTCAACTGCTTTGACGAAGTACTTGGGGCTTTCAGCCGCGAAGCCGATGAAGCTGGCCGCGGTGAGAACGAGCTGTCCGGTGGCCGCTTTGGTCACGTTGTCGCGGATCAAGTCAACGCCGCCCCAGTCGCCCATCCACAGGCGCGGGAATGCGCCGAAGATTATTGCGCTCAGGTCGTTTGCATCGCCGAGATCGTTCGGAACCAGCGAAGTGGTGAGAGAACGGCGGTTGAGGATGCGGCCTTCGCCGTTTTCCTTTTCCGTGTGCAGGAACAGGCCCGATCCGGCATCAACTTTCGTTGCGGCCAGAACGCCTTCGACATCCGGATTGATCAGGAACGCGCCGGGAGCTTCGTCGGCATTTTCCATACCGAGCTTGGTCAGGAAGCCGCGCATGATGGCGTGAGTGAGCACGTCGCCGCTGGTGACAACGGAGCCGGTACCGGACAGAGCGAGCAGGAATTCAATCCCTTTCGCGTTCCAGCGGCGGGCGATGCGGCTGAGCAGGATGTTGCTGAGCACGCTGTCGATCTGCGGGCTGGTCTGGCGCAACAGCTGCGAACTGAATGTGCAGGAAGCCGGGATACGGGTCGGGCTGAGCGTACGCTGTCCGAGCGTTACGTCGACAGAGCTGTCGGATTCGATTTCCGTGCGGTCAACCGCTTCGCCTTCGGCCTCGATGGTCGGCAGTGTGATGTTATTCACCAAACCTGACAGCATGGTCACGCCAAGCTGTTTCATCCACAGGCGCGGGCTGAGAGCACCGATCAAACCCATGTTTTCAGTGGCGACCAGGTACTTGCCGTCGGCGTTCGTTGTGGCGTTCTGGCCGTCGCGGATCAGTTCGGCGCGTTTGGCGATTTCGCCGATGGCCATGGCGGGAATGTAGCCGGGGCCGACATCCATACCGCGGGCGCTGGCTTCGCGCTGGCCTTCGGACTGGACTTCGGCTTCGGCACCCTTGAGGCTTTCACCGGTGACTGCGCCAAGCATGAATTTGCGCAGGCTGAATCCTTCGAGCAGCTTGCGCTGGTCGCCGTCAGCCCGCGAGGATTTAAGGGCAGGGGATTTGCCTTTGTAGGCGACGAGGATTTCGCTGCGGAAAGCGTCGAGGGTGGTTCCGTCTTTGATGGCTTTTTCGGCCATCGTGTCGGCGTCGATCAGCCGTTCGCGGTGAGCGACGGCCAGTTCGCGGATGCCGTTCTGACGGGCGAGTTCTGCATCGCCTTTTTCTTTAGCGGCGCGTTCGCCTTCTTTACGGGCGTGTGCGAGTTCGGCTTCACGGACAGATTCTTCAGAAGCATCTTTGCGCAGGCCCATCGCCAGAGCGCGTTTTTCGAGTTCAGTCATTTTCTTCTCCTGGTTAATTTTGGGGTGATTCAGTTCAGCGCTGCGCCCAATCCCGACATCCACATCGGCAGGCACAGGAACGATGGATATTTCATACGGAGCCCAATCGGTCACACGGTAGGTATCACCCTCTTCGTCTGACTCTTTAATGAGCTTCATGTCATGTATATGGTAGCCAACAGACACATTGGACCGGATGCCATCAATGACATCCTGTCTGATTTCCTGAGCGAGCGCGCTTTTCCCAAAGCGCACAACAGCCGTTCCGCGGCTGTTCTCAAGTTTTACAGATTCGATTACGCCAATTTGGCGATCATGGTCGTGCATGAGAAGAAGAGGATGGTTTCCGGACTGAAGCCGCTCTAAACGGATTTCTCCGGGCTGATGACCAAGAATTTCTGTCCCAAACCACCGTTTAACTTTTTCAGTCTCGGAGCTGAACGAAAGTTCAAAGCGGTACTGAGCATCTTCACCTTCTGCGCGTGTCGGGTTGACCAGCACCGGCTTGATGATGGCCGCACGGTTAAGCTGGCCGCCTTCTTCAGCGATTCGTGCAAGGATTTTTTTGAGTTCATTCATGGAAATATCCTATTTCGCTGTCCGGTAGATTAGGTCGCAGGTGGTTCTTCGATGATGGTTGATAGAGCCTTTCCGGACGCCCAGCTTTCAGGGACAGGAAGGCCGGCGGCTTTTAGCATTTCGATGGCGGCTTTTGTTTCGTCGATCACGTCTTCGAAGTCAGCTCCGTTTTCGGCGGCGATGTCGAACGGGCTGCGGCTCATGTCGCCGAGGGCAATGCGCTGTGCATTATGCGTTTTCAGCGGGTCGATATGTTTACGGCGCTGAGGCTGGAAGCGGACGTTCTGAAATTTCCGCAGTTTTGAAAGGGGAAGCTGTAGCTCTCCTGATGTAATGGACATCAGGAGGAATTCGCGGAAGTTCGGTTCTTCGAATGAGTCCATCCAGAACTGCTGGAGATCCGACCAAAGCGCGGCGTCGGAGTGTACGCCGATCTGTCCTGCGGAGTAGGATACGCCGCCGAAGTCGTTTCCAAGCTCCGGATACGATACGCCGAGGCCGCCAGCGATTTCGCGGACGATTGATTTTTTGAAACCGTCAAATTCAGCGTTTGGATATCCGGCGTCGAACGACTGGAATTCAATACCCTTCGGCAGCAGGTTAAGCTCTCCGGGTGTAACATCGCTCGGAATATCGGCCGTTTCGATCTCTTCGCCTTCGTAGTTTTCTCCCGGACGGAAAAACCCCATTTTGCTGGCGGCGACGCGGTAGCCGACGGTGACGGCCGTTTCGATTCCGTCGAGCATCCGCGCCCGCAGACCAGTCGGGGCCAGCCAAGTGACGCCGCGCGTCTGGCCGGGGCGCTCTTGAATGAAAATATGATTGATGTCGTTCGCCGGAATGCGCTTGCGGTTCGCGGTGGATACAGCGGTTCCCATCCAAGCCGGAGGGGCTTCTTCAAGAAAGTGGTAGGCCAGCGGCTTGCCGTTCGCGTCGATTTCCACTCCCATGCGGATTTCGTTGCGGTTCGATGAGGCTGGCTGGTTAAGCGTGTGGTCGAGCAGTTCAGCATCAATGAGCTGGTTTTGGATTCCGTACATTCCAGCGCCGCGGTGCCGGCGGATGATACACTCGCCATCGACCAGGACGCGCTGAATGGCAACCTGCGCGAAGCGGCGTCGGTCGAGCTTTCCGTCGATTGAAAAATTCCATGACTTAGAAAAATCTTCGAAGGCGGTTTCAATCAAATCCTGATCGAATCGGCTTGGATAAAACTGGCCTTTGATAAAGTCGCCGGCCTTGGATTGCAGGCGTATTCCTTTTGCTCCGATGATGGAGGTTTTCGCCATGATCAGGAACTTGCGGACGTGCGAGTCGTCGCGCTCCAACTGCCGGGCGCGATTGCGCATGGCGTAGAGCGATCCGAATACGGCCTGATCTGCGGACAACGAGCCGGAAAAGAAATCATCAGCGGTGCGCGATGGCCGGCCGAAGGCGTAGTTGCGGGACATTTCCGATTTCGGATTGACTATTTCCGATTTAGGCGGGATCCATTCGCGCAAGACCGACGGAGCTACCGTCTCGGCATCTCGGCCAAAAGTCAAAAGCCCAAAGCCTAAAGCCTTCATTCTATGAACCTCATTTTAACGGTTTGGATTCGTGAGCGACCGGCGAGGCTGTTTTCTTCGGCCCGCACCTGGCGGGCGATGGCGTCGCGGGCTTTGAGCAGTTCATCCCAGCTGAGGCGTGAAATGGATCGTCCGTTGTAGGACATGCTCGCCTGATCGCGGGTGGCCTTTTTCGCCAGCGTGGCGTTGAGCGCGTCGAGCATCTTATGCAGGTCGCTGCGCAGATCGGTTTCCGCGGCTGCGTAAAACTTGATGGTTTCTTTCGCGGCGAGCTGTTCAGCGCCGGCGGAGTCGGTGGCTATGATGAGCAGGGTGTAGTCACCGGTGGCGAGCGCGGCCAGCGAGGCGGCGGGAATCAGTACGCGCCAGTCAGCTCCGCTGCCGGTGCATTGCGCGGCGGTGATTTCGACGGGTGTTTCCGCGCCGACGATCCGCGCCCGCAGCGTGTAGGCTCCGGCTGGAAACTTCGGCAGATTATAAAAACGCTCGGCGGAGAGTCCGCCGTAGATTGAAGCTGGATTCATTCCGCGAGAATAGGCGGGTGTCCGGTAGATCGGGCGGGGTGTACCGCCGGCTTCCAGCCGGCCTTGTCTGACAGCTGAAGGCAGGCAGGATGCCTGCGATACGTTATACCCGGAGCGCTTCGCGGAGAGTGCGACCACGGTCGAGGCGCTTGCGGAGTGTTTCGTAATGGATGCCGTATTCTTCCGCCCAGGCCGACAGGCACTGGCTGCGGCCATTCAGCGACAGACGGCGGGCGCGGGGTCCGCGGCGCATGGTGTCGCGGATACGCTCGGCCCGTCCGGGCTGGTTTCGAGGAAACCGGATATCGGTTTTTTCGCAGAAGGTTCGCAGGCTGGCGACGCTTACGCCGAGCGTTTCGGCGGTTTCGACGCGGGTAATTCCCATCGGGATAAAACCGGACACCACTTCCCGGATAGGTTCGTCGAATTCATTAACGATTGCCGATTGCCGATTGAAGATTGATGGAAGCGGTCGTTTTCCCATGCCCCCATCATTCGCGCGCGCGCGTCATTATTCCACTAACCAGAATTAACCAGACTGAACCAGACTTAATCGGATACGATTTAGCCGCGAAAGAACGCATAGGGCGCAAAGAAAAAGCCCGCACGCTGGCGGGCTTAGATCGGGAAAATCTATCCAATCAGCAATCGACAACCGGTAACCGGCAATGTCTTTTGTTCTGCCGGAACTGCGGGTGTTCATGGAGCCAGATGAGGGCATGGTTCACGGTGGCGCGGTCGCCGGGCATGATGAAGCCGTCGCGGCGCATGGCCGAGACGTACTGCGGAGTACGCTTTAGCGCTGCGGCCAGCTCCTTGCAGCTCATCAGCTCGTTTCCGTTGGGAAGCAAAAAGGTCATTTTTAAAAGTCCAAAATCTAAAAGTCTAAAGTCGAAGGTCTTAATTCAGGTTTCAGGTTTCAAGTTTCAGTTTTCTTCTTCCGCTTCCTCTTCTTCTTCTGTTGTGACTTTTCTTTTTCTCACAACTTCGGCGGGGACATGGATCACTTCGCAGGGCTCATCGAGCAGGGCCATGTATTTTATGCGCTCCTGTTCCAGAATTTCGGGCGACACATCGGCGATCAGTCCGGGCATTTCGCGCTTCAGCAGGATCTTCGTGCGCCAGTACCGGCGGGCCTTTTCGCGCCGGTACCGCTCCAGCTCCTTGCGCTCGGCAGCCTCTTCAAGATGCTCGGCGTGATACTTGCGCTGGTAGGCGGAGCGGGATTTTTTCGACAGGATTACAGGATCGACAGGATTTTTCATTGCTGTTTTTTTTGTGTTTTTTGCCGCTTCGCTGCCCGGAATTTTCCGGGCCTCTGCCTTCGGCGGTGTGGCGATTAACACGCCGACAGCGCGTTGCGGATATTTGTCCAGGCTTTGGCTTCATCGAAGAATCCGGTCTTGCGGTCGCGTTCGCGGATCTCGGCGCGCACCACATCGCGCAGATTGCGCAGGGCCTTCTCTTCGAGGATCTGTAGATGATCCTCAGCGACCCATCCTTCGAGCGCCCCGTCCGTGGTGTCGGCGATCGCGCCGGTCGCTCCGCACCAGTTACAGCAGACCGAATACTCCGCCGACTCATCGCCACGCGGAAACGTGACCAGCTCAACGGCGACCATGCGGGTGTCGTTATCCTTGTCATCGCTGGTTTTGTGGCACCAGGGGCAGCGCAGAAGTTTGCTCATTTTAAACCTTTCAAACGCTCATCCATTCGATTCATCACAAAGCGCGGAACGTGGTGGATGGAGCCGAACCGTTCCTTGCATTCGATCATGCGCAGCTCAACGCCGTGATAGATCGACAGAATTTTAAACCGCTCAAGGTCTTCGATATTTTCAAACACATCCGACACCACGACGCTTTCACCGCGGGCCAGCGCGAAGTCAGTCATGTTGACAACCCAGTCGATCGCCAAGCTCCACAGCTGAGCGTCGAAGCGGTAAGCTCCGCGCGAATCGCAGAACAGGTGATCGGGTTCATAGTGCAGGTGATTTGGAAATTCATTCTTCGCCAGCGTCGACTTCCCGGTGCCGGGGAGCCCCGTAATAATTACCAGTTCGGGCTTATTCATTTCTTCACCTCCGGCCACTGGTGAAGCTGCTGACCGTCGAGAACATCGCTATGAGTCACCGGTAGTTCTCGGTAGCCTCCGGCAAATCTACCCCACTGCTTGAAGAAAAACGGAACGCCAGCCGCCTGCGCCTGATCGCGCAGCGAACGCGCCCATTCCGGATTCATCGGACGCGCTCCCGGCCCTGACTCTCCGCCGCAGATGATCCAGTCGAGGCCTCCAGTTTCACGATGCGCCCCGCCGCGACCCCTAGTTGTGAAAGGAAGATATAAAGATACATTAACCGGACCAATCAACGGCTCACAGCTCACAAACCGGACAGCAGCCGGGGTGCGGAGCAGGTGCGGAATACGTTCATCCGCAGCCGCCTGATTCTCCGCCGTCACACCAAGCCAGACGTTGGGAAGAGGAAAATGAACAGCAAGCCACATCGATGGATCTTCTCCGGTGCGCTCGTTATAAATCTTCTGCGCCATGCCTTCCACATAGGCAGACCGCCACTGCTCGGAAAAATATTTCTCCATCCGTTCAGCCCGCTTAGTCAGCACGATAAACAGATGTTGCGGACAAAGAGCCATGACAGCGAATACCCGATCGATCCATTCATCCGGCGTGTTCTCATGAAACAGGTCGCCCATGCTGTTGCCGAAGATCGCGTGGGGTTTCTTCCAGCCAAAAGCTTTTTTGAGTGTTGGTTCGCACAAGATCGTTTCTCCGTTCCATCCTCCTCCGCCTCCGGTTGCTGTCATATATTCAAAATTCATCATCCGCGCCAACCTGTTTGCCATCCGCTCCGCATAGCAATTACGGCAACCTTCGGACACCTTCGAGCATCCGACAATCGGATTCCACGTCTGCGGGATATATCCCGGCACATTGAGCCAGCCAATTTTATGCTTTTTCATTGGTTCCTTTCGAATATCTGAATGATGAAAAGTGGACGATGCTTCCTTTAAAAATCCCCGGCTTGCGCAGCGGGAAAAACCAGTCGATGAACCGCTCCAGCGGAAGGCCGTCATTCTGCGCCAGGCGCACCGGCAGAACAGTTTTAAAGCCGACCGTGGCCGACAGCGTTCCGTTGTCGAGCAGGGCCAGCGTGACCGGCTCCAGCCCGATCCGGATTACCACACCCGTTTTCTCAACCTTTGAACGGTACGGCGCACCGCTCCATTGTGTAATTTGAACGACATCGCCGTCTTTGTAATAGCCTTTGGCGTTCGCGCGGATCGTGTGGATCTTTTTTCCGGATATGATGTGATCAAAAAACATAGTCGGCTGATTCCCAGCCGAACGGTGCCATGTTGGAAACTTTTTGCTGACGGACAGGCCTTTCATTTCAGTTTTCCTTTGTTGCTATGCGGCTTTGATCCTATGCGCCTTTCATACTTTTCAACATCGGCCAGCGGTACGGTTCGGGTTCCGGTTTTTGTTTTAAAGGTGACGGTGAGCGCGTCGCGCCCGATCTCTTCGAGTCCGATCCACGATGGCCGCTCAGACTGCCGCGGCGCGATTCCTTTTCCTCCCGGCGTGTAGGTCATTGATTTTATCCTCTCGCTTTTTTAATTACAGTCCACTGGCAACCGGCAGGCATGGCCTTAACGACGGCCTCACCCCGCTCAAACAGTCCGGCCAGCGCGGCAAACCGCTTGACGTCCATCGGCAGTCTGGCGATCAGCAGGGTGTCCGGGTCTTCCAGTTCCTTCATCATTGCTTCGTTCATTCCGCACCGCCTTCCGCCTTGATCAGATCGGTTTTATTGACGGTTGGAAGAATCGGTTGAAGAGGATGTCCAAACGTCCAGATGGACAGCCAGAATTTTCCAGTGATCAGAATTTTAAGGCGTTCGCGCCGCGTCAACTTCCAGCACGACACAACCTCACACTCGGCACCCGGCTTACGATAGACCGGCAGCGGAAGATATTCCGGCTGGTTTTCCGCATACGTAACGTTCACTTCTTTGAATTTTATTGGTTTCATTTTATTCCTTTCGTTCGTTTAATATCCCTGCATCCACCCGCGCGGGGCGCGGCGCTGTACTCGTTGAACAACCGGCTTGGCGGGGGAAGGCGGGGGTGGAAGCGGGGAGGAAGGCTTTAGACCTTGGGCTTTAGGTTTTATTGTTTCGGACGCATCCGACGGATCGGACTGATCCGGCACCAGCTCCGAAGCCCGGACTTCCTTCCGCCGTTCGGCGGCTTCCAGGTATAGGCGTTTGCGCTTGGCGACGGGGATCTGCAATTTCCCGCAGTAGCAGCCGACATGGCCGTCGATGGATTCGTTACGTTCGCGCGATTTGTGCCAGTAGTAGACGGTGCGGCCTTTTTCTGTTTTCGGGCGGCGTTCTTCGGCGCAGAGCTGTTTGAAGTATTCATCATCCAGAAATTCCGGAAAATGGCAGTAGCCGCGGCCCGGTACGTCGCGCGAGAGCATTTTATAAATTTTCATTTTGGCCTGGCTGGCCCCGATTTCAAAGAGGCGGGTGCGCGGCTTGACGTCTTTCTTCGTCCAGGTGCGGCGTCCCTGTTCGGGGAGTTTGTCGTCGATCGATCCAAACGAGAGCTGTACGTTCTGCCGGCCAAGGCTGCGGACAAAGCGGATGGCGTTGGCGTGCCAGTTTCCGCCGAAGTCATAGAAGGCCCATTCGAGCGGGATCGGGCGCTGCCGGTCGAGTACGTCAAGCGTGGATTTCCATTCGTCGAGGTCGGACGGATCGGCGTTGACGATTTCATGTTCGACGACCCAATGCTCGTTATTCTCTCCCCAGGCGACGCAGAACCATTCAAACCAGCCTTTCTGTACGTCGAAGAAGCCGGTGCAGTAGGCGGCCATGGCCGGATACGGTTGCGCATATTTTTCTTTGCGGCCTTTGAGGATTTCCCATTCGAGTTTTTCGACTTCATCAAAGGACGGCATGGCGTCGTAGTTATTGTCGAAGTCCTTCATGTTGAATTCGGCTTTACAGCGAAGAAAGTGGACGGCGACGTTTCCGAATGAGCAGGATTCCCACGGCGAGTAGTAGGACGGTATGCGGAATGACCGGACGTTGCGCGGCGCCCGGGGGTTTTGTACGGACCAGCGGCCGGATCGGTTGAGCTTGCGCTTTTCGCTGGAGCCGAACTGTCCACCGCAAAGCTGGCAGACGTAGTGCGCGGTGTCGGCTACGAAGTCCATGTCCCACTTTCCGCCGCGCTTGGCGAGCGGACACCAGCGGATTCCATCTTTGCGGAGTTCGATATACTCTCCGCAGTGCGGACACTGTATCTGCCAGACTTCCTGCGACCCGCTTTTGAACGCCTTCCATTCAAGGCCGAATTCGTAGGTCGGCGAGCTGGTGATGATGATTTTCCGGCGTGTCTTTGATTTGGTGCGGCTCTTCGCCAGCGATACGGCATCGGTTTCCTTTTCCGTTTTTTCGCGGAACTTTCCGACCTCATCCATCGATACGAACGGGGCAGGGCGCGAGGCGAGGTTTCCCGGACTATTGGAGCCGGTGAGGTTAAGCAGGGCGCGGCCGATGTACATCCTGAGCTTGTTCCATTTGTTCCGGTCGCTAGGGATGAGCTGGCGCAGGGATTCCGAGTTCTGGAATATCGGCTGGAGGCGGCTTTCGGCAAAGTCCGATGCGTTGTCTTTGGTGTCCATGACATGCAGCATCCGGGTGCCGCGGTGTTTTGCCCACCAGGCGATTGCGCAGATGATGAACAGGGTTTTGATGACCTGTGTTCCGGCGATGACCGTTATTTCTTCGACCTCATCATCGCGGACGGCTTCGAGCGGTTCGCGTATCCACGGAGTAAGGTCGGTATCCAGCAGGCCGGGATAATCCGTTTCCAGTTCGGTCAGGACTACGTTCTGCTCACACCATTCCCAAACCGTTTGGTCCGGATCTTCCGCGAAGATGTCGCGGTAGTGCCGGCGGATCGATTTCCAGCAGCGCTGTTCGTGGAGGTTAATCATTTTCAGCCATCTCCTCACGTTGCTGGCGTAGCAGGTTATTGACCCAGCGGCCAAGTTCGCGCTTCGCTGTTTCCGGATCATTCGGGTTTACGTTGCGTGATTCGGTGTATGGCAGAGCCTTGATCAGTACAACCAGCCCGGCGAACTTGTCATTGATGAACTCATTCACGCGGTCCATCCCGACGCGCCGTCCGGTTTCCAGTTCAAAGTCAGCGACCCGCTTTTCCATACCGAGCCGATCCTCAGCTGAATCTTTGTAGCGTTTCGACAGGCGCGAAATCGCCGCGTCAAGGTCGCGAGCCTTCGCCGATCCGGCGTCGGCCTCTTTGCGTTTAAGCAAGGCACTGTCCAAATCCTGCCATGCACGGAATTCAATTTCACGGAAACGCGCCAGCGTAGACGGAAGGTCAAGACCTTCGACACTACCGCCCGCTCCACGTGGAGCATTACCGGCACCGGCGCCGACAATCTCACCGGCCAGTTTTTCGACGTAATGCGGATGCTTCCCAGCCAGCCAGGAAATCGCAGCATCCCGGTCACACGTTGGCATTCCGTCCTTTTTCCAAAGGCTCACGGTAGCCCGCGACACCCCCAGCTCTTTACCAAACGCCGCCATATTCAAACTCACAGCGCACCGCCTTCCAAAAATCCGCCCCTACTTGAGCACAGAACCCATCTTTCAAAACGTCCCCACCGTCCCTTTTCAAAAGCTCCGCTCAACGCTCTAAGAGCCGTCTTGACGCCTTCTGAACGCGATTCTGAACAAAAACGGTCAAGCAACCGGACAGACTTGACAGGCATAAAACAAACGAGGTCGCGAATTACCCTCGATAAAATTATCCCACAGTACCTTTGGACGTTTGAAATCACTTTGCGCTCCTCAGTGCCGATGCGATCGCCTTGCGTAGATTGCTACCGATGACGGCCTTGGCTTTTCCGACGGCGATCTTGTAGAACGGGAAGCGGTTGGCTTCGTACTTGGCCGTCTGCTCCCATGCGACCAGCAGCTTGACGCCACCGTTCTTCTGACGCTGCCATATCCCGCCGTTGCCATGGATCACGCCGCTGAAGTTGCGTGGATCGGCGAGCAGCGCTTTGATCTTTCCCTTGGTCATGTTGCCGTACTGGTTCAACCGAATGTCACCAGGTACTGGCATCGCCTTTCCTTTCGGCCGGCGCGTTCCGCCTTCCACCTGAAACTTCAGGTAGGCGGCCTGTATCGGTTTGATGAATACAGTGGCGACCAGCTTCGCCTTAGTGGCCCGGATCACACCGAACGCTTTAACCGAGAACGGAATCGGACGGTCGAGTTTGATTGTCATCTGGTGTGCCTCTTCTTTGGCCACATCCCAGGCGGTATCACTCAGGGCATTGGATACGGCAAATGGGATCTGTTTACGCTGGGCGTCGCGCAGCTTGGCGGTTGCCTTGGCAATGTCGGACTTCATTGAGATTTGCATTAGGCGATCCTCCGGAGACAGGACATCAGGACGGTATTTTCAGAAAATATCCCGCACACACATGCGCGCATCCTTAATAAACGCACCTGTGCGCACATATATAATTTAGAAAATGATGTCCTAATGTCCTGCGTTTTTATAAATCGTTGGAAATCAACGCGGTTTCCGGCTGTTCGATTTTTGAAAGATGTGTCCTTTGATGTCATTTACCGTCCATCCAACTCGCTTAATTTCCGGCCTGACTTGCATATTTCCCAAACACGACCATCAGAACGTCCCGACCTTTGGCGGTAGCGTTCGGGGTGCTGATCGGCTATACGCGCCAGCTGACGCCCGATCCATTGGACGGAACGGACATTATTTTTCTCCCTCGAAGATAGGGGCGAGGATTCCGCGATAAGCTCGACGCGCAGGTCGGAAGCGCTACCAGTCCAGAACGATGCATCAGGGCCGAACAGGACGCGCTCAATGGCATCCATCAGGGCAACCTCAGGAGACAGATCGAACAGGATGCGCTTGATGTCAGGATGCTGGAAATGCCTGATTCCGAAGCGGCCATACATATCATCAGGAATCTTGTACTCATTCAGCAGCCACCACATGAACGCCGGCAGTTGTGACTCCAGGGCGGCACCGAACGCATCTTGCTCCTGAGGTGTACGGACCGGCATCGGCATGGGATTCGCTTCATCCTGCGGCTTGCGGCAGTGCAGGATGAGGATTTTATCAACAATGTCGTCGGTCAGCTGAGGAAGCACCAGTAGTTTTTCGGGCTCATCGTTTACGCACATGATCAGACGCCTGTAAAGGTGGATATCCAGCGCCTCAACATGCTTTCCGCGCACATGGAATGTCTCATCGGCAACAATCTTCTTGATCTTGCTGGCGACCTCATCGCGCATCTTCGCGTCGGTCTGGCTCTGATCGTCATCCACACACCAGCACTCGCATCGGAGAAACTCCCCGTTGAAATTATCCTTACCGGACAGGTAATTGTACGGCTGGCACTCACGCCCGCCTAGGGACAGCTTGATCAGCTTTTTAAGCAGCGACTTTCCGCAGCCCTTCGTGCCGGCCAGCGTCAGGCACATCCCCATATTTTTCTTGTAGCCGTGAATCAGACAGTTCAGCGAATGCTGCCACCATCCGAAAAGATAATCCCGCTGATCGATCCCGTCTTCGCCGCACGGCCCCAACTGCTGATCAATGACGGCAAGGACGATATCGATCGCGCCCTTAACAGGGACGGGGATTTCGAACGACCGCGTAACAAGAATCGACATCCCGTTGTTCCGGATCAAACCCTTCTTATAGCCGGCCAGCGGCCCGGCAAACGCCACCGCACAGTTCAGAGAGATATGCAGCAGCAGCAGGTCAAGATCGGACATCTTGCTCTTATCGTCGCGGACAGCGTTCACGCCGCAGCGCTTCAGGTAATCGGCAAACAACTTCTCCTTCCGCCCGCGCCACTCGCCGCCAGCATCCTGCATCCAGTAAAGCCCCTGCGACTCATCGAAGAATACACGATCCGTCAGACCAAGCGTCTGCATCATCGTACGCCCGACAAACGCCGCCGACGCCTCACGCCCTTCGTCAAGGTTCTCGTTTTTAGTTGGATCAAATTCACTCATTTAACGAAATCCCCCGCGCCGACATGCCCGGCCCATTTTTTCATGATTTCGATTGACGGCCGCGCCGCCTTATAGACATCGTTGAAATCTTTACAGCCCGAATGATGGATCAGCTCGGCGTGTACACGGCATCCCTGGGCGCGCAACCGGTCGATAAACGACGGCTCAGCAGCAATGGCCTTCACATCCTTCATCGCATCGATCTTGCGGCCCGCTGGATCGTTATCGCCAATGATCCAGACAAACGGATTATACTTGCGAAGCCAAAGCCCGTAACCCGCCAGCAGCGCCTTCTGCGACTGAACGCCGCGCAGACCGAAAACGAACACACCCGGCGGAATACCCGTTGACGTATCGCCGAACCATCCGCACGCCGCCGCAAAGCTCACCGCATCGAACTGGCCTTCCAGAATCACGCAAAGCCGCGGCTCATGCTCCGGATCGCCCAGAATGAAAGGATAGGCCGGAATGCGGCAACCCAGCGCCCGCAGATGCTTCTGAAATTCTGATTCCTGATGCCTTCCGCCGGACTCCTGATCTTTCGGAATGCTCGGCACATAAACCCAGCGCTTTTCTCTTTCAGGCTTCAGGTTTCCGGTTTCAGGTTTCGAGTAGATGTAATACCGCTCATGATACCCAACAGAAACCAGACTAAGCCTGCCCGCCTTGAAAACCGGCTTTTCAACCAGCCAGCCCCAGCCGCGCCGATCGCCCGCATCAGCCCACGGGAGCAGCGGGGACGATGTCTTGCCGGCGTCCGCCAGCTCAACAATCAGATCGGCGTCCCAGCCGCGCGCGGAGGCCAGCTTTTCAGCCTGATCAATCACCGCAGGAATCCCGGCTTCCCAGCGCTCACGAATCGGAACGCTCCAATGGCCGGGCTCCTGAATATCCAGACGCGGAATCTCTTCGGCATTGTCAGCAGCCGCTTGATAAAGCTCCTTGCGCTTAACCGCCACTTCGCGCTTCACCTGGCCTTTAGTAAGCGCCTTCGGGATCTCGCCATTCAGCGATACCAGCAGATTGCGGATTTCCTTTCTGGACAGCGCCGGATTGCAAAGCTGAGCCATCTTCCACGACCCGCCGTGCGTATCATCATCCGCGTGATCCTTAAACTTAAACCCGCCTTCGAACACCGAAAAACTCGCACCGTGCGTGTCCTTACGGAACGGCGACTTCTGAACGCCAAGCTTCAGCGCGATGCCGAAATTCGCGGCAACCTTAATCACCGTCACCGCCTTGAATGCACGGTCAAGCTGCTCATCTGTGAAGGTAGATGCCATAGATCAGGCTTTCGGATTCATTAAAATAATCTCTGTGCCGTGAATTGTTTCTGAATCAATCGAAATTCGTTCAATCAGCGCGCCGCGGCCGTTCGCAGTAAGCATAGTAGTCCACGAAATATTTACATTCCGGATAATAAAGCCATGGTCTTTAACCATCCTCTCAGCAATACCCTTAAACGCATCATGTACCGCCGCCTCAATACTAACTTCCAATTTCAATTCACCACCCGCCATAACCCCTCCAATTTTCGTGTTTTTTGCGGCCAAAATCTCACCTTGTCAGCATCTGCGCACTGGAAACCATCCTGTAAAAATGGCGGGGAGCCTTTGCCGTCTGGCATCGGGAGGTTAGTCGTTCAGCAACCACAACAAAGCCGCCGATAACCCCTGATATTCTCCCCATAAATCATTCACACAGCTTGCGGCACTTCCGGCCGAAACCGGCCCGCTTGTAAGGTTCCGGAGCACCGGCCATTAGTTTTGGAACGCGTTTTGCCCGCGCATCAATCGGCCGCACACCAGCGCCAAGATCGGACTCTCCGGAATTAAGGAACGTAATCGCCAGGCAGATTTTCTGATGAGCAATTTTAAGATCAGCAATAACCGTTGTTTCAACGGCATCAGCTCCGGCCTTATCAACGGCATCAAGCGCCAACTGCAATCCGCTCTTAATCGCATCTGCTTCATCCCGCTCTGCTGAAAACATCATCTTCTCCGCCACACCCGCCTCCTTTTTTTTTAACCGCGAACTTCCAACTGAGAACTGTCAATCATACGGTTCGGAACGGTCGCCTTATAACGGGCTGCGTACTTTTTAGAGGCCTGACTGGCGTGAGCGTGTTTGCGCATTTCCTGCGCCAGCTTGAAAACCGGAATCCCCGACGAATCAGCCACCTGCGTAATCGCCAGACCCATACTCATCTTCTGAACACCAACCAGCTTCTTAACTTTCCTGATTTCATTTTCGTACATATTGACCCTTTCAGGTTTCTATTTTCACTCAGGCTTCGTCTACGCCGCCCGATCGCTGCTCTCCATGTACGCCAGAATATCTGCCACACGATAAAGAACTCCATCGGTCGGAAGGTCTCCGGTTTTTTTTCGACGAATCAACCCTGCATCAACCAGTGCATTCAGCTTGTTACGGCCAAGCCCAGGGAACAGCTCAGCGACAGCCGGATAGCTGGCAAACAGCGGACAGACCACCGTCTTCAACTCGAACGTTTTTACTTCATTACTCATTCGGAATCTCCCAGCGGATGCCGTCAAAACACACCTCCGGACAAAAAAATCAGAGCAACCAGACAGGCCGACGCCAAAAGACAACCCGCGATGATCAACGCGCATTCCCGTCGCGTTGCGAACCGGCACAGCTCGCCGTTCTCATCATAAAAAAAGCGCACCCGGTCGCGGCGGTCTGTCGCTTCCAGTAACGGCTTGCGCGAGCCGTGGCCTGCCTTCCGGCTTCTCGGTAGATAGCGGATTTCTCCGTCCTTCGGTAAATCAGCAATCCGCCAAAGGCGGGCCGTCTTTTCAGCACATCGGCATACGGCTCCGATGCATAGACGGCCGAAAGGCGAGCCGTCGTTTGCCACGCCGCGACGTATCGCGGACGGGTGACTGATTTTGTGGAGCCGGCGAACTCCACGGGTTTCCGGTGCGGAGACGGAAAACAAAATGTCTTGAAGATTCAAAAAAGCGATCATGCCGCAGCCCTCCAGTTCATCACCACGCGCTCGGCGATCGCCGTGGACTGATTCACTTCCACCGCATTGCCTATCTGCTTCTTGATGTCGGTTTTTGTCCCGCAGAATTTGTAGCCGTTGAATCCCATGCCGGCTGCGAGTTCGTGCGGTTCCAGCAGGCGATACCGGACATCGAGCAGGCAGGGCTCAATCAGCCCGAACCGGTCTTTCGTGGTAACAGTCGGCAGCGGGCCGTTTGTCGAAACCGCGTTCGCTCCGGATCCGAAATATTTAACGAGGAAAGGTTCGATCGGGCTGAAGCGGTTCGATGTATCCAGCGTCATCAGCGGAGCGTCCACGCCGTAGCAGCGAGTTTTTCCGCTCTCGCCTCCGTGATACTTCGCAAAGAATGGTTCGGCCAGGGCGATATGATTTCCGCTGGTGGTAACTGCCGGAAGAGGGCGGTCAATGCTCCGCGCCTTACCGGTTCCGTACAGCATGACCAGGAACGGTTCCGGATCAATGCCGCTGATATTCTTTAATCCCCAGACAATCCGGTCGATGGTGTTTTTAACCAGCGGAGCTTTTCCTTCCAGCATTCCGGATTGACGCATGAACAGGCTGTCTCCTTGCAACTTCCAGTCGATAATATCCCTCGCAGCGTGCCACTGCTTCACGAACGGCCGATCCGGATTCTTGGCGTGCGTAAGTTCCGGCCATCCGGAGAATGGAATCCCCTTGCAGGCAATCATGAAGAACCGCTCACGGGCCGTGTATGCGCCATAGTTCGCGCTGTTCAGCACGGAAAAATCAATGTGGTAGCCAAGCTCGCGCAATCCGACGCAGAACAGCCGGAACTCAGCGCCTTTGCGTGACGGAATCGGCAGTCCCTTATTCGGGCCGCTTTTATAGATTGGCCCCCAGCCCATGAATTCCTTCACGTTCTCGATAACAATCGTCTGAACGTATATCGCCGACACCCAGCGCAGAATATCCTTGGCACCGCTGCGGCTCTGATCGTCGCACACGCCGCCGCCGCGGGCGTTGGAGTGGTAGATACACTCCGGGCTGGCGGTCAGGCAGTCCATGTATCCATCCGGCGCTACGTCGCGCGGATCTACTTCGTAGACCGACTCGCAGAAATGGCGGGCTGACGGATGATTCACCGAATGGGTCTCGACCGCCGTCGGCCAGTGGTTAATTGCCGTCAGATCAAACGGGATTCCAAGCCGTTCGCACGTCCGGCGGAAACCTTCCGAGAAGCCGCCGGCACCGGCGAACAGATCGACCATCTTGAACGTGCGCTGACTCATGACCGCCCAGCAAATTCACGTTGTTTAACAGCCAGCGCTTGAGTGGCGCGGAACATCGCCTCATGAACATCTTTAGTGATCCGGTGGATCGGCAGCTTATCAAGCATCCGGCGGCAGGCGTCCAGATCGGCCTGATCGGACGGGAAAACCTGTTCTTCGATAGGGATCAGACCGTACGCGATGTAAACAATCGAATTGCTGGACGCTCCACAGTCCCGATCGCCACCCAGCACAAAACTCCAAGCTCCCCGCGAGCGTTCCAGCAGGAACGCGATATCCTTCGCCTGCTCGCCGATCTTAATCAGCATCGCATCCATCGTTTCCTTGGCCGCCGCCAAGTCCTTTGCCATCTTTTCCACACCATTCATCACCAACCCGCCTTTCAGGTTAGATTTACGCCGCAACAGGACTGCGTTTCCGCATCGTCCGTCTGAAATCACTAGCCGCCTTTTCAAGTACTGCCGTCAAATGCTTCGACATAGCCGCCTCAACCGGATCGGCGTTCTTCGATCCGATCCTCAGCATGTGTCCGACACTTTTTTCTATTCGCGTTTTCGTTATCATAGTTGCTGTCCGTTTCGTATCTTGCACGCAACGTATAATAGCAAACAAAGTAAGTCAAGATGTTTGACAACATAAATTTTATTTTATACGTTTCGCGTATAAACCAGCACGAAAGGAGTAGGGGATGAGCAAAATAACAAACATAGGGGCGGCAACTTTAACGGCACTGAACGAAACTAGAATGCGGCAGGAAGAGCTTGCCAGACACATGAAATCAACACAGGCATCAGTAAGCCGGTTGATCGCCGGTAAAAACAGACCATCATTACAAACGCTTCACGCGCTATGCTCGGCACTGAAATCAAGAAACTACCACCAGGCGGTGCTCGTACTGATCGGGCATTTGCACGATGAAATAGAGGCCAGCGGAATGCTTCTGTCCGACATCGACATGTCACCTGCGCGCAGCAAAGCCCCCGGGCGCGCCGACATCGAGAAATACATTGACACCATCCGCGCCGGAGCCGTTAAATCCCGCGAAACGGCATCGCTGGTAAAAGACCTGGCATGGCTGATCGGCCACGCCAATCTTGAAAGCGACACCCTCATGATGGTCGCCGAAAAACCGGCTGAATACGGGAAGAAAAAATGAACGGCGACAGAAGTCGTAAAACCCGAACCTGGGGAAAATACATGAAGTTAACGGCGATATTCATACTAATTTCCGCATTTTTTATTTTTTCTGGCTGTAAAACTATTACGGAACAGCAGCGTGCTGAAATAAATGGATATTTGGATTATACACCCGATCAGATACCCAGAATGGATGACAAAAGCCTGGTCATTATTATTCGCGACTGGAAGAAGCAATGTCCGAATACCATGTCGAATATGATTCATCTGGCAGATGAAGAGCTGTTGAAGCGATACCCTTCCTTTTATCAGGACTATAAAAACGGTAAAATAGCGGTTGGGATGCCGGAACATTTAGCACTCATGGCGTGGCCTCATCATCTGGATGAGCCTGATAACGTATGGGCCACAGCATCTGGAACGCGCCGGCAGTTTTGTTATCGATACCAAAATGCAGGAATCCCAGTTACTTATAAATGGTTCGTCACGCAAAATGGCACAGTAACCATGTTTGAAGAATCTCCATATTAAACCGTGTCAGCTCCGTGACCAAACAAACTTTGTTTATATGTTTTATAATGCACACATAAACAGTTTACGAAAAATATAGACGTTCGATTCCCCCCACCTCCACCATTTAAACCCAATAAATACAGGGTTTTCTGTTTTTATAGTGTCTTTTTTGTGTCTTGCTGTTGTGGTTTATTTATATTATTTATAATACATGAGCATTTACAAACGACCCGATTGCGCCGTCTGGTGGATTTCGATTTATGGGCAGGATGGAAAACGAAAACGGTTTTCGTCCGGGACATCAGATCAGGCGACAGCCGAGGCGGTTGACGCTTCAATCAGATCCGCGATGCGCGGGAATATGGCGCGGTCGAGGCTTGTATCGGCGGTGGATTCGCTGATCGGCTGGGAAGCCGGAGGAAGTTCAGGATCTCCGGTTGCAGATCTTTGGAAAATTTATCTGCAAACAAAGCCGCAGGCCGGAAAGGATACGCTCGATCGCCGCCGCAGAATTTCGGCGCAGTTCATTAAGTGGATTACAAGCCATTCGCCTGAAGTGAAATTTCTTCATGATGTAACTCCGCGCCTGGCTCAGGCGTTCGCGGACTGGCTGGAAGCGGATCAGCCGGCCGGAGGAAAGTCTCAAAATAACCGGGTCGGAAACTTGAAAACTGTTTTTGCGGCCGTCGCGGCGCGCGCAGGAATGCTTAATAATCCGTTTTCTATGGTGCAAAGGGCAGATCAAAGCGGGAGTGGTCATGGCCGGGCGTTTACACGCGGCGAGGAAGCCGCTCTGCTGGCCGTATGCCGAGAGATCGGAACGGAATGGCATTGGTACGAGGCGAGCGTGCTGGCTCGTTATACGGGGCTTCGGCTGATCGATATCGCATCGCTTAAACGCGAGGATATCCACGGGGACCGGATCGAGCTGGTTCCATCAAAAACCGAGCGCCACGAAATAAAGGTGACTATTCCGCTGCACCCGAAAGCAAAGGCCGCGCTGGATCATCTACCAGCGAGAGGGTTCCTGTTCGAAAAGCTTGCTCACCATTACGCGACGACGAAAAAGCGCACCGGATATACCGATCTGATCCGTTCCGCAAAAATCGAACCGAAAGGGGCAGTTCTTTCGTTTCATTGCTGGCGTCATACATTTCGCACAAGGCTGGCCGAGGCGGGCGTTGCGCAGGACGTGGCGATGAAGCTGGGCGGCTGGACCAATGCGGCTACCGCAGAAATTTATAACCACGACCTGACCCGCGCAGAGGCGGCGATCATGGCGCTGGATTAGCCCGGATAGTCGTCTGGATCCAGCGTGCCGCCTGGCGCGGTGATTGCCGATCCCCACGCCGATCCAGTCCATACATAAATTGACGTTCCCCATGGCATGCTGGCATCATTGACATTATAAACCCGTTTATAAATCGGGCCGATTCTCCCAGTGATGGCGTTCGTCGACGACTGGCAATAGATCAGGTTTTGGTTTGACAAGTTTGATCCGGTCTCAAAATCATAGGTGTCCTCAAAAACAAATCCGTCCAAAATTCCGCTCGATCTGTAGTGCTTTTTCTTCGGCAACGCAATCCATGCCCCAGTCGTCGGGTCGTTATTGTTTCTCTGGATGAGGACATAATCGGTATCAAAATAAGATCTGATTCGGATATAGAATTCAAACGGCGTGAAGCCACCGGTTGACAACGGACGAGCAATTCGGAATGGGCAGATAACCGGAATGCTGGCGCGTCCGGTCGAATCTTCATAAGCCACGAACACATAATTATTTGATGCGGAAATGGTCAGCGTACCGCCTGAAACAGCAGCGTCGGTTTCATCAGGAACTGTTCCGTCGGTTGTGTAGCGAACGGTCGTTCCTTCCATTGTTACAACGCTGACATCGACCGCATCGACGTAGTATCCTCCGGTAATTGCTTGACCGCCGATAAATAAAACTGGAGCAGCGACAGAGCCATAAACCCGCAGCGTATGGAATTCAGCGTCGCCGGTCTCCCAGTTGATGTATGCCCCTTGCGCGCCGGTTTGGAAATTAAGGCTTTGCTGAATCCCTCCAATCAATTGCGCATTGCGGATAATCAGGTTGCAGACCTCGGCCAAGTCGTGGCCAAAAAACCATCCGTTATTTCCATGTTCATAATCATGGCTGCGTATGGCTCCGCCTGGGCCGATGATGACGGTTCCGGAGCTGATCGATCCGGCGGCGATGTTGGCGGCGTACAGATTGGCGATTTTGGCGGCGGTGGCGGTGATGGCAGCGGCACTGGTTGAGTCGATGACGATCAGCGCTTCGCATTCGAGGCCGTCGTCATCGTCCGAATTGAACGGGCCTGGCGTTCCGGCGGAGTTAAGCGAGCGAAGCCAGACAAAGAACGGCGTTTCATCTTCCCGCTCAATCTGAAAGATCGGCGCGGAGGTAACAGCCAGCCGAACCGCGGCGGCTCGATCATTGGTTGCTGAAATCCAGACCTCCGTTGCCGAAAAGTTTTCGGTCGGGTTTGTCCATTCGAGAAATACCGACAGATACATCGCCGTTGCGGCCAGTCCGGACGGCGCTCCTGGCGGCGTAGAGCTTTCTCCGGTGCTTTCCAAAGTCATATTGAAATACACAGGAAGCGACTCATTGCCGGATGTGTCGACCGAAACAAGGCCAAACCGGTGCGCTCCAGTCTCCGATATTGATCCTGTTTCCCACGGAGATCCGGCGAGATTTCCGGAGTGCAGAGAGGTCATTTCCGACCACTCGCCGGTCGAGCCGGATTTCATGCGCAACCGATAGCCTCGCAGATCGAGATTGCCGACCGAGTTCCAGACGAATTTTTTGACGTTGTTTGGCTCATTTGTGACGGAGAATCCGTCCGGAGTATCCGGCAGAGCCGATTTACCCTGCACGGTATGGTCCAGCGTATAAACCCATTCAGAATGACCACCGTTGAAATAGACCGCCCGGACGCGCAGATCGTAATCAACGCCATCCTGCACCGGCGAAAAAATATGCTGGGCCTCTTCTTTTCCTTTCGCAAAGTCCGTATAATTTTCCTCGCTGGACAGCTTATAGCCGACTTCAAATCCGGTGCAGTATCCGTTTTCAGGGGCTGTCCACGAAAGGCGGAGGCGCGAAAGAAGCGAGCCGTCACCGGCAATCAGAAGTTCTGTATTACCGCTGGCGGCAGACACATTGTTTGGAGGGTCATAGTTCCACAAGCCGGGCGTGAGCGTATCCGGCTCGCCCGGCGGAACCCATGCTTCCATAACATAAACAGATGCATCGTATTCTTTCAGGCTGACTTCTACGGTATCCTCAGATTTAAGGCCGATTTTTACCACGCGGAACTTTTTATTCGGCCAGCCGGCGCGCAAGTAGGTAACGTTCACGACATCACCTACATCGTTTTTCAGAGCTTCGAGGGTTGAATCAAACTGACAGACGATTGACTGGCGCGATCGCTTAACTTCCATCTGGGCGATCTGCTCAACGCGAACAATTTCATTCGTAAGCGGCAGCTCCAAATCACCTTCCAGAATAAGCCCGTTATCCTGATTCGCGCGAAGGGTCGGGTTGTCGTATGTGAAATAATTCTGCTCATAGCCAAGATCTGTATCAAAATACCGGACGCGCATCCGGTTGAAAACAATGGACTTGTCGCCCATACCGATGTTGATTTTGCCGACGATATTGTCTTCATTGAACGTGAAGGCGGCGGTTTCCGGCTTATCGATCACCAGCTTGTATTTTCCGGAACTGAAAATCAGCATTCCGCGGCATGACGACAGAATCTTTTTCACGTTGTCAAGATAGCCGTCATCCGGATTAATCGCACCGCAGCACCGGTAGCGGTTATCATTATACGCCGAGCCGGACGGGTCTTTGAATGTCACCTGCTCTTCGCAGTAGTTTGCGGCGGCAATGATCGCGTCATCGTCAATCATCTCTACGGGTATGCCGCGACCGTAACGTGTATTTGTCAGATAATCACGCAGACAGAGCGCCGGATTGTCGCTCCAGGCGGATGTTTCGGTACGCGGGTCATAAACCTTTTTCCCCTTGATGTCGCAAAGGATAGTAGGGATCGAGCTGAAAATATTCTGGTTAAATTTAAGGCGAACGTACACATAAGCCGTACCCTGAAGTCGGTGGTTTTCAGTCCATTTGTCCGGCAAAAGACCGTTCAGCGAGGCATCGACCGTCTGGTCATCAGCCCCGGTATGCTTATATCCCCAGGCTGAACCGGAGAACTTAGCATCCGTGATTGAAATATCGCTCAAAAGGATGTCGTCTATCGAATGAATTTCGCCCTCGCACATAGCGAGAACAGTATGAAGATATGTATTTGATGCTCCGCTCGTTTCAACAAAAACGCGGGTTCCGCCGACGCGCCGGCTCCCGTAGATGATCGGGATCGGATTGGTTGCACCATCAATATTTTCAGTAATGGATTGATCGAATTTTGGAGTTTCCGGAGTAACTCCGAACAGCTTCTGGGCGGCATAAGAAATGGCAAACGAGATCAGAGCCGTTGCGATGGCCTGATATACCATTCCGTATGTGATTCCAAGGATGATGACGGTTTCTACACCCATCTGAAAACCTCCGGTTCGTAGGCGCGGACAAAAACATTGAGCGGAACAAGGCGAACACCATGCTCACGCGAGCTGGTCAGACAGCGACCTCCGCCCAGATAAACCGCACAGCGTTCAAACGGCTCTTTCCAGCCGATCAGTACATCTCCGGTCTGCTCAAAGTTCTTCTCAACTTTTGAAAATCCGTGAGCTTCGAATTCGCGCAGTGTGCGGCGTGATAAAGCCTCTGACAGCTCAGACTCATCGGACGGCGCTACCAGCCTGAATTCGTTAAAAAAATCTGTTTCATACATCACGTCAACAGCGCGGGCGGCCAGCATGGAACAGTTGGTTTCGCCCAGCACAAACGGCTTTTCCATGACTTCATTGGCAAAGTCATGCAGACGGGATTCCCAGTCCGGAAAACGCGGATGGCTATTTTCCCCAAGTGAGGGTTTGGTCGATTTCAGTCGCATATTCAAATCCTTTATCGCCTGGAAAGTGTATCTGCTGTTCATCATTTGAAGTATGACGTCCCGGCTTACGCTCAAAGTCGGCGAACTGGTTTGAAGCCTCGACTGAAAGTACAGCAGATCCGTCTTCAGGATTTTCAACCAGTGACGGCTTATTCATACGTCCGTCAAAAATAATGATCGGGTCAGGAATCAGCGCATCATTGACATCAAAAAACGCGCGGTGGACCGTCAAACGCCGGTCGAGATAATAGTTGCTCAGGATCAGGCTGGTCGCGTTTGTATCAACCGCAGAAAGCGAAACGGTGACTGAATTAACTACCACGTCGCTTGTTTCTTCGAGCCCCTCAAACCCTAAAAGCTGACCGGCAGGTGAATATGTATTCCCGTCAAAAATAACCGGACGGGTATAGTCGCACCAGTAGATCGTCTGCGCGTCTAGATAAACGGTCAGCAGATGGCATGTCGAAATGCGCGTCTGCTCTGCCGCCGTTTTAACCGCAGATGTAATATCTCGAGCCATTAGTACAGCACCTCCATCAGCTGAACCTTGAAATCATAGGTCATATCGGTAGAAACCTCGGTATCGGTATTATCGTCCACCAGCGAGCAGCGGAACTTGCAGTCTGAATAAACTGCGGCGGAATCTTCCGGACTGGCGCAGAGCGGCGTATTGATTGAAATAGAAGCTTTTCCGGCGGCGTCGCTGTTCGAGTCGGCCGTAACCATGTATGTTTTATAAGATCCGGCGAAGCGTACAAAATCACCGGCCTTTGCGACTCCATTTTGAGCCGCTGTAAACCCTTTAAGGTTGATCGTAGTACCGACTTGCGCGGCTCCATCAACCAGAACGGTTCCAGCCCAGCTTCCTTGCGGAGCATGAGCAGGAAGAACAAAGTCAAACGATCCGGATCTTCCGCGCTGAGCGGTTATGAACGCCCATAGTGGCGCAAAGATCGAACGCCGCATCGGAGGGAAATCCAATTCAATTGCCCAGCGGTGGGCTCCGCGTGAACTGACAACCCGCCGCAGGCTTTGCGCGGTCGATACAAACGTCGGCGACACGCTTTTTATTTTTGCAGACCGCGGAGCCGGGCTGGATGGGAAAGTGCTCATGATGTCATTGGCCCTCGTTTACCGCGGCGCTTATAGGCCGACTCGACAATTCCGCTGATCTCTGCCTTATGCTTGGATAGATGGGTAGAAAAGCTGGCGGAATCCATCGCCGTCACGTTGAAATTGATCACGGTCGATCCGCCGCCCGAACTGAGAGCTTCGTTCGGGATCACGCGGCCATCCGACTTCGTAGTCATGATCTCCGGGCCTTTTTCGCCGACCAGATAAGAGCGACCAGCATAGACCGGTCCGCCGGACGCGCTGGCGCCACCGGCTGCAGCGCCGCCGCCAGCCGCTGCTCCGCCGCCTCCGCCGAACATCGCGCCGATTCCGCCAGAAATTGCCCCAGTAAATGCTCCGGCGATCGGCCTTGTAATGCTTTCCGTGATCATGATTCGAATCATGTCCTGGATCACTGAATTGGCAAACGACTTGAAACTCATCTTGCCTGTTTCGGCGAACTCCATAATGGCATCAGTCATATTTGAAGCCATTGTAGAGGTGTATCCTTCAATTCCTTTAGCGACCGACGCCCAATGTACCTGGGTGGCCGTCATATCACCGCGAATGATGCCAAGATCTTTAGCCGTACGAGTTGCGGAAGCATCCATCTGCGCAGACCAAGCGGCACCAAAACACTGAACCAACTCAATCCAGGAGCGATCTATCGGGGACATTCCCATTTCTTTCCGCATGGCATCTTTGCTGCGATCCTCAGCAATCAGCTTATCGCGATATTTCGAATAGGCTGCGCCGGCCTTATAAAAACTGTCGAACGCCGAATAGTCAGGAGATCCGACTCCACTGATCGTTACGTTTGATTTCTTAATCGAATCAACCGCCTTTTTATTCCCATCAAGAACCGTGTCGACAGCATTATTCCATCCATTAAGCATCACGTCGCCCCAAAATCCTACAATCGGAGCCGACTTAACCATCATTCCCCGCTGAAATTTAAGGATTCCATCACCCGCATCATCGAGCTTTTTAATATCCAGCTTACTCATTACGGCATTGGCGCGCTTTGCCGCTGATTCGAGTGAGCCGTATCCGTTCTCGCCCAGGTCTTTTAAAACCTCCATCAGCTTCGGAGCATTTTTTGAGCCCATCAAATCCATCGCTGCGGCGGCTGCGCGGTTTTTATCGGTCGCCTGGCTCATCCGCTGAGCAAGCACCGTGAGCTTCTGGTCGGTCGGCAAATTGATGAATGTATCTGCATTAATTCCGAGATATCGGAAGGCGTCGGCCGCTGATTTTGAGCCATTGGAAGCATCCACTGCCGACTTGTTGAGATTAATCAACGCCTTATCCATCTGTTCGGCTTTAGCACCACCAAGCTCGGCGGCGTATCGGAAAACCTGCAACGCTTCGACATTTGTATTTGTAGCAGTCGCCGCATCGTTAATGGCAGAGCCGTAATCGATAACGGATTTTGTAAACGAAACGACCGCCTGCGCGCTGAATGCTATTCCAAGCGCGCCGGCCATTGTTTTTGCGGTTCCGGCAAACGACTTCATGCGCATTTCTGCTGAACGGAAGGCGGTTCCTGTGGAATCCGTCGCGCCTATTTTTACATTGATGTCGTTTCCGAACATTTGAAATCCTTAAAGCCTCCCGCGCATCGAAAGAAAAGCGACCCAGCCCATGAACTCGTTTTCAGGCATCTCTTTTATTTCTCCGAGTGTTTTCCCGAGAGCCTCTGCCACTGCGTATTTTTCTCTCAGCCGCCCGCCGCCCGGCGACTGCATCAGTTTTTTATTTGGTCAAAACTGGTGACGATCAAAGCAGATATCTGCATTGCCGTTCTGCCGATTACTCCGGGGTCAGATTTCATCATGCGGAAAATGTCTGTTTCTTTAAAAACGGGCGTTCCATCTTCATAAACCAGCGCGGCCTGAATCAGCCGTACGTTGTAGGCATGTCCGGTTTTTCCGGCCAGCATGTCGCACTGCTCGCATGTCAGAGGACGCGCATAAACAGGCTTATCAATCGGAGAAAATTCTACAGACCGCTTTTCGAGCCCCTTAAAAAACGCCTCCAGACACATCAGGCCTTCACTTGGTTCGATCGCAGCCATTACGCGGCCTCCCCGATAGTCAGTTCGCCGGTGCCTTGCGAGTTGACGGAATAGGTTATCAGCCCGCCGACCGATCCACTGATCTTGGAGCTGGTTACGATGGCCGCACCCGATGCGATGGCTCCGCTGGCGCAGGCCACCGAGAAGTTGATCGTTGTCCCTGCGGTGTTTACGCCAGTCGGAAGAGCGCCTTTCCCTTTGATTTGCAGAGTCGCATTGATCAGGCCGTTGACTTCACCGTTGACGCTTACGCTGGTGATTATTCCGGCAGCTCCGGCGAAAGTATATTCCGCTCCGCGCTGCGGAACAGCACCCTCAAAATCACAGTTAAGATTCGCTGTCCATTCGGCAAGCCCGGCGATAAATGAACGGAATGGAAGGCCATCAGCCCCAACATCTCCAATGGCGGTTACATCCTGCGTATCTGCCACTCCTTCGATATCGAACGATTTCAAATTCCCTTCCGACACAGTAAAGGTTTCAGCCAGGGAAGGTGTTTCTCCGATTCCCTCCGCCTCAAAATTAAAGCTTGTAATTCCGGCCATGAACGCTTTGACCGCGGCACCCATAACGGTTTTTTCGGGCGACTCTGCCGCCATCGTGATTGAAAAACGGTTTACACCGGCAATACCTGCGCCGGTAATAACTCCGGAACTTCCAACTTGTTTTGACATAATTCTCTCCCGTTGAATTGATCTAAACGATCTTCAATAGGAGATAGGTTAAGCGGCTGTCCGGTAGATCAGGCGGAGGCTGGAGGAAACCTGAACCCTGAAACCGGAAACGTGAAAGGAATAAAAAACCCGCCGCGACGTATCACAGCGGGGGCCGACCAGAAACTGATCGGGGATGATGAAGCTATTTCAAGTTTCAGGTTTCAAATTTCAGGTTTAGCCTACGGTTATATACCGCACCACATAGGTACGGGTCGCTTGCAGGTAGTCGGAATCTGAATTTCCATCGCCTTCAAAATTCAGAGATGTCTGGACAATATCAAAGATTCCAGCGATCAGTTTTACGCCGGCCAGAATTGCCGAATCCATTTCAGCAATCAGGGCGTCGGCCTTATCCTCGCCGAGATCCACGCCGTCCGGCTTAACGTCCAGTCGGAGGACCAGATCAACCGTATTCATGTTCTTAACCGGACTCATTGAAATCCGTTCAGTTTCTTCGGTGTCGGTATAGATTGCGACGGAGGGAAGCTGGGCGGCGGTAAACTTGTGGCGGCGACCTATTGCGACTGATCCACGGGGAAATCCGTCCAGCTTTTCAAGCACCTCTTTTACTGTGTCGCGGATTTGTTTTCTCATAGTTGCTGTGCTCCGGAAGGCCTTAGACTTTGGGCCTTAGACTTTGGGTTTTTCTTCTGTTTCATAAGGTTTCTAAAGCCTATAGCCTAACGCCTAAAGCCTCTCTTAAACGGTTTCAAGGTGAACAATGACTATGCCTTCGTCGTTATATTCTTTGTTTTTGCAGCGGTACTCGATCCCGGAAATCCAGATCGGATCTCCATCTCGGCACAGATCAGCATCTACCTGGCGTAGCGACACCTGGGGCGCTGTCGTGCTCACGTCGAAGGCCGTCGCCGACTGATTATCGAAAATTCCGCTGGTGGCGATGCCGTTCGGCAAAACGACCGGCTTGGTAAACTCTTCAGCAAAAATTTCTTCAGGGTCCATAGTTTTCTCCGCTCAATTCCTGATAGCCGGTTGCGAGCAACCGTCTTTACTTCTCTGTACAGCCGGTTGCTTGCAACTGGCTGTCATATTTTCACACTGCACAGATATTTCGTGTGGACGCTCGTTTCGAACATACCCGGCCAGACACCCCACGCAGGACGGCGCAGGGAGCAGGTCGGAAAGTCAGCCAGGCGCAGCCAATGCTCAATAATCATCGAGCAAAACCACTCCAGTATGATTCCGTTCGAATCCATCGGCGGCTTGCGGTTCAAAAAGCAATTAAACCGGGCGTTCAGGATCCCGCTGAACCAGTAGGATTTCCCAAGTTCCTGCCGCAGGCCAGCCTCGACCAGCGAAAACCGATCATCCGGCAGCTCCGGCAGGTCGAAAACGTCAATCACCGTGCCTTCGCTATGGCCATAATGCAGATCGAACGTTTCGCGCACGCCGGGGCCGATGTGCCACGCCTCAATACAGCCAGCCTCAATAATGGCCCTTGCGGCCTCGGCGGAGTTCGGGGAGGTACGGATAAGCTCCCGCAGCTCCGGCGTTGTCTTGAGCCAAGCGGCGTGGCTGTAAGGCGAAAGCGTAGCCATCTTGATCCGCCACGACACAAACGATTTCCCGCGATAAAGAAGAATCATTGTTCACCTCCGCAAGCCTGCGCTTTAACCCATACCCGCGTTGTCCGCTCTACCGTCGTTGACTGGTGATTCTTCAGCGCATACCAGATGTTTAGCATCAGCAGCGCCCAGCAGATGACGACGGTAAGGCAGATTGTTCGGCAGGCGTTCATTTTCCGTAAATCCCAATCAGCGTTGCCGACAGACCTCCGATTGTTCCGAAGGCCACGACGACATCGCGGATGACCATTTTCCAGGTGTACTTCATTCCAGCGGTGACATCTTCCAGCTTCGTTACACGTCCATTGGTCTTGGTCGTCTGCTCCTTAATCTGATCGAGCTTTAAATCCAGAGTTGCCAGCGTTACATCTCCGCGTCCAAGGCGGGAGCGGATTTCTTCAATGATTTCTTCTTTTTGGCATTCGTGATCTGACATGGTTACTTTCTTCCTGTATTAAAATTCCTAAAGCCTACGTCCTAAAGTCTGATTGGCACGGTGTTCCCGTTTGCCGAGTCATTCAATTGGATCAAAGGGGCAAACTCGACGGACTGCGGAGCGGTGCAGCCGGCGAGCTGGAGGGCGGCGAGGATGGCGAGGGTTGTGCTGATTTTTTTCATTGGGTTTCTCCGGCTGTTTTTTCCGCTTCGGCCTCGGCGCACATCAGGCAGAGCGTCTCCAGGTCTTGCAGGTCGATCTCGCTGGCGCGGTATTGGGCGAAATAAAATTTAATCTCTTCTCGGCAGGTGTGCTGAACGTCCAGCCTCAAAAATGGATGTCTTTTTGGTTGAGATGCGCAACCGGCGAAAAGTGTGATGGCAAAGATCAAAAGCAGGACGACCGCGCAGGCGCGAATCCATATCTTTTTCCAGTTCGGCCCCATACTGATTGGCACCGGCTCAAAGAAGCTCTTCGTCCGGATCGCCCCGGCAAGGTCTTGGCGTTGGAAGTTCATAACATCCATCGAACGCTCTTAATTATTCGTTACGGAACCATACTTCTGATTAAGCATTATCCCGATAGCACCCCGTGCGGCCGCTAAAATATCCTGAAGGCTGTAGCCTTCCGCCGCCATCATTGCATCCGCATCTGTCTGCTTTACCGTAACAACGCTTTGTACGTTGGTTCTTGCTGTCTCAAACGTGCAACGGACGCGGTACACGTTTTCGGTGCGATTACCAGTGCCGGAAAGAAGTACCGTAAGATCAGACACAACCACATTTGTAATCGCCACCGGCTCCAACCGGGCCGCAGGAAGATTGATGGCGGCGCCTGACGGCGGTGTGATGTCTAAGGAAAAGCCGGTCAGCGCCGAAAAAAGCAGAACTGAAAAAATGCATATCTTCTTCATAATATCCTCACTTGGTTATTTTTTAATGTACAGCAACTCATTTGTCCCGATTGTATAAAGCTGTCCTGTAGTGGCGGACTCCCTGTTTGTGGGATACTTGTGGAGTGTAACGGGATAGAAAATTTCCGCTTTAGAGGTGCTTAAATAAATAAACGGATAATATCCTGCCCCGTAAGTTACAACGCCGAACTCATCAATTGACATTTCGCGCTGGGCAATTTCGAACGTATCATACCCCTGCCCAACCCACCTAAACATGACTGCGGTCGGCATCCCTGCGGTGTCAATCATATTTACCGCCGGAGCGTCACCAACCATCCCGATTCCGCCGGGTTTGTTGTCAATTACCGAATAATCCGCATTTAACAGTAACCCTTTTCCTGATACCAGATTTTCGGCGCGTACGTTGCCGTTCGATGCCGAATAAAAAGGAAGCCGAACCGTCTGTATGTCGGTGGTTGCAATCGGCCCTTCATTCGCGTCGAACTGATACCATACCCCATCAATTAAAGAGTAGCAGTTGGTTGAGCTGCCGTACGGCACGCCGCCCTG
>Ga0209099_1000863_pt1 | contig 33967 bp, 22 predicted proteins | sample AD_JPNHW2_MetaG_FD_184430 | JGI IMG/M metagenome (GOLD analysis project Ga0209099, IMG submission 184430) | Active sludge microbial communities of municipal wastewater-treating anaerobic digesters from Japan - AD_JPNHW2_MetaG (SPAdes) (version 2) | ecosystem: Engineered > Bioreactor > Anaerobic... | reverse complement strand
CTTTAAAATAGTTACCAAAGGACCAGTTTCCCAACATTTCAAACATAGTATGATGATAGGTGTCTTTTCCAACTTCCTCTAAATCATTATGTTTCCCGGAAACTCTCAAACATTTTTGGGTATCGGCAATTCTGGGAAATTTAACGGGTTGATTACCCAAAAAGATGTCCTTAAACTGGTTCATTCCGGCATTAGTAAACATCAGGGTAGGATCGTTTTTGATCACCATAGGGGCAGAAGGTACTATTTCGTGTTCTTTAGATCTGAAAAACTCCAGAAAAGATTTACGTATTTCGTTGCTATTCATCTTGTTAAGTTTTGAAATATGAAGCTACAAATATACGAAAAAATGAGGTAATTAGCACATTAGCACATTATTTCTTCCCATTAATATACTCTGTATTTCTACTTCCAAAATTCAGATCATACCGTGCAGAAATGAAGAGGGTTGGTTGGTAACCGAATCCATAAGATTCACTAAATGTGTATACTCCAAAGCTATTGGATTCACTTGTATTTGGATAGAGACTTCTCAAGAGGTTTCTCGCACCTATCCCTAATTGAAGTTTATCATTTAAAAATCTATAATTTACAGATAGGGATAGATTTACAAAGGCATTGGATGAACCATTTTCATCAAAGTTTTTACCAAAATAATATATGGTACTTTGTGCGGTAAACTTTTTTATTCTGTAGGACATGGAGGCATAGATATAATAGTTGAAATGGATTTCATCAGGAGTTGTATAGGGCATGTTTAGTTCCAAAGCTATTGCTCGGAACTTATTGATATTGTATTTTTGGAAATATAAATTGGAATAGATGGAAGCACTAAATCTTTTGATTTTAAACCAGAACGAAAAGTTAGCCCCAAGTTTGTTAACTTCTGCAATGTTATAGGTTTTGTTTAATGTAATAAGCTCTGTAATTTGAAGAATTACAGGTCGGTTGTAATTATCAGAGTAAGAATAAAATAGGTCAACAGCTCCATTCCAGTTTGTTTTTGAAAGAGAATATCCAAAATAAAGAGAATAGTAATATGGTGGTTGTAATGTACTATTGCCGGAATACCATTTAAAATTCTGTTTATATATAAAATCCTGTAAACCTTCAAAATACAAAAAATCACTAGTAACAGAACCACTTAGCTTTATTTCCTGTTCATCATTAATGGTATAAGCCATAACAAAAGAGGGCAATAATTTGAAAAAGTTTTTGTTAATCAAACGGGTTGAATCATGCCCCACATCATCCACTCTTCGGTAAGAACCATTAATATACTGATCATCAATGTTAAGTCCAAAATCCCATTTCCACTTTTTGTATTGAGTTCCTAAACGTAAAGATATGGTTTGATTTAATTCATAATATTGATCATCTTTATTCCAGATCGGTTTCAGAATATTGTTTTCATATACTCTTTGTCTTGATTTTTTATGAAATTCATTACTGAAGTTATAATAAACATTAAACCGTGTCCTTTTAGTAAGAGGTTTATTATAAAAAACATCAAAAAAGAGATATTGCGGAAAAAAATTACTGGAATAACTATCCATTCTTGAAATACTATCGATCAATTCCGAAGTAAAATATTCAATTTTTTGTATAGTATTACTGGAGCTTTTACCTCCAGTCATTCCGTAAAACAGATTTGCTTCGACATATTGGTCATTGGTATCTATTTGATGCCATAAATTGACTCCCATGGATCCGGAAGGTTCATCCCAATAATCCTTTGAATTATTAAAAATGGAATTCCGAACGGTGTTAGAACTCTCATTTTTTTGAATCGAACCATTTTCAGAGGATGAGTGCCCTTTGGTATAATATCCGCCAAGACTAAAGGTCAATTTGGTCTCATCATTAGGTTGATACAAATATCCTAAACATTCAGAAAATGCTAGATTAGTGGATTTACTTAGAGAATTATTAGTTGTGGTAATGGAATCAGGAATAATTGGATTATTAAAATAGATATACTTAAGGGTATACCCATATTGATTATTATTCGTATTCAAATTGGAGTTACTCACAAAAATATTTTTATTCTTTTTGTAATTCAGATTCACTAAATGGGCTGATTCATCCACATTTTTAAAAGATATAGTGGCAGGTTTAGTGGATAAAACGCCACTCAATCCATCATCGGTAATTTTTTTTAGTTTAATATTGATGATTCCTCCATTTCCGGTTCCTCCTCTTCTCATCGAAGCATCAATAAGTTCCACTTTTTCAACCCGATCAACAGGAATGGCCAAAAGGTTAGGATAAAGCAGTTGAGAAGGGGTATTATCAACATAAATGGACGGAGTAACCCCTTTAAAAATGATTGTATTGTCCTCCTCTACCGTAACTCCGGGTAATGTTCTTAAAAGATCGTAAATGGTAAGGGATGCTGCAGTAGTAGTTTCATCAATTCGATACACGGTTTTATCAAATTTCCGCTCCACCCGGGCAGCAGTACCGGTAATTTCTAACGGAGCCAACATTTTGGACTCGGGTGCCAGAAGAATAGTTCCCAGATCTATCTTGAGTTTATTAGATTTTGAAACAACCTTATTGACAGGCTGATATCCGAGAAAGCTCATTTGTATTTTAACAATTTTTGCCTGAGAAACAGGTAGTTTAAATCGACCTTTTTCGTCAGTTATAGTTCCGGCAATGGCTGAATCTTGCTCATTAATGGCAATTATGGAAGCATAAGGGATCGCTTCTTTAGACAAGGAATCTTTCACAACTCCCACAAATTCAATAGTTTGGGCTGACAAAAAAGTCGAAAGCCAAACAAGAGACAGAATAAGGATCGATTTTTTCATAGGTTTTATTTTACTGGCGTGTTAATGCAGCAAATATAAAAAAGAAATCAATATAAAATACACCTTTTATTTATCCTCCTCAATTTTAATAATTTTTTAAGAAAGAATAATGCCGCGAATGCGCTAATAAATTTGTTAACAACCTGTTATTGAAAACATTTGCTAATATACTAATTTGCTAATTCCTTTGTCCTTCGTCTTTTGTCTTTGTAAATAATAATGCCGTGAATGCCCAATATAATTTTTTATTGTATATTTGCGCGGTGTATTGAGTAAAATTACTCAGTGCATTGAGTAAAAAATTATATTATGTTTAAAAGAGTTTATTTTCAGATTATTACAGATCGTTTGAATGAAAAAAGAAAGTTCATTCAAGTGATCATGGGACCTCGTCAGGTGGGAAAAACAACAACTGTAAAACAAGTTTTAGAGGAGACTTCAATCCCTTTTTTGTTTTTTTCAGCCGATAGGATCCCTACTTCACAAAATAGTTGGATCACAGATTGTTGGGATAATGCGCGTGCTCAACTAAAATTTAATCAATGGAATCAAATCATTTTAGTCATTGATGAAATCCAAAAAATTAATAATTGGAGTGAAGCTGTAAAAAAAGAGTGGGATTTCGATAGTTTTCATGATGTTAATATCAAAGTTGTCCTTTTGGGTTCTTCCAGAGTGATGCTGGAAAAAGGATTGTCTGAAAGTTTAGCAGGTAGATTTGAAGCGATTAAGATGACCCATTGGAATTTTTCAGAAATGCAGGAAGCATTTGATCTATCTTTAGAACAATATATATTTTTTGGAGGATATCCAGGTGCCGCAGATCTGATCCATAATGAATTACGATGGAAAGAATATATTCTGAGTTCCATCATTGATGCTACGATAAATAAAGATATCTTGATGAATAGTGTTATCAATAAACCGGCATTGCTTAGGCAAACGTTTGAACTTGCATCTTCTTACTCCGGTGAAATTGTCTCTTTAACAAAACTAATAGGTTCACTACAAGATGCCGGCAATACGACTACATTATCGGGTTACTTGAATTTATTATCTGAATGTGTTTTACTATGTGGATTACCGAAATTTTGTGGTGATCAATCGCGAATGAGAGCCAGTATTCCAAAATTTCAAGTCTATAATAATGCTTTAAAAACGGTATATGTAGATCTCAAGTTTGATGAAGCTGTTCGGAATCCAAAGGTTTGGGGAAGAATCTTTGAATCTGCTATAGGAGCTCATATTGCATCTAATACATTTACAAGTGGTTATCAAGCATACTACTGGCGTGAAAATAATCAAGAAGTAGATTATATAATTAAATCTGGGAGCAAAATTACAGCCATAGAAGTGAAAAGCAACTACGAATCAACGAGTAAAGGACTAACACTATTTCGTGAAAAATTCAACCCTCAATCTGCTTTTATTGTCGGATATGGAGGTTTTCCACCGGATCAATTTTTAAGTGAAAACCCAATGATAATAAGCTAATTAGCACATCAGCACATTAGCACATTAGCACTTTATTCTTCTTGTTTCCTGAAATTTATCCTGTTCGATACAAACATGATCACTCCTAAAATCACGAATAGGAAGATGCTGCCAAATAGAAGTGCGTAGTCTTCCACTTGTAAAATGATATACAAGAAAGCGTAAAGGATTATCATAATGCCGCCTAAAATGGTGGTGGCTAATTTTTGTTTGATGAGCGAATAGAAATAGATGGCGATCATCAGGATGGTTGCTAAACTGGCGGAAAAATATGCCCACCCGAAACCGATTTGTTCAGAAAGGGATAGCAAAAGACTGTAAAACAGAATTAATGCAACTCCAACCAAAACATATTGGAAAAACTGAATTGGTTTTTTAGTGAAGATTTCAACAAAGAAGAATACGATGAAAGTTAAAGCAATGAACATCAAGGCATATTTTGCTGAACGCATGTTTTGTTGGTAATGATCAACAGGTTCAATTAAATTTACCCCAAAAGAGGTTGCTCCAATATCTGCAACATTGCTGTCAGACCATAGTTCCGGAATCTCTCTATTGAAACTCAAGATATTCCATGTAGCATTGAATTTTTTATTTTCAATGGATGATTCAGGTGAAAAAGAACCAATAAAGGATGGTGAATTCCAGTCTCCGGAAAGGGTTACGTGAGTATTTTGTCCAATAGGGATAAAATTAATGGAACTACTTCCGTTGAGTTTCATAGAACAGGAAAAGGTGAGTTGATCCTTTAAACTATCTCCAATTTGAAGATCTTTTAAATTGACAATTAATGTTTTCCCTGATACATTGTTACTATTTACATAAGACTCAGCGGAACCAAACTTATCAGCTCCATTTTCAACTACATTTTCAGTAACTGTAAAAAATGGAACGACACCAATAGTGGTTTCCAGCTTTTTATTTCCAATCAAGATTTCAGGATTTTCTACAACTCCTCTTAAGTCTGTAATTCCAATAACCAATTGTGCCTTGTCATAATGAAGTTCACTATTTTCGATATTGATTTGGGTTAATTCATCAAAATTTCCTTCAAAATGGATATCACTTTTATATAGAATTGCCTTGTAAATCCCATAATGACGCTCTTCCGGAGTGAGAGTAGTGTTGATTTTTAAGTTTTTAGGAGTGATATATAAAATGTGTTCCTCTTGAAACGGTTTTTGATCTTTATCTAATTTTGTTGTGGTATATGGAACAATTAAAATGGGAGCACATAATGTTTGAGAAAGACTCCATTTATCGCTGATTTTTTGAATAGTTTCCTGACTTCTTTCTTGTCTTTCTCTAATCAAATCCTGGATCATGGCTCCGGGGATCAGCAGTAAAAGAATCAAAATTCCAATGGTTATACCTTTGAACGTAAATGATTGGGTGAATTTTCTTTTGATGGTTTCCATATCCGATGAATTTTAAAATGAAATAACGAAATTTTGAATAGAAAAAGTATATTTCATTTTTTTAAATATAATTACACAGAGTTGCACAGTGTTAAACGATGTTTCACAGAGTTTTGATTCATCACAATTGGATTCTTTTAATACCATCTTTGAGACTTTTAGTATAAAAATTTAAAAGAATGCCTACCTTATTTTTTGAGAATTTGAGATAGGTAAGCACTTGAGCAATATGAACATCAGTGAAGGATTCGACTACTTTTAATTCAACAACAACTTCTCTTTCTACAAGGATATCAATTCTATATCCAATTTCCAGTTTTATTTCATCATAAATAATTGGGAGAGGCTTTTCTTCTTCTATATAAAATCCTTTTTTCTTTAGTTCATAGACTAAACATTTTCTGTACGCTGACTCTAAAAGTCCTGGTCCAAGTTTAGTGTGAACCTTATAAGCTGAATCTAAAATTTCATTTGTAATTTGATTTGTTTCCATAGTTGTTTGTTTTAGTTATATAGTTTTATTAGATATTGCATCAAAGTATAAAAGGCAGTAGAATCAAACCTTAGGTGGTAAATATACACAATTTTTAATTCAAAAGAATATATTAAAATTTTTTTTTACACTGTGAAACATCTTATAACACTATGATACACTGTGTAATAATGCACAAAAAAACACCTTCGAAGCAATTCGAAGGTGTTTTTGGGAATTTATATAGGGTTGACGAATTAGTATCTGGAATTTCTTCTGTCTCCTCTGTCACCGTCTCTTCTGTCTCTACTATCTCTGCTATCACGACCGCCATCTCTTCTGTCTCTGCCGCCATCTCTGCTGTCTCTTCCGCCATCTCTACGTGGGCGATCACCATCTGGACGTGGAGCACGTGGTGGTGCATCTACCCAACCTTCAGGTTTGTCTAATAAGATTCTATGAGAAAGTTTATATTTTCCGGTTTTTTCATCAATAGCAATCAATTTTACTCTGATCTCATCACCTACTTTTAACACATCTTCTACATTTTCAACGCGTTTGTAAGCGATTTCAGAAACGTGTAATAAAGCATCTACGTTAGGAAGTATTTCAACAAATGCACCGAATGAAGTAATGCTTTTCACTTTTCCTTCATAGATTTCACCCACTTCAGGAACGGTAGTGATTGCTTTAATTCTTTTCACAGCTGCTTGAACATTGTCAAGGTTTGCAGAAGCGATATCAATAATACCCATACCGTCTTTTTCTTCAATGTTGATAACGGTATTAGTTTCACGTTGCATCTCTTGAATAATTTTTCCACCAGGTCCAATTACAGCACCAATAAATTCTTTTGGAATAATCAGTTTCACAATACGTGGAACGAATGGTTTGTAGTCTTCTCTAGGTTCAGAAATTGCTTCTTCCATAATATTTAATATGTGTAAACGACCAGCTTTTGCTTGTTCTAATGCTTCAGACATGATTTGAGATGACAAACCGTTCACTTTGATATCCATTTGACAAGCTGTGATTCCATCTCTGGTTCCACAAACTTTAAAATCCATATCACCCAAGTGATCTTCATCACCTAAAATGTCAGAAAGGATAGCATAATTACCTGTTTTTTCATCGGTGATCAATCCCATTGCAATACCTGAAACCGGTTTTTTGATTTTTACGCCACAATCCATTAAAGCTAATGTTCCGGCACAAACAGTTGCCATTGAAGAGCTTCCGTTAGATTCTAAAATATCAGAAACAATACGAACAGTATATGGAAAATCGGTACTATCAAATGGAATGACTGGTTTAAGGGCGCGATGGGCCAAGTTTCCATGACCAATTTCGCGTCTTCCGGCGCTACCCACTCTTTTTACTTCACCTACTGAAAATGGAGGGAAGTTATAATGTAACATAAATCGGCTGGTTCCATCAACGATAGCTCCATCAATATTTTGTTCATCTAATTTTGTTCCTAAAGTGATACTAGTTAGAGATTGAGTTTCTCCACGTGTAAAGATAGCTGAACCATGAACTGAAGGTAAATAACCGGTTTCGATCCAGATAGGACGAATTTGGTTAGTAGCTCTACCATCTAAGCGAACTCTGTCGTTTAAGATCATAGCGCGCATTGCATCATACTGAACATCGTGATAATATCTGCTGATCATTGCTTTTTTAGCATCCAATTCCTCTTCAGGAATTGTTAAGATAAATTCAGCGAGGATGGCATCAAATGCATCTAAACGTTCATGTTTAGCTGTTTGAGCTTTTGCGATAGCATAAACTTTATCATAAGTAGCATCATAAACCATTTGACGAAGTTCATCGTCATTATTTTCATGATTGTATTCTCTTTTTGGATTTGCTTTTTCAACTTTCGCAGCCAAATCGATTTGAGCTTGACATTGTATTTTGATTGCTTCATGAGCAAAAACCAAAGCATCCACCATGTCAGCTTCTGAGATCTCTTTCATTTCACCTTCCACCATCATGATGTTATCCATGGTAGCAGCAACGATCATGTCGATGTCTGAGTTTTCTAAATCTTCAACGGTTGGGTTGATCACAAATTCACCGTTTACTCTTCCCACTCTTGCTTCAGAAACGGGTCCTTCAAATGGGATATTAGAAACAGCAAGTGCTGAAGATGCTGCTAAGCAAGCTAATGCATCAGGAAAGTTATTTTTATCACCTGAAATCAAATAAAGTAATACTTGAGTTTCAGCGTGGAAGTTACTTGGAAATAAAGGTCTTAAAGCACGGTCAACCAAACGTGAAATTAAAATTTCATATTCAGAAGGACGAGCCTCTCTTTTAAAGAATCCGCCGGGGAATCTACCCACTGCGGCATATTTTTCTTGATATTCCACTTGAAGTGGCATAAAATCTGTATTTTCTACAGCATCTTTTTTGGCGCAAACGCTAGCCAAAATCATGGTGTCACCCATTCTTACAACAACTGAACCATCAGCTTGTTTAGCTAATTTTCCGGTTTCAATGGAAATTTCGCGACCGTCTCCAAGATTAAATGTATGTGTAATTCCGATCATTTTCTTAATTTTAAAATTGTTTTCTTTTTTTTTACGTGCATCTGGAAGGGATACCCCCTTTATAATGAAAAAAAAGGCAATTACTAACGAATTGCCTTTCTTAGAGACTGCTGTAAAGCTGTTATTTTCTTAAGCCTAACTTTTTGATAAGCTCTCTGTAACGTTCGATATCTTGTTGTTTCAAATATTCCAATAATTTTTTTCGTTTACCTACTAGAGCAATCAATGATCTCTTAGTTGATAAATCTTTTTTGTTTTGTTTTAAATGTTCAGTAAGGTGTTTGATTCTTACTGTAAATAGGGCCACTTGGCTTTCTGGTGAACCGGTATCAACTGCAGATTTGCCATATTCTTTAAAGATCTCTTGTCTAACTTCTGGTGTTAAATACATAATAATTGTCTCTTTTTTAATATTTTCCTTAATTTTTTTCGAGGTGCAAAAATACAAATTTTTTTAATACAAAAGAATTATTTTTTTTATATTTTAAAAGAACCCTAAAAAGTTTAAATCTCGTGTGCTCGAATGCTCAATGTGCTCATGTGCTCGTGTGCACATTATTCATTATTCATTAATCATTATTCATTATTCATTTTTAATTAGCTTATTATCATATTAGCTTATTAGCTCATTATTTCGTATTTTTGCCATCTAATCATAAATTACTAAAAAAATTATGAGCATTATATTCAAAACGGAAGCTGAAGTGAATGGCTTCGATATCGATTTCAGACATAATATTCATATTTACAGACTTTTACATCTTATTCATGAAGCAGCTGGGCAACATGCTAAAGTGCTCAAAAGAGGATGGGATGACTTACATCAGGATGGTCTTTTCTGGGCGCTCTCAAAAGTGCACATGGTAGTGCATCAATATCCGAAATGGAACGACAAAATCTTGATTGAAACATGGCCAAAAGCTCACGAAACACTTGTCTTTCTCCGCGATTATGAAGTTTTTAGTGAGTCAGGGGAACTATTGGCCTCCGCATCTTCTGAATGGATGATCGTTGATTATCGTATAAACCGAATCATGAGAATGGATCAAATGAGTATGCATATCGATTTTCCCGATCAAAAACATGCTCTTACGACACGAGTACCCAAATTAAAAAGGGTTGAATTTCCTGAAAATCCCTTATTTCATCCCGTTTTAATTTCAGATCTGGATATGAACGATCATGTTAATAATGTAAACTATGCCAGATGGATGATTGATCAATTTGAATATACTTTTTACAAAAAACATACTTTAAAAGAGATCGTTGTGAACTATTCCTATCAGTTAAAGGCTGAAGAGCAGTACACATTTGCTACAGAACAGACCGATGATCTTGCTTTTAATGCCACTATTTACAATCAAGAAAAAAAAGAAATTTGCAAAATTTCTACTCAATGGGTGGAAGATTCAAAGATTTAATGATTAAAAAAATGAAAACAAAATCGTTTATTGGGATTCTTTTCCTTTCATTATTCATTTTTAACTCCTGTAAGAAAACATCGGTTCCATCACATGAGATGAGATTACTTACATCTGATAGTTTGAAATGGGTCGTAACGTATAATGGGAAAAATTATCCGGCAACAGTTCCGGGAACAATCCATAACGATTTGAAAGACAATGGTATTATTGAAGATCCCTTTTACAGAAACAATGAAAACAGTGTCCAATGGGTTTCTAATAAAGTATGGATTTATACCGCTATTTTTGATAAAGGAAGCATAGGTTTATATGAAAATGGAGCTCTTGTTTTTGATGGATTAGACACCTACGCAGAAGTGTTTTTAAATGGAGAACAACTCAAAGCTGAAGATGGAACGAAACAAACCAATAACATGTTCAGACAGTGGCGGTTTCCACTACCTAAAAATCTGAAAGAGACCCATAATGTTCTGACGGTTAAGTTTTCCCCATCCGTTCCAAAAGAGGTTGCTGCTGCACAAAAGATTCCCTATAAACTTCCCGATAACAGAGTCTTTTCCAGAAAAGCACCTTATCAAACAGGATGGGATTGGGGCCCAAAATTGATTACTTGTGGAATTTGGCAAAAAGTATATCTTGATTTGTGGAACGGTTTCAAAATAGATAACATACATTTAAAACAAACAGAATTAACCAAAAGAAAAGGGGTTGTAGAAGTGGCTTCCACAATTTATGCCTCTAAAAGTGAAAAAGTTGATTTGAATTTTTATGTGGATGGAAGTAAAATAGGTTCAAAAAGTGTTTCTCTGAAAGCAGGAAAAAATGTGATTAAAGAACCTGTTAAAGTGAGAAATCCTGAGTATTGGTGGCCTGCCGGAATGGGGAGCCATAAGCTCTATACCGTAAAAGTAGAAGTTGAAAATGATCGATATTTTACTTCAATAGAGGACAAGTTTGGATTTAGAACTATAGAATTACGAAAAGTAAAAGATAAAATTGGAGAATCGTTTGAGTTTATTGTAAATGGAGTGCCTGTTTTCATGAAGGGCGCAAACTGGATACCGGTTCATAGTTTTCCAACAGAAAAAGAGAATAATCAAAGATATAAAGATCTCTTATTATCCGCAAAAGAGGCCAATATGAATATGATTAGAGTCTGGGGTGGCGGAATCTATGAGAATGATCGTTTTTATGAGCTTTGTGATGAATTAGGGTTACTGGTATGGCAGGATTTTATTTTTGCTTGTGCTCTTTATCCCGGAGATCAGGCATTCATCCATAATGTAACCAAAGAAGCAGAGTATCAGATACAAAGATTACGAAACCATCCTTCATTAGCTTTGTGGTGTGGTAACAATGAAGTTAAAAACGGCTGGGATGATTGGGGTTGGAAAGATGCATATTCTTTAGATGTGCAAAAAGAGTTAGATTTCAATTTAAAAAATCTCTTCAACCAACTCCTTCCAAATCTGGTGGCACAAAATGATAACAGACCATATCACCCTTCCTCACCAGAGTGGGGTTGGGGGCATCCTGAATGTTTAACGCATGGTGATTCTCACTATTGGGGTGTTTGGTGGGGGGAGGAACCTTTCGAAGTGTGGGGCCCTAAAACCGGTCGTTTTATGTCCGAATATGGTTTTCAGGCTTATCCTGAAATATCTACTATTGAGAAATTCACCCTTCCTTCTGATCGGAATCTCAACTCTATTGTGATGAGAAACCATCAAAAACATCCAAGAGGTGTTCAAATTATCAAAAAAGCGATGCAACAATATGCTTTTATTCCCGACTCGCTTCAGGATTTTGTCTATGTTAGTCAATTAGTACAAGCCTACGGAATTGGGGAAGCTATTGAAAAACACCGTATGAAAAAACCCCATTGTATGGGTACTTTATATTGGCAACTTAACGATTGTTGGCCAGTAGCTTCCTGGAGTAGTATCGATTACTATGGCAACTGGAAAGCACTACATTATAAAGTAAAAGAAAAATTTGAACCTACGATTATTGCTACAGATAAAAAAGATCTTCAAACGTATGATATATACATAGTTACAGATCTTTTAAAAAAGCAAACAGGTGAATTATTTATCGAAGAGATGAACTATTCAGGACAAATTTTACACCAGGAAAAACACAGTGTTGAGGTAAAACCCAATAGTTCTACTTTAGTTTTCACATACCATTCCAATCCAGATCTATCAGATTCCAAATTGTTGAAAATCAGTTTTAAAGATAAAAAAGGTAAAGTCATAGCTCAAAAGTTAATGATCTATGATATGCGTTTTATTCCTAATGAAGCTAAAAACTTCAAATATGAAGTAATTAAAAAAGGAAATAAATATGAAATCACATTCACAACAGATTATTTTATCCGTGGAGTGATGATCTCTACAAATCCAAGTGTTAAGGGAAAGTATTCTGATAATTATTTTGATTTGTTTTCAGGCGAAAAGAAAAAAGTGATCTTCACCCCAACAAAATCTGGCACGAAAGCGATACAATTTAAAGTCAAGACCTATAATGAGGTAGGGGGAAAAGTTTTTTTATTGGAGTAAGAGGTTTTGGGCATTGACATCTATTTTATGACTATAATAGAATATTAATCAATACTTTAAAAACTTTGTATTATAAACTTCGAAATTGTTTATAAAAATTCTTAAAAAATAAATACCGTTACTAAACTCAGCTGTATATACAGAGTAGCTGATAGCGTTATGGCATAAATCATAATAGATGAGTTGCCCCAACTCATTAAAAATCTCTATTTTTAATAAATTATTTTTAGAGCTACTTATTGATAAGATGTTGCTAACTGGATTAGGAAAAACTTTTATAGTATTGTTAATTACTTCATCAACTGACGTATTATACAAAAATGTGACTTGAACACTCATATTGTCTTGAATCGTTATTTGAACAGGATTTGAATAATTATTTACTCCATTAATTTCCCATTTATCAAAATGATAATTTTCATTAGGAGTTGCAGTTAATTGAATTATTGTTCCGTAATGATAAGAAGTTGTTCCTAAAGAGTGATTAACGTTGCCATTTCCTGTAACACTTAGTGAAAAATTATATTGTAAAGTATCAAAATCTGCCTCAACAATATAGTTTGTATCCATGATGATATGAATTGTTGGATTTAAACTATCTATTCCATTTACTATCCATTTTTCAAAACTATATCCAGTGTTAGCTATAGCGGTTAATGAAACTTGTGAACCATAATCATACAAAGTAGTCCCAACTTGATGGTTAACTTGTCCGTTTCCAACAATTGAAAGACTGAGTTCGTATTTAACAGGTTCAAAAACAGAAACAACAGTATAATAGTTATTCATAACAAGATTAAGAGTATCATTCAGATAATCAATACCATTTACTATCCATTTCAAAAAATTATGATGAGCATCGGGTGTTGCAATCAGCTCTATTACAGAACCAACACTATACTGGGTTATACCAGAAACATGATTAATGCTACCATTACCACTGATGGTTAAATCTAACTCTGCTTGGTTAGAAAATATGGCTTCGATTTGATATGTTGTATCAACTGTAATTGAAATACTTGAATTTAATGAGTCGATTCCATTACAAATCCATTTAACAAAGCAACTATTTGTATCGGGTGTAGCAGTGAGATTTATTACAGAGTTATAATTATATAGTGTAGTTCCATAAGCATGATTTACACTTCCATTACCTGTTTTATTCAATATAAAATCATACTGATTAATATGAAAAAAAGCTTGAACCGTATAATCAGTATTCATATATAGATTGATTGCAGAATTTAAACTATCAGCCCCATTAACTAACCATTTTTCAAAGTAATAACCTGTATTTGGAATGGCATTTACAACGGTAGTATATGTATTATTGTAGTTATAAGAGCCTGGTATTGGGTTAGTTGTCCCATTTAAAGAAGGTAATATTGATAGCATCGTTGAAGATGTCTCGTAAGCACCTAAATCAATTTGTGATCCAATGACCCTAGCATTACTATCTAAATCAAGCTGTGAGGTTATGATAATAATTCCATTGTTATCGGTATATAAGCTTTGAACATAACTATTGTTTCCTGTATTAAACCCTGCTGATGTGGGTTGTATGCGGAAATTGCCATTAGAAGGGTCTAAAAACACAGGATAATTGATTCCGGCTTGAGTTCCTTGATTCAATGCAGAAAGTGCAATATTATTAGGCCCGGGTGGAATCGTTAAGCTTTGAATGGCACAATTGGTATCGGCGCCACCCCATTTCTGATCGTATGTGCCGTTTAATTTTTTATTTCCCCAAACCATGCAGTTTATGAGATTACTATTATAAGTTCCACCTCCTGTATTTTGTGCTTTGTTTTCAACGATAGTAGAATTAAGAATACGACTATTATAAGCTGCTCCTCCGTAGTTATGGGCTATATTGTTGTATATCAGGCTATTTTTTACTGTACAATAATTAATAGCACCACCATTTTGTTGGGCTTTATTATTAACTAAAATGCAATTGAATAGTTCTGCAGAGTAAGCAGCACCACCCATATAAGCGGAATCGCTAACGAATATACTGTTGCTGATTATTCCATTATAAGCACCACCTCCTTGTCCATTAGAGAATGCAATATTTGAAATATATAAACAGGAATCGTAATTTCCGAAATAAGTACCACCACCGTTTATTGCACTATTGTTTAGAATAGAGCACTTCACAGCCTCACAATTAAGCATAGCACCTCCACTTCCGGCTGAATTGTAGTTAAATGTGCAATTATTTGCAGTACTTGACTGTAAAGCACCACCACCGGCAAATGACATGTTATTATTAAAAATGCAGTTATTAGCGTTTATTTCGGATGCAGCACCACCACCTTCCGAAAATGAAGTGTTGTTTTCAAAAATACAATTAGAAGCATCTCCTAAATGCATTCCACCACTTTTAGATGAAGCAAAATTTCCGTTAAGACTACAGTTGATTAAATTACATTCGTATGCAGCCCCTCCGGTATAAGCTGTATCATTAACGAAAGTGCTGTTTGCAATATTGGACAGGTATGCTCCACCTCCATTAAACTGAGCGACATTGGCTGTAAAACTACAAGAATCGGCTTCAGAATCTGTGATGGCGCCACCCTCACTTCCCCTATTACCTATAAAACTACAGTTGTTGAAAACACTGTTGTAACCAGCACCACCTTGGGAGTAGCTCAAATTATTTAAAAAAGTGCAATTGGAAGCATTCCCATTGTAAACAGCTCCACCATAATTCGCAGAATCACCTTCAAAAATGGTATTTGAAAAGCTACCCAAATATGCGCCACCACCTCTGTTTGCATTATTATTATTAAGAATACTGTTTGTTATAGTAGAATTATAGGCCCCTCCGCCATAAACTGCTGCAGAATTATTACTAATATTGCATGAATCAACATTCGATTCATAAATTGCTCCACCATAATTAGCATTATTGTTTCTTACTATACAATTAATGAGTTCACTTTGATATGCTCCTGCTCCATAATATGAAGCTGAATTGTATTCTATGATGCAATTATAAATAATCCCTGAAAAAACTCCACCTCCGCGATCACATTCATTATATACGCCATTGGCATTGCCATTTTTGATTGTGATACCATCAACAAAAGTGAATCTGTTTTTATTTTCAAACCAGATTACATGGTAAGAATTATCACTTGAATTGTTTTGAATTTCAATATCACCGGAAAAGACAGTAATGTTATTGATGTAATCTCTTTGAGATAGCAATGATTCTGTACCATTAAAACCGCCATAAATTATGATGTTATTTCTTATTATAAATGATTTTCCTCTATTTTCAGTTCCTGCAAAGGGTAAAATCTCTGTGGGTTTGTATGTTCCTTGTGCTACCCAAAAAATAGTTCCAATCTGTGAAGTGTTGATACCATTTTGAAATTCAGCATTACCATAAGCATTGCTCCATGATGATCCATCTTTAAGACCGGCACCATTTTCTGTAACATATTTTATTGGTCTTAAAGAAAAAACAGCCTGAATCGTGTAATTCTTATTCATTCTAAACTTTAGCTCGTTCGAAGGATTAACATAATCAACACCATCAATAATCCATTTTTGTAAATAATATTCATTAAGTGGGATTGCTTCTAATGTAATAAGTGCTCCATAAGCAAAGGATTGTGTTCCTATAGGTAAATTTAAGGAGCCCACTCCACTTACAGATAAGTTAAGGGTTTTATTGGTGGGTATAACACTAAGTGCTTGGTATGCATTTATACGTCCAAAACCGTAATAGGGATCCCATAAAGGTTTATCTTCAGTAGCTAATCCAACACCATCTTCCGATGAACTTTCAATAAGCATCCTAATTTCTTCAACTGTTCTTGTAGGATCTTGGGCTATAAGTAAAGATGCCAAACCGGCAACATGAGGAGCAGCTTGAGATGTTCCTGAATAATAATAGTTATAATTGGTATTTAAACTATAGTGCAATCCAAAAATGTAGTTCCCTGGAGCACAAACAGATATATGATCTCCATAATTACTGCCTCCACCCCATTGAAAAGGATTTGCTCTGGTGTCATTGGGATTTGTTGCACCAACAGCAATAACTCCATTAGAAGCAGCGGGATAATGATTAGTATTATGATTGTTATTTCCCATAGCTGCAACAACAACAACATTATTATTGATTGCGTAATCAATAGCATCCTGAAATAGCAATGAAGAACTAGAACTCTCAAGTGACATATTTAGAACTCTCGCACCATTGTCCACTGCATAATAAATGGATTGTATAATATATGAATTCAAACCTTGACCATTTGATCCTAAAGCTTTTAAAGTCATTATTTTACAATTCCAGTCAACCCCGGCATAACCAATACCATTGTTGCCGTTTGCCCCAATAATACCTGCAACATTTGTTCCATGACCGTTGTTATCTGTTGGATTGTTGCTTGAACTAACGAAATTCCATCCATTAAGATCATCTATATAACCATTTCCATCATCATCTATCCCATTATTGGGGATTTCCTGACTATTTAGCCAAATTCTACCACTAAATTCAGGATGGTCTAGTTTTGTTCCAGTATCAATTACCCCAACTATAACATTTGTATCCCCTTGTGTAATGGTCCATGCATTTTTCATGTCAATATCTGCACCTGATGTAGCTGGAGAATAGCTAAAAGTGCCATTGTTATATAAGCCCCATTGTTTAATGAATTGTGCGTCATTAGGTGTGATAGAAAGCGTACCGGTAATGCCGGTTATATGATCAGGCTCGGCAATTTCAATACAACGCAATAATTTTATTTCCTCAATCATCTTATTAATATCCACATTTGAAGAAAATTCAAACCTAAAGAGAAGCTGAGGTTTATTTTTCCCTGAAATCAAGTGTTTGATATGAATAACTTGATTTGTGGTAATAAAAAGATCTAGTTCATCAATGCCAGTTCTTTTCTTTTCGGAATCAAAACTTTCAGGGAGAGATATATATCCTTTCATTTTAAGAATAATACTTTTTGTTTGAATTTGCGTTGTTTGGGATATCAATAGTGATACACTAAATAAAAAAAGAATTATTAAAAAAAATTTTTTCATATTTTTTTTGTATTATTATTACTTGATGAATTATTTATTTAATTGAAAAAAACTGATAACGATGAAGTGTCCCCCTTTATTTGGACAGGATTTTTAGTTTGTTAATATTTTTTTTCAACTGAGAGGCAAAATTCTGCTGTTCAGTTGAAAAGAGCATAATTTTTTTTAGTGCTCAAAATTACAATATTTTTTCATACTTCGAACATTTTATGCAATTTTTTTTAAAATACTTTCAATAGTTTGATAATCAATAGATTATTGTTTCCTTGCTGTGTTATAAATTTATTATTGACAATATTTTGGTTCATATGCACTCCTTTTTAACTGTATCAAAATGAAATTTTCGGAGAAAGGCTTCTCTTCAGTTACTACAAAGTAATTTGCTATTTTTCTCATGTACTCAATTCTTCTTTTACTTTAATCAGTTCATGTAATTTTTGGCATTTTTCTCAACCTTGAAATGAAATATTCCTAAATATTCTTTTCTAAACTCTTCTATAGTAAGAGAATGTTTGAGGCAATTGATTAACTTTTGACAAGGGACAAGGTTTTCAATTAAATCATTTTTTGCGAACATTGAAGTTTTGGTCATATAATTTCTACTGATAGCCATCTCTAGTCCCTTGTTCTGATTCATCAAATATCTTGCACCTTTTATTTCTTCAACAGAAGATTTAGAAAAAGTGTGTAATGCTCCTAAAGATAAATCGGGTGTTTATGTGGTGTATGAGATTAAATATGGTCGCATTGAGTTGGTATATATCGGAACACCAGGTTTAATTAATATTGTTGGCATGATGAATGCAAATGAAGCCAATTTGTATAATGAAATAGTAAATGGAATCCATTTTGAAGCTCCTAGGAAATTGTCTTGGAAATAAAACTTATCTATAAACATATTGATGACTTTGACGTTTATTGGTATTTAACCGTTGATGACAAATTTAAGGATAGTCCCTTATTTGTTGAAACAAAAATCTTGAAAACCCATTATAAAATTTATAATTAGTAAACTAGGTGGAATAGAAAGTAATTTTTTAAGAATGCCTATTACCATTCAATTTTTAGACTTTAAACTTTGGGAAGCATTTAATCGATGTGCGGACTTGTAGGAGGAGACCGACCCTTTGGCACGTGACGGGGTTGATAATCAGTTTAGTTGAGAGTTTGAATTGCGTGTACAAAGGGGAATGCGCAAAAAGAGTGAAAAAGTAAAGAGCTTGGTAATGAGGATATTAAATAGATTTATTTTTGTTTTTTGTTGACCTCTCCAGGCTCCATCTGTTCGATGATCACGGATTTTCCCAGGATATTACCAATCTCTTGATTATTGCCGATAAATGCATTTTTACAACCTATCAATTTTACACCAAACTTGTTATAGTGGAATGGTTGAAAGTCATTGCTCCGGTATAAAGTATTGTTTATAAAATAGATACCATTTACAGATTTTGCGAAAAGGATAGGATAGTCAAAAAGGAAAAAGTTGTTTTTTTCGATTCTAATATTGGTATGATAAGGATATTCGGGCTCCAATTCGGGAATTTCAGGGTAGATTGAGATCACCGCTTCACAATACTGATATAACGAAGTTAAACAGGAGTATCTAAAAATATTGTTTTTGATTAAAACATTATTAACAGGGCCAGATTCAAACCAATTATTCGCATCTCCTGCAATCAATATAGCACTTCCACTCGTTTCAAAAATATTGGATTCCACTAAGATTTTTCCTTGAGTACTTAATAAAAGGCCTCGAGCTCTTCCACTACGAAATCTTGAATTTCTGATAATCACATCTGGATAACAGGTCAAATTTTCAATAACCATCCCCTTCGTCAAAGAACCCGGAACATCCGTTTCAAATGTAATCTCAAATTCATTGACATTCAGTTTTTTATATTTTTTAATAATTCCTGTTGATAGAGTTACCATTGATTTATTATCAACGAAAGCCACAGTTTCACCAACTCTTCCCCATTCCAAACCCGTACTTTGAGGATGCATGAATTGAGCTTTTATTTTGTTTTTAGAGATTTTAGTTATTTGAGTATAAATTCCATGAATATTAACGGCATCATCCATTAATCCATAAGTTTCACAATTGTCCATTTGAATCAAACCGGAACATCCCATAAAATGGAATCCATCATCATGACTACTAAAATATTTTCTATTTATTGATGTGTTTGGAACGATGCTACAACTATAGAAATTGACATTTTTGCTATTTTGACTTAATATTCCCAATCCATCCGATTGATAGATGTTCAAATTTTGCATAGTAATATCAGAACTATTAAGAATAAATACACCTGCATGTGTCCTTTCTCCATATCTAATCACGATCCAGTTTCCTTTTTTAGGTAGTATTTGTGTATTTGAAGTGAAAATTTTAAGTACACCTATAGAATCTTCAACAACATCAAAATTATCCCAACCACGATCTCCGGAATAAGGTTCCACAATGTTGTGTTTAGTATTAAATTCGATAAAGGAGTATGGTTGATTGAGGTGTTTCCCAATATAAAATTTAATTTTCTTGTTTTGAATCGTATATGAATATTGAGTTGTATCAATTTTTAAAACAAAATGATCATTCTTAACATCAATAATTTCTCCTTCAGCGGATGTTGGTGTTGCAAAATCAATAAAAAGATTTCTGATTTTAATATTTTTACAATTTTCAATGGTTAGAGGTTGAACTTTACCATGAAAGATGAATTGAGCAAAATTGCCTTCAACATGCACATTTTGCAGGTTTTTCATTAATATGGACAGATTCTTTGGTCCAGTATTAGTGGTATTCGATTCGTAATATATTTTTTTAAAACTATTTTCTTCATAAAAATGATAAGTACCAGCACTTATAATGAGTTGTACTTCAGGTTCATCTTTAATTGCATCAAAAATTTTAATAAAAGCCTCTGTACCATCTTTTCCGTTATCAGGAACTAATCCAAAAGAAGTGGCATATACTTTCTTTTGGGCTTGGAGTGAGAAAGAAAAAAGAAGACTAAAAATGAGTAATAGAATGATATATTTTTTCATATATTGTTAACTTTAAAGACGTTTCCATAGCGATCAATTTGAAACTCCTGATTCAAATTAAAAGCTTCATAGAGCATGTTCCCGGAGAACACTTCATTAGTCGCCCCAAAAAACATTAATGTTCCTTTGTCTATCAAAAGGGAGAGTGGAACATATTGAAATGCAAATGAGAAATCATGGATAATGATAATAATTGTGGTTTGTTGCGTTTGATTAATGTTTTTTAATATTTCCATAATTTCAAATTTATGGGCAATATCTAAATTGGAAAGAGGTTCATCCAACATCATGATTGGGGCTTGTTGGGCAATAGCACGAGCAATTAATGTTCTTTGAAATTCACCTCCACTTAAATGATTTGTTAAACGATTTTTTAAATGAGATAACTTGGTCTGTTCTAATGCATTCATCACAATTTTGTGATCTTTCTCATTCGAAAACTCCCATCGGTTTTGATGCGGATTTCTTCCCATCATCACAGTGTCATAAACTGAGAAATCGTATACCAACTCCTGCCTTTGGGGAACAACAGCAACTTTTCTCGCTAATTCTATAGCAGAATAATTTTTAAGTTCTCGGTCGTCAATTTTGATTGCTCCTTCAGTCGTCTTAAGAAGTCCGGTTAAAAGATTTAACAGGGTAGTTTTCCCTGATCCGTTTGGACCGATTAATGCGCAAAAGTCTCCTTTGTTTAAATGAAAAGAAAGATCTTTAATTGCAAAATCGGAATCGTACTGAAAAGAGAGATGAGAGGTTTCAAGAATCATAATAAATTGATTATTAAAATAGGGTTGGATCCCAAGTATGTAGATTTTTATTTTTTTTGGAGGGGCATTCCTTGTTTAGGAGAAACACTTTTTTATCAATACCATAGTAAAAGCCACCAAGTTTGCCGCTAGCAGCAATAACGCGATGGCAAGGGATTAAAAAAAGAATGGGGTTTTTACCAATGGCTGTACCAACAGCTCTTCTGGCCTTGGGCCTTCCAATCTTTTCTGCGATATAGCTATAAGTGGTTATAGATCCATAAGGAATCTCTAAAAGTGCTTCCCAAACGCTCATTTGAAAAGGGGTCCCTTTTAAATGGAGTGGAATTTTAGGCAAGTTGGTCCAATCTTTTTTAAATACTTCTTTTAAAAGCCCATGAAGTTTGCTTTTTCGATTTTTAATTTTGGAGTTTGGGAATCTTTTTTGCAATTGTTCTACATAAGTTTCCCCTTTTTCATGGTATCCTACAAAGCATATTCCCTTAGAGGTTGAAGCAACAATAAGTTTTCCGATTTTAGTAGTAATCACACTAAAAGAGATCGAAGGAGGATTCTTTTTAGAATTAAAATCAGATCGATCTGAAAGCTTAATGGAAACAATATTGCCATTTTTTCTTTCAGAAAGGAGTGTTACATTGTTTTTAGAAAGACTATTCATATGAGTAGAATTGAACACACAAATATACAAGAAGTTTTTCAAATAGGATTCCAATAAAAAAACAAGAGCCGGTGCATAAGTATGCTCCGACTCTCAACCACAATTAACCATTAACCAAATAGTTATTATTTCTGAGCGTTTTTAGACGCTAATTTTTTCAAAACTTCTTCTTGCGTAGCAGCAGGAAGGGGTTGATAATTATAGAATTCCATAGAGAAGTTTGCTCTTCCGCTGGATATATTTCTTAAAGCAGTAGCATAGCCAAACATCTCCATTAAAGGAACGAAACCGTTCAATTTTTGAGATCCTTTTCTATGTCTTCTCATACTTTCAATACGACCACGTCTTTTGTTAAAGTCACCGGTAACATTTCCAATATAATCATCAGGAGTGTTCACTTCAATTTTCATGATAGGCTCTAATAAAATCGGTTTACCTTTCATGAAAGCTTCTTTGAAACTCATACCGGCACACAATTGGAAAGCCATATCTGAGGAGTCAACAGCGTGGTAACTACCATCCAAAAGGACTGCTTTTACATCAACTACAGGGAATCCGGCCAAAGGACCTTTTTCCATTGCTTTTTTCACTCCTTTATCTACAGAACCAACATATTCGCCAGGGACATTTCCACCTTTGATTTTATCTACAAACTCATATCCTTTTCCATCATTAGGTTCAAAACGCATTAGAGTGTGCGCATAATGTCCTTTACCACCGGATTGTTTTACGAATTTGTAATTATTTTCAATCTCTTTTGTAAGAGTTTCTCTGAAAGAAACAGCAGGTTCACCCACTTCCACTTCCACTTTAAACTCTTCTTTAAGACGATCCATGATAATTTCCAGGTGAAGTTCACCCATACCTGAAACGATAGTCTCCTGGGTTTCTTCATCATATCTAGCTCTGAAAGAAGGATCTTCATTGATCAGTTTTGATAAAGCCTCACCCAATTTTTCAGATTCTTTTCTAGCTTTTGGAGTAATTTTTAGTTCAATAACAGCAGGTGGAACATGGATATTTTCCAACAATAGCGGTTGATCAGATGAACATAAAGTATCACCTGTTCTGGTCACTTTCATTCCCACTAATGCCACGATTTCACCAGGACCGGCTTCCTTAATTTCTTCTCTATCTTTTGCTCTGATTCTAAAAATTCTACCGGCACGTTCATACTTCCCTTTGGTAGAATTAAAAAATTGCATACCGGAAGAGATCGTACCTGAAAATATTCTAATAAAAGTTTGTTGACCGACATAAGGGTCGTTGATTAACTTAAATGCTAGAGCAGCAAATGGTTCTTTTGAAGATGGATGTCTGGTAATTGTTTTGTCATGTTCATCTACATCTGTTCCAACAACAGCACCAACATCGATAGGAGATGGAAGGAAATCAATAACAGCATCTAAAAGCAATTGAATTCCTTTATTTTTATAAGCAGCACCACAAAAAACCGGAGTAATAAGCAGTTTAAGGGTTGCTTCTCTGGCAGCCTTCATAAAAAGATCATAAGGGATCTCTTTTTCTTCTAAGAAAAGGTCAGCCATTTCATCATTAAAATCAGAAAGAGTACTAATCAGAATATTTCTAGCTTCAGTAGATTTTTCTAAATATTCAGCAGGGATCTCTTTTTCGTAGCTTTTTTGATCATCAAAATAGAAAGCTTTAAATTTGATCAAATCGATCATGCCTTCAAAAGTATCTTCAGCACCAATAGGAAGTTGGAAAGGGATAGCGTTAGCATCGAGGTTTCCATTCATTTGGCTTACTACTTCAGAAAAATCTGCACCAGTACGGTCCATTTTGTTTACGAATGCGATACGAGGCACTCTATATCTATCAGCTTGATTCCAAACGGTTTCGCTTTGAGGTTCAACTCCACCAACAGCGCAGAAAACAGCGATCATTCCATCAATAACTCTCAAAGAGCGCTCCACTTCGATAGTAAAGTCAACGTGACCCGGAGTGTCAATAAGGTTAATTTGGTGGTTGTTCCAATGAGCAGTGATAGCCGCAGAAGCGATAGTGATTCCTCTTTCTTGTTCTTGTTTCATGAAGTCCATGGTAGCTTGGCCGTCATGAGACTCACCGATTTTGCGATTAACGCCGGTAAAGAATAGGATTCTTTCAGAAACAGTAGTTTTACCGGCATCAATGTGAGCGGCAATACCGATGTTTCTTAGTCTGGAGATAGAATTTGTCATAAAATTCAGAAATTCTTGTATATGATAAAAAAATTATTTACTTAACAATCAGCAAAATAAATATAAATGGTACATTTATTTTGAGGGGTGCAAATATACTAAAAAAATTGAAATAATTATATTTTTCAAAATTTTGTGAAAGAAAATTTATGAGGCCAAATTTATGGAGAAATCTGTACGACGACCCACAAAACTAATATTCTATTAAACGCCGGTAGAAAATGAACATAAATATCATAAATTTAAATTGTTATATAAATTTTAATTTTAATAGTCAAACTGCATCCTACTTTTATAAGAATAATTTTTTCCCTGATTACCATCCCCCAAAACTCTTAACTCTTCACTCTTAACTCATTTGGGCATTCCCCTTTGGCGGCGCTTAATCCAACCCTCACCCCAACGAATACAAACCCCATCGCTTGCCAAAGGGTCGGTCTCCGGCCTGTACTCCTCGTTTCGCTGCAAGGGTCTGAGCGGCCGGGCAGTAGCTCCTTCGTCGCTCTGCCCGATCCGTCATCCCCTAAGCAGCTCAACTTGCGGGGTACCTGGCCTTCGCCCTAATGCGGGGTTCACTCCCTAACGTAGCACCTCTCCCATATTCTATAGAATGCAGGGTAATTTAGCCTCTAAATACTTAAAAATGAAATAAATTCATAGTTTCTATATTTTACATCCAAGCATCACCCCGCTTTTATAAGAATATGTTTTTAGGTCGATTTTTTTTCAATTTTTTGTTCTTTTATTTGATTTTTTATTTATATTTGCCTTGATACTTTGTACTCACTTAACTCAAAAAACTATGAAAAACCTGCCCCAATTCTCTAAGGTATTCAACGAAACACTTGCTCAAGGTCAATCACAAATCGTTGAAGAAGTTTACGAAAAAATTACTTACACCAATCCATTAGCTTCTGAATGTGAACATATTAATCAGATCCAGGTCAGAAAATGTCCTCGATGTGGAGATACCCATATTATCCTGAATGGGAAAAGAAAAGGTGTTCAAAATTATTTATGTAAAAAGTGTCATAAAAACTTCAATGAGTTTACCGGAACAACCATTGCCTACATCAAGAAGAAAGATCTTTTAAAACCCTTTATTCATTCGATGTTATCGGGAGATAGTTTGTATGTTTGTTCCAAGACTCATCATATTGCGATACAGACTGCTTTAGACTGGCGTCATAAAATAATTGCAGCCCTCAAAGCATATACTCCCCAAATTTATCAAGGAATAACAGAGATGATGGTCATACAAAAGAGATTCTCCCGAAAAGGACAAGGAGCAAAAAGCAAGAAAATTGGACAGAAAGGGAAAATCACTGATCCTGTTTCGAACAAGAAGGCTGAATCAAAAGAGAAAGGAGAAACCCAACCTCTTTCTTTAGTAGCGATTAGTGGTAGAACATCTCGATTTGAGATCCAAATTGTTCAACAAGGACCAATAGAAATGGAAGTGTTAAATGAAATAGTTGATAAAAAGCTCAACCAGGTCAATAAACTATGTATAGAGGAAGAAGATATCCTTAAAAAGTTTGCAGGAAAGAAGAGGATCAGTTATTTTGTTAATCAGGAACATAAGAAAGTAAGTGGTCGCAATAAATATTTCAATACTGAAAACATAGAAAACAGGTATATCAAAATGAATAAATTCTTGGAGAGATTTCATGGAGTATCTTCGAGTTATCTGCAGAACTATCTGTATTGGTATATGGTCGTGGATCTGATTATGTACAAGATCGATTCCTCATCCGCAATGATCGAAAGATCGATGTCGGTTCCAAAAGGGAATGAAATATACAAAAAGTGTAAGATGTTTGCATAACAAACTTCCTTTTTAAAATAAGTTCATTTTGTAACTCATTTTTGCAATTAAATGGGAATATAGTTGTGTATTTACTTCACTGAATTAATTGTTTTGAGGAAAGAATTGGCAAATTTGGAAGGAATTTAGAGTTTCCAGATGAAGAATGAAATAAAAAGTTTAGTGAATTGATTACATATTCTTATGAAAGTAGGATACTATACTTAAGCAAAATTGTAAAAGTTATATATCAACTTCTGAACAAAGTACTTACTATTTTTTTTGACCTGCATTTATTAGAATATGGGAGAAGCGCTTCGTCGGGTTGTGAGCCCCGCATTAGGGAGAAGCCGGAATGCCAAAAATTAAAAATTTAATCGCCAAAAATATACTTCTTCGCCATCAATTTCATCCCGATACCCCTTAACAATAAAAATAATAACAATGCCATCCACAATGCACTGTTTCCAATCACAGGTTCTATTAAGAAGTAAAGTACAAAGTATCCCAAAGTGGCTATGAAAATAGCATTTCTCATCGCTTTGGACGCTGTGGCTCCTACATAAACTCCATCCCACAAAAAGGCACCAAATCCACAAATCGGAACTAAAAGCACCCATTTAAAATAAGGTTTGGATGCTTCAAGAACAGATTGATTATTGGTCAATAATTGTAAAATCTGATCGCCCCAGAAAAAGTAAATAATGGTGAATAGAATCGTTAATATCCATCCCCATCTGAAAATATACTTAATCGAGATTCTGAGTTGGGAGTTGTTTTTTGCTCCAATATATTTCCCGGATAAAGATTCTGCAGCATAGGCAAAACCATCCATGATGTATGAGAATAAAGTGAATAATTGCAACAATAAAGTGTTGACAGCTAATATAGTATCTCCAGATTTGGTGGAAAATGTGGTAAAACTTGTAAATACTAAAATCAAACAGAATGTCCTTAAAAATATGTTGACGTTGACATTAAAAAATTGTAATAATTTTTCTTTGACAAAAATTTGAGTCCAGTTGATATATTTTTTTAGTTTTCCATAATAGGTGAACCATAAAATAAGAGCTAATAATAATCCTGAATATTCAGCAACAACGGTTCCTAAAGCGACTCCTTTAAAATTAAACTTAAACGTATATACAAATAACAAGCTAAACACGATGTTTAAAATGTTGGTAATGATTGCAATAATCATCGGAAATTTTGAATTTTGCATCCCAATGAACCATCCTTTGAAGGCATATAGCAACAAAGCACATGGGGCAGACCATATCCGGATATAAAAATATTGCTTAATCGGTTCTCGGGTTGCATCGGTGACATCAATAAAGTGGAAGGAGAATTGAAGAATCCATTTCTGAGCTATAATGAGTATTAATGCTATTCCCAGGGCTATAAAAGAAGAACGAACCAGCGTCTCAACGCTCTTTTCCATATCTCTTGCCCCGTATGCCTGAGCGGTTAATCCGGTTGTTCCCATTCGAAGGAAACCGAAATTCCAGTAAATAAAATTGAATATAACCCCTGCAACCCCAACAGCTCCAATGAAGGAGATAGATCCCATGTGACCTGCTATGGCCAAATCAACCATGCTTAACAAGGGAACACTAATATTACTGATGATATTAGGAATTGCTAAACGAAGAATCTTTTTGTTCATTAAGGTTTTTTTTAAACAAAAAAGAGCTGAAATTGGTTCAGCTCTTTTTTATAGAATTTTAATCAATCATTATTTGGTAACAGCTTCTAATCTTTTCATAATCGAGAAAATGAAGATTGCTGAAGCCATGGTGCAGATAATAAATAATCCCCATAACAAATAAAGGTCGATTCTGCCCCATAATAAACTTCCAATAAATAAAAATTTATTACCAACAGCAGTTGCTAACAACCAACCTCCTTGCATTAAACCTTGGAAACGTGATGGAGCAACTTTAGATACAAATGAAAGTCCCATTGGACTTAAGAATAACTCAGCAATAGTTAATACAAGATAAGTTGACATTAACCAATAAGGTGAAACTCTCATTGCTTCATCAGGTACTCTTCCGTCTAGAAGGTGAGGAGAAACTAAATTTAGTGATGAAATCAAAACAACAACAAAACCAATTGCTGCAATAATCATCCCAATTCCAATTTTCTTTGGAGTTGATGGATCTTTACCTTTTTCATTTAACATACTAAAGAAGCCCATTACTAATGGTGTTAATGCTACTATGAATAGAGGATTAAATGATTGGAAAACTTCAGGTGAAATTGAATTTTCTGCTGAAGCTGTTGAAACGAAATAGAAACAAAGACCACCAAATACAAGGAATCCTAGAGCACCAAAGAGTAACCTTTTAATGTTTTTTACATTAGATAGAGCAATGAAAGCACCTGCGATAGTCGCAATGACACATAAAATTGACTCTAAACTAAAGAATAAAGATGTAAAAGGACCAACTTTAGTAACGGTGTAGTCTCTAGCATATAATGTCAAGGTTAATCCGTTTTGGTGGAAAGACATCCAGAAGAAAATCACAACAATAAAAACAAGACTTAATGCAACAATTCTTGGTTTTTCTTCTTTTGTAGAAACAGTGAACATATAGGTTACAAAAGCAACGAATAAACCAACTGCAAGACCAAACTTATAATCAAATTGTGCTAAACCGGTTAATTTACCAATCATCATAATAATAACAGTGGTAATTCCTAATCCTAAAATAGCAAGAGCAGGAGCAAGGAAACTTCCTTTTGCAATAGGTTGATTTTCAGCTTTTTCTACAACAACTTTTTGTTTGTTTGGTAAATATTTGTTAAAAATAACATAAACTAATAACGAAATAACCATTGCAACAGCAGCAATAGCAAATGCCCAGTTATATCCTCTTGCAAATACATCAATATAGTCTTGAGCAAAAGCTGCTAAATCAGTTACAGGTTGTTTGTTTATCATTACAGCGTTAGCTTTTTCTTGTAATTGAGCTACATCAACTAAACTTCCATCAACCATTTTATGACAAAGTGCAGGAAGACCACCATCATGTAGATAACCGTTTGATTTTAACCACCAGTTTCTCATTCCTGTTGCAATAAATGGTGCGAAAAATGCTCCAATATTAATACCCATGTAGAATACCATAAAAGCGGAATCTCTTAGACTGGAATATTTGGGATCATCATAAAGTTGCCCTACAATCGCCTGTAAATTACCTTTGAAAAGACCATTCCCTAATGCAATGGTAAATAATCCGACTAAAGACATAGTCAACGACATTCCCGGTAAAGCAATTATTAGGTAACCTGCAAACATGATAATTTGTCCAAAAAGAACAACCGTTTTGTACTTACTAGTTTTATCTGCTAAGATACCACCAATTAAAGCAAGTGCATAAATTGCAAAATAGAACCAACTATAATATCCGCCGGCAGCTTCTTCAGTCAAACCATATTTGGCTTGAAGAAAAAGAACAAGGATAGCCATCATGGTATAGAAACCAAATCGCTCTCCCATGTTTGTGAAAAAGGCTACGAATAGTCCTTTTGGATGATTTTTAAACATAATAATAATTTTTAGGTGAATATTGTTTTTTATAAATACGCTTCAATTTTTGAAACCAATTCCGGTTTTTTAATCAAACCTACATGAACATCTTTTACTTCTCCATTCTTTAAAAATACTAACATCGGGATGTTGCGTACTCCAAATTGGATTGCAATGTCATTGTTGGAATCAGTGTCACATTTTCCTATGATCGCTCTTCCTTCAAACTCATGAGCAACCTCCTCAATAATGGGGGTTAATGCTCTACATGGTCCACACCATTGTGCCCAAAAGTCAATAACGATCAATTGTTCACTCTTCGTAATCTCTGCAAAATTTGCACCATTAATTTCTAAAGCCATAGTCGTAATTTTTTTAATTGTTATTTTTTAATGTCAATAGTCGAATTTACACTTCCACCGCTGCTTTCAATCGTTCCGCATTCTCAGCTACTTGTAGTGCTTGAATAGTGTCTTCGATCGCTCCATCCATAAATCCAATCAAGTTGTACATCGTCAGATTGATTCTGTGATCGGTTACCCTGTTTTGAGGATAGTTGTAAGTTCTGATTTTCGCTGATCTGTCACCGGAAGAAACCATAGTTTTTCTTTTAGAAGCTACATCATCCAAGTATTTTTGATACTCCATCTCAAATAAACGGGTTCGCAAAACTTTCATCGCTTTCTCTAAATTTTTAAGCTGTGATTTTTCATCCTGAATAGCCACAACAATACCTGATGGAACATGCGTTAATCTCACTGCAGAATAGGTTGTATTTACCGATTGTCCGCCGGGTCCGGAGGAACAATAGGTGTCTTTTCTGATATCACTTTGTTTTAAATCAATATCAAACTCGTCAGCTTCAGGTAAAACCACTACAGATGCTGCAGAAGTATGAACACGCCCTTGTGATTCTGTTTGTGGAACACGTTGAACACGGTGAACGCCCGATTCATATTTCATTAAACCATAAACGCCATCACCGGAGATCTCAAAAACTATCTCCTTAAAGCCGCCTACCGTTCCTTCAGTCATCGATAATACTTCAATTTTCCAACCTTTTTGATCACAGAAATGTTGATACATTCGGTATAAATCTCCTGCAAAAATACTGGCTTCATCACCACCACTCCCTGCTCTGATCTCAACTTGCGCGTTTTTACTATCTTGTGGGTCAGATGGAAGTAATAATAATCGGATACTCTCCTCTAACTCATCTTTCTTTTCTAAGAATAGATCCAATTCCGCTTTTGCCATATCTCTGAAATCATCATCTTTTTCAACAGAAATGATCTCCTTGGTATTAGCAATGTTTTCAATAATATTCTTGTATTCTTTGTAGGCTTCAATAACAGGTTGTAAATCTTTGTAATCTTTATTAAGCTTAATATAACGCTTCATATCAGACATTACATCAGGAAGTGCAATCTCATCAGCTATAGCCAACCACCTGTTATAAATTGCTTCTAATTTTTCGAGTAAATTGTTCATTAATTATCTATCATGTTTTAGGGTGCAAATATACAAAAAAAACAGATTCATTCGTAAGAGTTTATCGTTTAACTATTTAAAATAGAGTATTTTCGATATAACACTGAAAATGAAAGGATTATTGTATCAGGATCTCATCAGTGAAAACCCAACAGGGTTGACCATATCCTCTATGCCATTCCGGGTTCGTTTTGATCGCTTTTGCCTTGACTCTGATGTATCTTGCCTCTTTCTGGATACCATTTTTTTCAAATTTTTTAATGGAAGCTTTAGCTAAAATTTCAGGATTTGTATATAACTCTTCATATACTTTTTCCCATTTTTTTCCATCTTTTGAAATATAAAACTCTACTTTTTCCGGAACAAAAATCCAGGAAAGGGGAAATAAAAAGAAATCAATACTGATTTGATTAATGGTTGTTTTTTTCTCTAAATCGATGATAGCTTCAAAATCTTGTTGATGAAACCCTAACCAGTTTTGATTGTAATTTAACACACCAAAATTCCCATCAATCAAAGCTTCTGCACCACCCCTGTTATATTTTTCGCTAAATGTTGATTTTAAATTTATTTTTTTTCCTGTGGCTAAATTTTTAGTAGTAGATTTTGAGATAAAGTTAAGCACATTGTCTCTGAATTGTTCAGGAGTGTATCCACTTTCTTCCAGATTTTCAATACCAAACTTTTTGCAATCATTGACAAATCGATTTACAAATTCGACCATCTCTTTTTTAACGATTTTCTCCCCTTTATGGATGGTGAATAAAGATAACTCAGGGCTAATTTCACTCATAGATAGCTCAATCTTAGCAAAATCAAGAGAAAGTTGTAAGTATCTGATCCGCTCTTGTATGGAGGGTTTATCTTCTGTCTGATATGCTAAAACAAACAAACTATCATATTGACGAATCAGAGCAGGGGTTAAATAGGAATCCGCACCATCAATAGGATACCCGTAAATATCTAGTCTTTTTCCGGATTGAATAACAGCTTGCTCATTTAAAGTGTAATATTGCTTGATAAAAGGGGCCGCTTTCTCGTAATACCCGGTAATAAATTCATCCATTATTTTGTCAACATCGGCATTAACATCCCATAATAATTTAGCAATCAGATAGGTACGGATCTCCATCCAGGAGGTTTTATTATTGGCACCGGTCCCTTGTTCAAACATCAATTGCACCCCATTTTTTTGGAAGAATTGCAAATTGGGTTGTAACACATGCAGATTAGGAAACGGATTCATCATATTCCGGAATTGCACGACATAATCCCATAAAAATATGTTGTTGGTGATCCTTTTCCAACCGATCATATCGCTCACAAAAGATTGCTCTTTAGGATTGGTTTCAATCGGCATCTCCCGTCCACACTCGATAGAACAGAACATAATATTCACATTATCAGCCGGTTGAATAAGTCGTTTGGGAGGAGTCCGTGTATATTGGTATGCTAAGGTTGAGATTTGTTTATCAGGGAATCGTGCAGCAACTTGATTGATAAAATAAAGGAGTGTTCCGGTTGGTCCACCATACAAGGAATCCAATCGATGACAAGCATCACAGGTACAGTTATTCGCGTTGTCATTATTTGAGACAGACCAATAAAGCGCTTCCGGATTTTGATCTATCTCGAGTTTTAAATTTTTACATAACTCTTCTAAAACTATAGGGTTTGACAAACAAAGTTGACCATCCTTAATCCTTTTACCATGAATCATTGAAAACCATTCGGGATGCTCTGTAAAATAGGTTTCAATGGGGATCAGTTTTTCAAAAGTATGCACAAACATGCCCCAATTTTTCTGAATATCCTCCCGATTTTGTAAGCGATGCCAGTCTTTGTAAAGTTCAGAGTGGTTAGGATAGTAATATAAAACTTCCCGATATTTAAAACTTGGATTTTTTAGTTCATTGATGGATGGCAAAACATAGAACCCATATTGTTGAATATCCAGTGCATCAGGAGTATACAAGTGACAACCGAGTTGTATTTCAAAAAAATCATATACACCGTACAAAACAGCTTTTCCTTTGATTCCGTAGATATAAAGGTCAGTACGATCAGAATATTTGATGAATCCATCGTCAACAATTTGATCTCTATTTTTGAGAACCTGTTCCGCCTTTTTGGTTTTTCCGATGTAAATGGCTTTGGTATAGTCAGTTTGATCTTCTGTTTTAATAGGGAGTGTAGCGCCACAGGAATAGATTAGAAATTTCTGCATTTCAGAAGCAGCATAAAGTTCAATTTCTGAAGGTTGAGCAGGGATCACGATCGTATGTTCAGAAGTTGCCCTATTAAAAAGGAGTGATTGACCGGAAAGATTGATAAATCCGCATAACAGCAAAAGGGGGAAGATCCATTTTTTCATGGTGACAATATTTGGTGCAAATTTACAATTTTTAAATGAACTAGATTTTAAAAATGTCGCCACGAATTCGCGAAAAATTATGTCCTGAATTCACTAATAAAAAATAGGAAAATCTCTTTACTTTTCAATTTTCAAACTTCACTCATAATTAGCATATTAGCACATTTATTACTTTTAACTCTTCACTCTTATCTCTTAACTTTTTTGGGCATTCCCCTTTGGCTACGCTCAACCCAATTCTTCACACATCGGATACGAATCCCGTCGCTTGCCAAAGGGTCG
>Ga0209099_1000862_pt1 | contig 34007 bp, 25 predicted proteins | sample AD_JPNHW2_MetaG_FD_184430 | JGI IMG/M metagenome (GOLD analysis project Ga0209099, IMG submission 184430) | Active sludge microbial communities of municipal wastewater-treating anaerobic digesters from Japan - AD_JPNHW2_MetaG (SPAdes) (version 2) | ecosystem: Engineered > Bioreactor > Anaerobic... | reverse complement strand
CTGAATATAATCAGCAAGAGGGAATCCCATCCGGATTTCAACAATGTCCTTATTCAGGGGAGTTTTATTATTCATGAAAAACCAGCAATCAAATATATCCCTGTTGGTAATTGTCTTACGGTCAAGCAGAGTGCAAAGCTTATGAGCAAACATATCAGACGATATCATTACTTTCATATTTATGCCCAACAGGTTCTTTATTTCATAGTTATCATTGAAATCCCGGTTTGATATTTCGATTTTAAGTTTTCTTTCACCTGTACCATAATTAAGTACACAAACTATTCCATAGAACTTTTTAGCCTCATCATGTATTGTTCCATGTTTCAGAAGCAGCTTCCTGATTTTTTCATAAACTATGTCTTCCTTCTTTTTATCCAGCAGGTTAAAATCAAGGTCAACTGAAAAACGCGGAAGGTCATAAAAAAACATAAGCGCTGTACCTCCCTTAAAGCCCAGTATGCCGTTAAGTTCCTTGTCCTCAAAAATATCCTTGAGTATCCGGAAAAGGAAGAACTTATGTTTGTTTATATCAACCATTTTCAAAAAGTCTTCTTACCCGTTTTTCTAAAGCTGCCGATTTATAGGCTGTAATGATCTGGCTGATCAACTCTCTGTTCAGCGGATTTATATTGTCGAAATAAAAATCATTATTCAGATAGTACATATCCAGAAAAGCCCTCTCAGGCAATGCAATGTTGACGTTATCCTTCTTACGGATTACTCCTGCAGGATCTATTATTATGTCCTGTTTTATTTTTCTGTAGCTGTAAATGTTATCATATACTTTTATTTCACGGGAAAGATAACTGACACTTGTAATACGTGAATCATATTGAAAGATGACACCTGCCTGTTGAAGGACATATTCAAGGGAAATGTATGATGGAGTATACAACAGATTGGCAAATTCCAGGGGATTGTAACCAGGTTTTGCATAGAAACCTTTACGGATATTAAGCAGCCTGCCGGTCTGGGCATAATAACCCACTTTATCACTCAGATATTTGCTTTCTTCCTGAGGAAACAGCATGGCAATATCTGACAGCCGGAACACTGTCCGGCTGTCTTTATATATCTCCAGTATAAAGTCATTTACTTCCATTTGAGAACTGAAATAAGGAATTATTCCTGTTTCTGGTTCACAAATATAAATATTTTATTTGAAATCTGAAAGGTTCCGCAGGTACTAAAGATCGATAAAATAGGATTTGTGATCTGGTGTGTCGTCCTGTACAGGACGTAAGATTTACATGTAATCTGCATTTTACCAATGTGTTGTGCCTGACGGCACAGGAGGAGAAATAGCCCACTTATTAAACAGTAAGGTCTTCTCTACCTGATACAGTATCTGTCATTTGGGACTCCTCATCCGCCGGCTGGCGGATGAGGAATGACATTCGTTTCATGTTGTGTGAGGCTGGGAAGCAGGAACATTTCTAAGAAATTAGTTGCATAACTCCCTGATTCTTCTTAATTTTAAGAGTGTTATAAACATTAACCCAATGTCTGAACCACTGTTACAATTAAGAACTTCCAGAATTTTTACGGATATATAATACTGAGAATATCGCACTAATAACCAGTTGATTAGAGTAATATCAATACTGCTGTTGGCTCCTTTTTTGTTTTGTTCAGACTGCTATTCGCAGATGAATAGTCAGTCTTTTGCTGCCATCCCTGATTCTTCTGTAATTATCGAAAAAGTTTATCTTAAGACCGACCGTGATTACTATTCCGGCGGCGATAATATCTGGTTCAAAGCCTGGCTTGTTGAAGATCCTGACCTGTACCTTTCATCAAACAGTATGAACCTTCATGTTGAACTGATTAATGATAATTCGGAGCTTATTGCCTCAAGGATAATAAGAATGGAAAGCGGACTGGGTAAAGGCGATTTCTCCCTGTCTGATTCAATAATATCAGGATCATACATTATCAGGGCGTATACAAACTATATGCGCAATTATTCTGATATACAGGTCTTTGAAAAAATTGTAAAGATATTTGGTGTTACTGGTCAGGACAGCAGCAATAGTGATAAATCAGCTATATCTGAATCTGTGTATGATGTAAGATTCTTTCCAGAAGGTGGATCTCTTGTTAATAATATTACCTGTAATGTAGCCTTTAAAGCCACCGACGCCAGAGGAAGAGGCTGTGAAGTTTCAGGTGATATTTATAGTTCAGAAAATGTGCATGTTACGTCATTCAAAACAGTAAATAAGGGAATGGGGGAGTTCTTCATGAGGCCTGCCGGCAGTGTTAAGTATTATGCTGTTATAAAAACACCTGAGGGTAAAACAATAAGAAAAGAGCTGCCCCGTAGCTTTGAACATGGAGTCACAATGAACTTAACCGATTTTCAGAAAGAAGGACCACTGATCACAATCCGCACAAACCAGCTTACACTTGATTCTCTTTCCGATCCTGTTCATTTTATTTCAGTGTCTGCACATAAAAGAGAGTATTTCAAGCTTGGATTCAGTATCTCATCAATCTCAACAAGCTTCAGGCTGCCGGTTGATGAGCTGCCTGACGGGATTGTACAGCTTACTCTCAAAAACTCTGATGGTTTGTCTTTATGTGAACGCCTGTTCTTTAATAACAGCAATAAGGTCAGCTTGAAAGTAGCTGCTGATAAACCGGCTTACAACAAGCGTTCAGGAGTAAGTATAAATCTTTCTTTATCAGGTGATTCCGTTAATCCTGAAACTGCCTTCCTTGCCCTGTCAGCTGCAGAGAGCGGATTCCTTCATGCCAGGAACAAGGTCAGCTCATCAATTTCATCATGGTTCCTGCTGGAATCTGATATCCGTGGTGTTATTGAAGATCCTGCATCTTATTTTGATCCGGAGAATCCAGAAATGACAGAGAATCTGGATCTGCTTCTTTGCACACACGGATGGAGGGATTTTAAGTGGAAATATGAAGAACCTGTTTTTCAGCCTGAATATGGTTTTACAATTTCAGGTAAAGTGAGAAAGCTGTCTGATGACTTACCCGTCAGGGATGCAGTAATAAATGCTATGCTGAGAAAGGATAAGAGCCAGCTGCTCATGACTGCATTTGCCGACTCTTCAGGAAATTTCAGCTTTGAAGAACTTGATTTTTCAGGATCTGCCAGGCTGACAGCTACAGCATTAAGCGGTGAGAATGCTTCAGGTAAACTGCTTATCGATACTGTCATTTATACTTCAATAAATACTGATCAGACTCTGTCACGCGCATCCCGCTTGCGAGGTCAGGTGCTTGTTTCTTCTGAAGTGGATAAAAATGCAGAGAATGAGTTTATTATAAGAAAAAATATCAGCAAAAAATTTCTATTATCCGATACAATCCTCCTGGGTGAGGTGACAATAGTTGGCAGAAAGAAAAGAGAATCTGAAGGCGCTCCTTCAATACAGCCAGCTTATGTGGTGCAAAAGGTAGCTGTCGGAATTCCCGATGCGGTTGTCAAAGTAACATCAGCTGATGAACGCTATTCCAGTTTCAGGGACATAATCCGCAGAGGGGTGTCAGGTGTCAGAGTGGAGGCGCCAAACGACGATTCAGAATCAGGTATACGGATACGGGGATCATCCCTCGAGCCTCTGTTTATGCTAGATGGGATACCAGTGCCATATTCAATTGTTGAGAATTTTCCTGTGAAATGGATAGAAAGGATAGATATTATGAAATCAGGAGGAGTAGCCACATCTTTCTCTCAAAGTGGGAACTCTAAAAGCTTAATGGAGTCAGAACCAAAATATAATGGTGTGATATCGATAATAAGCAGGCCGGAGGAAAGACGAAAAGAAAAACTGCCGGTTTATAACTCAGTAAACAGGATAGTAAGAGGTTTCGATGCTCCAAGGATCTTTTACTCCCCTGATTATTCTGTGGTATCGGAACAGACCTACCTTCCCGATCTGAGAACAACACTGAAGTGGGACCCGGATGTGATCATATCACCCGGAAAAGAAACTGTTGTCAGCTATTATAATAATGATAAACAGGGTGTTGTGAAGGTGGCTGTGGAGGGTATAACAACCGGAGGTGTTCCGGTAACGGGAAGTGTGGAGTATGAGGTACGTTAGAAGGCAAAAGGTAAAAGGTAAAAGGCAAAAGACAAAAGGCAAAAGACAAAAGACAAAAGACAAAAGGCAAAAGGCAAAAGACAAAAGGCAAAAGGCAAAAGGAAGGAAATAAAACAATTTAGAAATGAAAAGAATTCTTCTGGGTATTAGTTTTATCCTTGCCAGTCTCCAGGTTAACGGACAGATAATCAGAGGGACTGTAATAAATAAGGAGACTAAGGAAAAGGTCGTTTTCGCGACAATTTATTTCAATGGCACCTTTGTGGGAACACATTCTGACCAGGAGGGCAATTTTACACTGAATATTACTAATTATGCTTCAAGGCCTCTTTCTGTAAGTGCACTGGGATATTATTCCGAGACAGTTTCTGACTATCTGGCAGGTAAGCCGCTTATTATTTCACTAAAACCAAAAGTGTTTGAACTTAAAGAGGTTGTAATAAATGCAAAGGCAAGAGAAAAAAATCTTCGTATGTTCAAAGAGAATTTCCTTGGCACTTCAGATAATGCAGTTCGCTGTGAGATTGTTAATGAAAAGGACATTACAATTACTTATGAGAATGATACTCTCAGGGCTTATTCATCGAAACCCATACAGATCATTAACAGGGGATTAGGCTATAAAGAAACCTATTATCTCGATGCTTTCTGGTTTCATCCAAAGAGAAAGGCCTTTTTTATTAGTGGCAGTATGGCGTTCAACGAAGACCTGGGCAGGGATAAAACAAAGAAAGAGTTATACAGGATTAACCGGGAACAGACTTACAAAGGATCGAAGATGCATTTTTTCAGGGCATTGTGGAAGGATGACCTTGCAGATCAGGGTTATACACTAAAGAACTTAGGTGAGGCAGAGCCCATGTACAGTGACCTTGTTATTTTTCCCGATAGTGTTAAAAAGTACCTGAAATTCAGGGGAATGCTTGGCATAAAAGATAATCTCAGGATGACAACAAGCTGGATAACCTTTCTCAGGGAACAGGTCTTCTTCGATCAGAAAGGTTATTATGATCCCTTTGCAATTAGCTGGGACGGAGCAATGGCAAAGCAGCGTGTTGGTGACCTGCTGCCTTATGAATATAAGCCCGGAGAATGAATTTCAACTAAGATAACAGTCAGAAAATGAAAAGAATACCTGTTCTGATCCTGGTAGTTGCAGGATTTTTCAACAGTAGTGCCCAGATAATAACCGGCTATATAACTGATGAGAATACCGGAAAGGCAATAGCTGATGCGCTTGTTTGCTTTGATGGTACAATGCATGGTACCCGGACAAACCGAAACGGATATTTTAATCTTGATATTTCTGCTTATAAATCCAGACCTTTGAGTGTCTGTTCTGCAGGATATTACACAGTGTCATTTGAAATTGAATCTCCCGGCAGGCCTGTTCAGATTTTAATGAAACCAAAAATTTTCACATTCAAAGCCACTGAAAGCATAATTACAAATGAAGAGACCAGACAGGAATGCATTAAGCTGTTCAAAGGAACATTTTTAGGCAAGACACGAAATGCGCTGGATTGTGCAATATTGAATGAAGCAGAGTTAAAATTTGTAATCAGGGACTCAGCTAAACTTGTTGCTTTTATTTCAGAACCGCTTCAGATAGAGAACAAATCACTTGGATATATGATTCTTTATTTTTTGGACGATTTTGAACTTGCATTGAAAAAGGAGATTTTTTCTTTTTCGGGGACTGTATTTTTCTCGGAGGACCTGTCAGCAAAAGACAATACCGGCAAGGGGTTCACAAAGAAGCGGGAGCAGGCATATCTGGCTTCCAGAATGTATTTTTTCAGGACACTATGGGAGAACAGACTCGACCAGGAGGGAATTATTTTAAAGAATTACAAGGATGATGAGCTATCATATAACAAGGTAGTTATAAATAAAGGTAATGCCGGAAAATATCTGAAACATTATGGAAATGAAAAACAATACAATGCAGCAGACTCATCATCTATTATCTATATAGTCTTTCGCTCCCGGATAAGGTTTTATAATTCCTGGGGAAGAATTGACAGTCACAATTTAACTGAAATCGTTGTACATAATGAGACTTATTTCGACGAGTCCGGTTATTTTGATCCGACAGGAATTACATGGCGGGGGAATCTTGCTGAACAAAGAATTGCTGACCTGTTACCGCTGGAGTATGAGTAGATTAAAAGGCGCAGGATGTGCGGTGCAGGGTGTATTCCTTTTTCGAAGAATTACTCATATAAGAACTCCCTCTTGTTTACTATCTTATATCTTTCTAAGTAATCTCGTCCATATTACTAATTGTAGTATAGCAGACAAATTATTAAGAATGAATCTAAATAACGAGGGGGGTAATAATTCATAAATTAATTGTGAAAATAAGTTAAATATTTTATTAATTTTGTTTAAAGCATTGTCTGTCAATAGTGAGGATTGATCGGAATAGTCTGAAACAGAACAATTTATTTATGAATAATTGACAGAGGCGATACATTATTATTGTTCTTCATATTCTTAATTTATAGTGTTATGGATCATAATAATAAACTGCTTCCTGAGGTAATTGAAGTAAAAACAACCAATGGCACCATTCTAATAAAGCCAGGTAAAATTTTATATATAAAGGCAGAAAGAAAATTTTCCGTAATTGTTTTTGATGACAAATCAAGTATAATCGTTTTTCACATGTTAAAGTGGTTTGAAAAATTTCTTCATCCTCCATGTTTTTGTAGAAGTCATTACTCCTACTTAGTCAATTGTTGTCATGTTCATTCTATAGATCACAGCAGAATAATCCTTAATGGTAAAATATCTATACCTGTATCCAGAAAAAAGATAGATCAGTTCAAAGAAACTCTTAAAAACTTCCATAAGGTAGCTAGTTAGACGCTTCTACAATTCGTAAATCACCCTGATCTGATATAATCAATGTAATCTGTTCCATTTTCCTGCCACTTATTCCATTTTCCTACCAGCTGTTCCTTCCTCTGTTGACTTTATGCAGTACTTTCTTTATTTTAGAAGATGATCATTCAATTTTCTGAAATCTTGTGCTGTTAATTTAGTAACAATAATATGCCGGTATTATCAACAATCAGGAATTCAATATATGGTATTCTGTTAGTTTCGATTATTATAACTTCTTTTATTTTTTCTGATTCTCTGTTTAATGGCATTATTACAGCTAAACAGTTATGGTTCTCCGGTATTTCAGCTCTAAGCATATTTATTTTCGGGACCGATCTGCTATTATCCGGGAAGAAGTTTCAATTCAGGATAAATAACACGGATATTTTTCTGTTTTTGTTTTATCTATATATTCTTCTACGGTCAGTTTTTACTCCATATACACCTCTAGTATATAATATAAAATTTCTGAACTATACATTATTGTTCTTTATTTACATTATTGTCAGGTATTTGATGGAGAAAGCCTGTGCTTCACAAACCAGACGATCTGATTCAGAGATTTTTACAGGCTTAAAAACTGCAAAAGTTACTCTTTATGATACTCTTATCATTTGTCTGATCCTGACAGGATTAGTACAGGCAATATGGGGTTTGCTTCAGTTGTATGGATTTGCGCGGAGCTTCCATTCGGGTTTTAAAATAACCGGGACCTTCTTCAATCCTGCTCCTTATGCGCTTTACCTGGCTGCCATTTTTCCTTTGGCGCTTGGCAATATCATAGGCAGTGATAATAAAGGATATATCAGGTTCAGATATTACATTTCATTGCTGACAGTATTGGCAATAATCCTTGTTTTGCCTGCAACTATGAACAGGGCTTCATGGATAGGGACAGCAGCTGGTTCAGTAATCATTTTATCATATAAATACCATCTTTGGGACATAACAGTAGAAATACTAAATACAAGATATAAGAGACTTGCAGGAGCTGTGTTTCTTTTGTTATTTATTACACTATCCGGAGCAGGATTGTATAATTTTAAGAGAGGATCATCTGAAGGCCGCTTGCTTATCTGGGAAATTACACTGGGTAAAATTGTTGAGAAACCTCTGTTTGGTTATGGTACTGGAAGGTTTGAAGCTGATTATAACAACTGGCAGGCTTGTTATTTCAGATCTAATCCCTGTGAGATGGATAGTACAAAAGGTATTGTTGCAGGAAACACTAAATACTGCTTTAATGAATACATAGAGATGACCTCGGAGTTGGGCTTCACAGGATTATTATTATTTCTCGGGGTGCTCATTTCTTTAATAAATGGGGGTTTTAAAAGATTGAATTCAGAACTGATCGTGCAAAAGGCTGATACTGGTAATCGTATATCTTTATTGCCTTCTGGCTCAGAGAAATCTGATTCACAAGATGATTCAGTGATACTTCTGGCTGGATCATTAATTTCCTTAATGGTCTGTGCTTTTATCTCCTTCCCGTTTTACTCTTTACCAACATTGATTGTAATGTTTATTATTATGGGAATGCTCTCAGTTAAAATTTATATAATTGACGTAAACCTGAACAGGAAAGAAACAGTTCTTCATTTAGTAGCAAAGTTTCCCGGAAAGTTTTTTTCATTCGCCCGGTATATTGTTATTATAATTCTTATAGCATTTTCAGTTTTCATTTTTGAAAGAAACATTTTGCTGTATAAAGGATACAAAGCATGGAGTGAAGCTGAAATGCTTTACCGGTCAGGAATTTATGGTGAAGCCTGTAAATCTTTCTCAGAGGCTTATCCAGACATGAAGTATAATGGAGGTTATTTACAATATTACGGGAAGTCTTTATACATGAATGAAGAGTATGATCAAAGTGTAAAGATACTTGAGAGGGCAAGGTTATTTACCTCAGATGAAATATTATTTACTTCACTGGGTGACGGATATAAAGCCCTGAACAGAACTAAGGAAGCAAAAGCTGCTTATAATCAGGCTATAGCTATGGTCCCACATAAGCTTTATCCGCGTTATCTTCTTGCGAGATTATACAAAGACACCGGACAAAAAGACGATGCCCTCAGAACGGCACAAAGTATACTCGGCATGAGAATAAAAGTTGAGTCAACCGCAACAAATGAGATAAGAAAAGAAATGCAAGAAATGATTACGATACTAACTACCAATGACAACCAATGACAACATAATGACGCGAAGCTAATAACTATCGAATGACGTCTCTTAGAACCATACGACCTTTCAATTTCACTACCAACTATTCCATTTTCCTGCCAGTTGTTCCATTTTTCTGCCAACTGTTCCTGAGGGTATTGACATTGCCGAAAGTACATTTTAACTTTGGATTAGAATATTGATTAGTAGACAAATAGTAAACAAAATGAATTCATGGAAAGAAAAAGGGTAGGAAGTTTAAAAGGGTTATTACTTCAGCTTCCCACCCAAGCGCCTTTCTTTAAAAGAAAGGAGGTGAAGCGGCAAAGATAGTAAAAATGTAACATAGTCATCCTTCCTGTTTGAAAAGGATGATTTATCAAAAGTACATATCAGGATCAGGTATTATTTTGTTTTACTAAAATTTAGTTGAAGTTATGAAAAAGAAAATAATTGTTTTATTCGGAACAATGGCATTAATTGCAGTATTAAATCTGAATGTTATTGTTAGTAAGAACAACGAATTCAAAACCTTTTCGTTAGAAAATCTTTTATCTTTATCTGAAGCTCAAAGTGAAGGACCAGGTGGCGGAGGGTGCGAATTTTGGTGTTATTCAGCTCCTAATCATTTGTGCTATTTGCAAAACGGGCCAAATGGTGGCTTTAATTGTTGGCATCGATATCCATGGTAATTACTTGACAAGAGAACCGATCAAATTATTTAATGATCGGCTCTCTTTAAATCATAATAATAGATGGAATCTAATTTCTTCATCCTTTGTCTTTTTTGATTTAATAATTGGTATTTATGAAATTACATAATGTATTGTTTTGGATATTAGTTTTTTATTTCCAACTATCATGTCAACGATTTAATAATCATAAGGCTGATTTTTATGAAGAATCGTTTAAAGAGAATTATTACTTAGATAATGGAATATTATATAAAAATGATAGTCTGAAGATTGAGAATCCAACTTCAATTAGGTTTCATGTAGATTCATTTTTAATTATTCAAGAAATAAACTCAAAAAAACTGATAAAAATAATTGATTTAAAAAATAGTAGAACTCAAGAAATCATTCCGCAAGGAAAAGGACCTGGCGAAATGCTTGTTCCTTGGGGTATTGAGTTTGTAGATGATAAATTATTTGTCTTTTGCGGGCAATTAGTAAAAGTTATCGTTCTTAAACCTGATATAAGTCGTAGTTTTAAAATTGTAAACGAATTTCGTCTGGAAGAAACAAGAACAACACAGTTCTTCCCTTTATCCGAAAACATTTTTGTCTGTTTAAGCAATATTGGAGATATTAATAGATTAACTATTTTGGATGGTAATGGTAAAATCATTAAAAAAATGGGAGATTATCCTCCTTTTTTAAATAGTAACTTAACAAAAGGAGATAATAATATTTTCCAATCCTTTATCTCAGGGAGTGAAGCAGAAGGAAAGATTGTTGTAGCATGTAAAACCACTGATTTTATTGAAATTTATGATAGAAATAACGGGATGGAAAAACGTATTCAGGGACCACTTGGAATTCAATATACAATTATTACTCAAAATGTGGGGAAAAGTTACATAAGGCATCCTGAACCAACTACTTTTACTTACCAGAATATTATTTCTAGTGACAAGGAATTTTGGGTAGGTTATATAGGTTATAAACCGATTAAGGGAATTAAACCTAATATATCTGATCTTTATCCTAAAATAATATTTGCTTTTGATTGGAAAGGCAATCTATTAAGAAAAATAAATTTTAATGATCCAATAATTTCATTTGATGTGGATTGGACCAGCATGACTCTTTATACGATAGAGTGGGAAAAGGAAAATCCGGAAATCATGACATATAGATTAAATGAATACTTGAAATGAAAAAGATATTATTTGTCTGCTCGTTTTTTATTTTACTTCCATCAAGCTGTAAGACGGAGTTGATAGAGTATCTTGAAATCCCCATTAATTACAGAGATGAGATAAAGGCAAGTTTAATCTCTGATAAGTTTATCATCTACTATCATTCAGGTGATTGTTCAATCTGTTTTGGGACTTTACTTGAGATTTCTGAGGAACTTCCTAATTTAAATATAATCAGTATAACTTCTTCACAGAATAGAGTATTGCTTGAGTATCAGCTTGAAGAAATAAAGTTTAAAGGCATATCATTAAACGATAGTGATTCATTGTTTTATAGACAAAATCAAAAAATACTCAAGAAAGGTAATTTATTTCTTGTCGATTCTGTCTATCATATTCTTGTTTTATCTGCAGGATTCAATAAGGATTTTACGGAAAATATAAAAAAGCAATTGGACTAGTAATATTTCATTCAAGTTTTAAAATTAGAAATTAAGCATATTGAATACTTTTCAATAGAATAGTATAATCAAAGACTAAACAGAATAAATGTGCAGAAACAGCAAATAATCAGGTTAAAGTTTTGGCGCTATTGAGTTATATCCTCATTATCTTGTTGATATATTGTTTTAATCTACATTTTTTACTTAAAATTAAGTTGAAGTTATGAAAACGAACATTATTGTTTTATTTGGAACTCTAGCCTTAATTGCATTATTAAGTTTTAACGTTAAGGTTAATAAAAGCGGTGATCTAAAAACCTTTTCTTTAAAAACTCTTCTGATTTTATCTGAAGCGCAAAGTGAAGGATCTGGCGCTGGAAATTGTGAATCTTTTGGATGCTATCATGCTCCTAATTGTCAGTGTACATCCTATGGTGATCAAGTACTAATAGCCTTCCATTGTTACCCTTGGTAACTTCATGTGCTAAGTGAGAACAATTCGTTTCTAATAGATTAGGAATATAGATTACTTGTCTTTTTTATGGAATTCATTAAGGATTTCAAAGAGAATATTTAATACATATTAAAATTATCGACAGCCTATTCATAAAATACTTTTTATTTCTATAATTCATCATGAAGGCTTTAAGACTAAGGATTCAAGCTATATTGGGCAAAATTATAATGGGAATTCAGATCATTCTGTTTTCTATTTTGATTCTATTTTCTATCAGAGTATTTTTTTTAGACCTTTTTAGGATCACATCCAGATCAATGGAACCATCAATTATCCCAGGTGATAAAATTCTGGTAAATAAAATAAAATATGGTATTAGATTTATAAACCCAGTTACGCTTATTAAAAGCAAAAGAAATGAATATACAAGATTAAGAAGTTGGGGTTCAGTAAAGAAGGAAGATATTGTAGTATTCTATTGGCCAAAATATAACGAATTGACTGACTCTGATCGTACAATATATGGTGATTGTATTGTAAAACGTTGTGTTGCATTACCCGGAGATACAGTAAAAATAGATATTCCAATTGCCAAACAAAATAACACATACAATGAACCAAGAGATACTTTAATGTTTCCTCAGAGCAAGTATTCTAAGAGACTTTTATTTCCATATGATAGTACACTCAATTGGACAATTTGTAATTACGGACCGTTGTATGTACCAAAAAAAGGAGGGCATATAAAACTTAACAAGGAAAATATCACGAAGTATAAAGATATACTTAAGTATGAAAATCCAGAAATCCTATTTTTTGATAATTATATTCTAATTAATAGAAAAAAGGACACTGAATATACATTTAAGAATAACTACTATTTTATGATAGGGGATAATATATACCATTCAATTGATTCTAGGTATTGGGGATTTGTACCAGAAGGTAATATAATAGGCAAAGTTATTCTAATATTGTATTCTACTGATCAAGTAAATAAAGGTATTCATAAGCTGAGATGGGAAAGGTTGTTCAATCATCTATGATTTTATTCTGATGAAAATATTATTGACCATTGTAAGAAATTGTATAATGATTATGTTTTATACTATTTGTTTATATATTATAAGTTGTACTTCATATAGTAAAACTAAAATTGGACAAGAAAATGCTGTATGGACAGAAAGTATCTTCTTAAGAGGCTTTCATCCAACAACATATCAGTTGCTAACAGAAGATTATGTTAAGAAATATGCTGAAACATTGAAACAAAACAATATTAAATATGCATATTTGTTTGCCGGCCCATTTAATAGTAAGGGCTTTTTACCGGATTATGCATTTTCTGATACGGCACTTAATAGTGTTATTCTTCTCAAGAGATTTAATCCTGACATCATTATATTACCTTGGGTTGGCGGGGTACAGGATGTTACGGTTCATTTAGAGGATTCCGTATGGAGAAATAATGCACTTCAGGATAGTAAAAGATTGATTGAACGACTAAATGTTTCCGGTATCCACTTCGATTTCGAATATGTCTCAGAGGGCAATCCTTATTTAGACCAAATTTTGAATAAAGAATGCTCCAGTAATATCCTGTCTTATGGGGAAAATGTTATTCGTTTTCATAGGCTCTTTCGGGAATTAATACCTGATGTATTTGTTTCATCAGTTGTTGTTGCGCCAACTCCCGGTACGAAACCATGGAAAAAGAAAACAAGCATGGAAGAGTTAAGTGTTTTAACGAGATACATAGATCAAATTTCATTGCTTTATTACGATACTTCATTGGATACTCAAGATGATTTTGAAACGAATTGTATGAATCTTCTATATAGTATTCAAGAATTGAAAACGGATGAACCAGATGTACAATATCTTGTGTCTATTGGTACATTTATTAATGAACCTGAATTACAACAATTCAGAAACCTGGATATTGAAAACATCGCTAATTCTCTGAAAACTATTAGAACTTGCCTAAGAAAAGTTGATTCTGATGTTCAGATCATTGATGGTATATCAGTTTATTGCAATTGGGAAACAGATGAAGATGAATGGGAATTGATACGTAAATACTGGACACACAAATAGTTGGATCGTTTTTTATGAACCCTTTAAAAGCATTACTTGTCTTTTACTCTTTATGCTTTATGCTTTTTATCTCTTGTTGCAAGGAATCGAAACTTTGTGATGAAATTAAACAAAATTCCTTTGATTTAAGTAATGAAGTTGATTTTAAATTTCTTATTTACAAGGAAGACATATTATTTTGCAAAAGCGATTCACTGGATTATAGATTGATATCTTTAGAAAGTACTTGTAATAAGGAATTCGGCAGAGGGAGAAAACCTTTTGAGTACAGGGATCATATTGTTCTCCTTGAGGATACATTGGGGAATGATTTGTATCTGCCCAATGATACAAATCTCATTAAAATAACTAATTCGAGATACATTAAGGATATTTATTCTTTCAGCGGAGGGGAGGTATTAGTTATAGAATATCTTGATGATAACGGGATATATTTTTTGAAGCCGAATAATAAGGTGGAAACAAGGATCTGTGAGTTTATAAAAAAGATTAATGGAGTACTTTTTGATACTGAAAGTGAGAATCTGATAATTAGTTATGATAATCATTTGATTCTATATAATACTGTTAACTACCTTGAACTGGAAATAGCAAATAATATCAGAGGGGAAAAACTTAATCCATTTCTTTATGGTTATTATGTTTATTTTGTGAATAATGATACATCAGAATATCTGCAGGTATTCAGGTCTAATTTAAAGGGCATTGATGAATCTTCCCTGGTATTATCACTTAATAATGACATCTGTCTTCCAAAAGTAAAAGACAGCTTTTTATATTTCATTGAGATAAAGCATGGTGAGTATTTACTAAAGAAAATGTGTTTAAGAACAGATAAGATTGAAAGTATAACTACTAGTGGGGTTGTATATAATTATGATTTTTATGATGACAGTACAATTGCTTTATTATATTCCAACATTAACACGCCCAGGGATCTATTTTTATACAGTGAACCAGAGAGAAGTATGATAAATGGATCAGAGAAGATCATTCAGAATCATATTGAAGCACAATTTATTGCAGGTACGACTGGAAACTCATCAGCCTATATATTAAAAGATACAATTTCTAAGATAAAAGGAATTATTTTATATATACATCCTGATTTACACTCCAATTTTTCTCCAAGATGGGATGCTTTGCTTATGAATCTCTGTAAGAACGGATATATGATTATAGCTCCCAACTATCCCATGTCTTCAGGATTTGGGAAGTCTTTTTTTAATTCAACAATACTTCAGGCGTATACTGATGTTGTTTTTTGGAAAGAATCTATACAAACAAATTATTCTGAATTTCCATTGTATTGCCTTTCAGTTAGTTCTGGGAATATTCTTATGGAGGCATTATTGTTAGCAGAACCTGAAAACATTAAAGGAGCTGTATCTCTTTTCGGTTTGCCTGGTGCTAATGATGTTTCTAAATGCAATGTTCCGACTTTATATATTCTAGGTAAAAATGATATCATCGTTGATTTTACCAAAAGGTTATCAGAACTAAATAATTATAATAAGGGATCTTTATTTTCTATTGTTAGTTATTCAAATGAAGGACATGGCTTAAGGCAAAAAAAGAATATAGAAGATGCATTAAAAAAGATAATAAATCATTTCTGTATGAATTAGTTAAGCTAGTATCCGTTCCTTGAGGTATATTTTAGTGAAAATTATGGTATTTTATACAACCAGACAATATTGTTTATTAAGAAAATTTTGTAATTTGTAGAAAAGAGTCAGTTAATTATTCGTGATTATTTTAGTTAGAATATGCTTTAAAATATAAACAATCTAATTAAATATATGTGAACAGTATCTTAAGTCAATCATTCAGGATAACTATAATATTTATACTTTTTATTTTATGTGGACTTTCATTAATCAGGTACATTAATTTCGAAATAAGCCCAAATTCAAAGTCTTCTTTAATAACTGTAAACTTTAACTGGCCCGGAACAGAACCAAGGGTAATAGAACAGGAAGTTACATCAAAGCTCGAAGCTCTTTTTGCCCAGGTAAAGGGGATCAGGGAGATCAGCTCGACATCCGGGAATGAAAAAGGTACGATCCTGATCTCTCTTGATAAAAACAGCGACAAAGATGCAATCCGTTTTGAAGTCAGTTCGCTGATACGACAAACCTGGTCCGGTATGCCTGCTGCTGCAACATATCCTGTAATAAGCCTGAATCAAACCGGTCAGGAAAGACAACGCCCGCTTCTTACATATAACCTTAATGCTCCTGCTTCAGCTTCTGTTGTTCAGAAGTATGCAGATGATCATATTAAGCCATTCCTGGCGCAGATCAAAGGGATTGACAGGGTGGAGGTATTTGGTTCCTCCCCGCCCGAATGGATAATTGAATATGACGAAAAGGAAACTGCAGCCTGCAGCATTACTATGGAAGAGATCGGTCAGGCTGTAACCAGGTCAATCAGAAAGGTTCATCTTGGGACAGCCAGTGATCCTTACATCCCGGTGATGCTCCGGTCAGATAATTCTGAATCATTTGATATACATGGCATTGCAGTGGGGAAAAAAGGAGGCCGGATAGTATATCTGAATGACATAGCTACTCTTAAGCATGAAGAAAGCCAGCCTCAGAACCTTTACAGAATTAACGGACTGAATACAATTACGATTCTTGTTTATGCAGGCAGCGATGAAAACAACCTTGTTGTAGCAGATAAGACAAGAAGTACTATAAAGGATCTGACTGAAAAATTACCTGCAGGATATGAATTTTTGTTAAGCGATGATTCTACTGAGTTTATATACAATGAGCTCATAAATATTGTACTTCGCTCGGTATTTACCCTGCTTATCTTAACCGGATTTGTGATTCTTGTTACAAGAAAATGGAAACACGCATTAATGCTGCTGATAATGCTTGCCGGTAACCTGAGCATAGCTGTGATATTTTATTACCTGCTTAAAATTGAAGTGCATCTTTATGCTCTTGCCGGGATAACAGTATCACTTGGACTTATGACTGATAACGTTATCATTATGAGCGACCATATCCGTACAAGGGGTAACAGGAAAGCTTTTCTTGCCATACTCGCCGGTACCTTTGCTACAATCTCGGCGCTTGTGGTGATCTTCTTTTTAAAGGAAGAGATAAAAGTCAATCTCATCGACTTTGCTCTGGTTATAATTATAAATCAGTCGGTATCCCTTGTCACTGCTCTTTTTGTGGTTCCTGCTTTAATGGAGAAACTAAGGCTTAACAAGGAAAATTCCGGAAATCACGGATCACTTAAACGTAACAGGAGCACTGTGAGGTTTACAAGGAAGTATTTTAGACTGATAAATCTTCTCCGGAAACGAAAGACGATTGTGATAATTCTGCTTCTTCTGGGTTTCGGATTGCCCTTATACCTTCTGCCCGAAAAAGCAGAAGAAGGGAAGTGGTATGCGACATTTTATAATGCCTCTTTAGGCGCAGAGTGGTATAAGAGTAATGTTCGCCCCTGGCTGGATAAGGTTACCGGAGGCGCATTAAGACTGTTTACAGAAAAAGTGTATGATGGTTCATATTTCAGGACTCCCGAGGAGACTTCTCTATTTATAACAGCAAGCTTCCCGAGAGGCTCTACTCTGAAACAGGCTGACGATATTATCTCCGGAATGGAAATATACCTGAGAGAATTTAAAGGGATTAAACTTTTCCAGTCGTCTGTAAGTGCAAGAAATGCCTCATTAACAGTGTATTTCAGGAAAGAGTCTCTTCAAAGTTCCTTTCCGCTTGTTCTTAAAGGAGATGTTATATCGAAGGCGGTTGAACTTGGAGGAGCAGACTGGTCAGTTTTTGGCTTTGGTGATGGCTTCTCAAACAGTTTATATGAGGGCGCCGGTACTTATTCCGTCAGAATGCTGGGATATAACTACGACCGGCTGCTTAATCTGGCAGAGACACTGAAGGATAGCCTTTCAAAAAACCCCCGTATAAGCCAGGTGTATATCCTGTCGGAACGCAGCTGGTACAAACCTGATAATACTGAGTTTGTTGTGCATTTTTCAGGAGAAAATCCAAATCTGGCTAAAATGGGAATGTCAGGGATTTATAGCTCATTAAATGAATGGTCTCTTGTAAGACCGGCATTTGCTGATATTGTAACTGAAAGAGGAGTTGAAAATGTAAGACTCAGACCTGATAGTCTCCAGGAAACGGACCTGTGGTCGCTGGTCAGAAAACCTTTCAGGAATGATTCGGCTTTTTATAAGTTATACGATTTCTCGGAAATCGGGAAGGAGACCACCTCTGCAGTAATAAGTAAAAAGGATCAGCAGTACCAGGTTTATCTTCAATTCGATTATGTTGGTTCCGATAAGTTTGCCAGGAGATATATAAATGAGAAAGTAGAAAACTTTAAACCGGTTGTACCAGTCGGTTATACTGTTGTTTCTGATACAGGAGGATTTTTCTGGTGGGGCCAGGAGGATAAGAGACAATACCTTCTTCTTCTGCTGATAGTGATAATGATATTTTTTACCTGTGCAGTATTATTTGAGTCTCTCCTGCAACCTCTGGCAGTAATAACGATAATCCCGATAGGATATATCGGCATTTTTCTTACTTTCTACCTGTTCGGGCTGAATTTCGATCAGGGTGGTTTTGCCGCCCTGGTCATGCTGAGTGGTCTTACTGTAAATGCGGCCATATATATTCTTAATGATTATAATGTTCTCCGCAGGCAGCACAAAGACAGGAATACCGATAGTATTGCACTCTATCTTAAGGCATTTAATTATAAAATTATTCCTATATTGCTTACAATAGTATCTACTGTTCTTGGATTTGTCCCTTTTCTGATTGGAGAAAAACAGCCATTCTGGTTTGCACTGGCAGCAGGTACTATCGGAGGACTGATCTTTTCGCTGATTGGAATTTTTTTCTATCTGCCTGTTTTTTTGGGATTTGGAATCAGAAAGAATAAAATTTTAAGAAACAAATGACAATGTGATGAATACCAGATATATGAGACTATTAATGCCAGTAATGTTCATGATTTCGGCAGGCACATTTTATTCCTGTAACAATAGCAGCGCTTCTGAGGAACAATATTCTGAATATGAGGATTCCTCTTTGACAAGAACAGAGCAAAAGGTGTCAGTGATGCTATTAAAATATTCCGGGTTCAGCAAGGAGATTATAAGTAACGGGAAGCTGTCTGCATTGAAAAAAGCGGATCTTAAGTTCCGGACTTCGGAAGTAGTAACTGAGATATATGTTAAAAACGGGGACAGGGTTGCATGCAATCAGGTGATTGCTAAGCTGGATGATTTCATTCTTAAGAATACTCTTAAACAAAATGCCGGCCAGGTTGGCAGAGCGCGTATTGAAATGCAGGACGCTTTGCTGAGCCAGGGATATGATCTGCGCGACAGCGCGAAGATACCTGCAAGAACAATGAATACCGCGAGGATCCGAAGCGGCTATGATCAGGCGCTTGCAAACCTCGAACTTTCTGAATATAATCTCAATGCTGCCGTAATTAAGGCCCCATTCGATGGAATAATTGCAGATCTTCTTCTTAAGCAGGGCAATATTTCTTCTACTTCAGAAAAATTCTGTACTTTAATTGACGACAACCTGTTCGAAGCTGAATTCCCGGTGCTTGAAAGTGAACTGGTTTCTGTAAAACCCGGCCAGAGAGTAAGAATAAAACCATTTTCATCTAACGAAGTTTATATTGAGGGGAAAATTGCAAGGATAAATCCTGTTGTTGACAGGAATGGTATGGTAAAAGTCTGGGCGTTATGTATTAATGAGGATAAGGATCTTTTTGAAGGCATGAATGTCAGAATTGTTCTCGAGGAGACTGTTCCTCATCAGCTTGTTGTACCAAAACAGGCCGTAGTGCTCAGGAGCGGGAAACAGGTTGTTTTCACATATTCTTCAGGCAGGGCAAAATGGGTTTATGTTAAAACAGGGCTGGAGAATCTTACTTCATTCACAATAATTGAAGGATTACAGCCCGGCGACTCTGTAATATATGAAGGTAATTTTAATCTAGCTCATGATTCTGAAGTTGTAATTAATTAAAACAGTGGTCCGCTTCCTGATATACCGTCCTATTGCCGTGTGCATGGTTTTTATTGCCGCGGTGGTTATGGGTATTGTTGCATACCGTACGCTCCCGGTATCGCTTATGCCTGATATTCCGATCCCTGTGGTCACAGTTAATATATCGTACAGGAACAGTTCTGCAAGGGAACTTGAGAATGCCGTTGTTAAACCTGTTAGGGTGCAACTTATGCAGGTTTCTCATCTGAATGATATTAAAAGCGAAACGCGCGATGGGCAGTCTCTTATCACTTTACGCTTTGATTATGGCACAAATATCAACTATGCCTTCATTGAAGTAAATGAGAAGATTGACGGGGCTATGAATGTATTACCGCGGGATTTGGAACGGCCAAGGGTAATTAAAGCCAGCGCTTCAGATATACCGGTTTTCTACCTGAACCTGAGCCCGGGTGAAACTGATTCTGCATCATTATTAAGTGAGCAGGAGAGAAACCTGAGGTTCATCGAACTTAGTGAATTTGCCGGATCTGTTATCCGAAGGCGTATAGAGCAGCTTCCTGAAGTTGCTATGGTTGACATGAGCGGTATGGTGAGCCCTCAGCTTACTATTGAACCTGATATCCGAAAAATGCAGAGCCTGGGTCTGACAATTTCCAGCATAGAGGATGCTTTGTCACGGAATAATGTTAACGCCGGTAGCATCCTTGTCAGAGATGGCTATTACCAGTATAATGTTATGTTTTCATCTTCATTAAGGAACAGTGAAGATGTGAAAAATATAATACTCAATGTTTCGGGGAAAATATTGAAGCTTAAAGATATCGCGGAAGTTACTGTTGTCCCGAGGGAACAGACAGGGATGTTTGAAGCAGACGGGAAACCTGCAATAACAATGGCTGTAATAAAGCAGGCCGATGCCCGGCTGGCAGATATGAAGGATAAGATAAAAGCGCTTGTCAGGCAGTTTGAGACAGATTATGCCGGTGTGCACTTCGATGTGAGCCAGGACCAGACACAACTGCTCGACTATTCAATCTCTAATCTGAAACAGAATCTTGGACAGGGATTACTGCTGGTGATACTTGTCGTTTTTATTTTTCTGAAAGACCTCCGTCTGCCATTACTGATAGGGTTTTCACTGATGGTTTCAGTAATAATTTCTCTGCTGTTTTTCAGTCTTATGAATCTGTCAATTAACATATTATCACTGGCCGGACTTATCCTTGCAGTTGGAAACATGATGGACAACTCAATAGTAGTCACTGATAATATCAGTCAGTACCGCGAGAGGAATTACCCGGTTGATGATGCCTGTGTTGCCGGTACAGGAGAGGTGATGATACCACAGTTAAGCTCGATGCTTGTAAATATAGCTGTTTTTCTGCCACTGATTTTCCTTAGCGGCATTGCCGGCGCCATAATGTATGATGAGGCAATAGCTGTAGCCATAGGTTTGTCGGTATCATACCTGGTGGGAATAACATTTATGCCGGTTATTTACAGGATGGCTTACAGAAGGGCAGATTTAGCCGGAACAAGGCTTAGTCTGTTGAAAGAAAAAATCTTCGGGAAGTCCGGTTTAAAGCTGAATAAGATTATTGATATCGAAAATATTTATCTGAAAGGACTTGATTTTACTTTCAGATATAAAAAACTTAACATTCTGTTTTATATTTTGATGATCCCGCTCGGTATCCTCATTCTGATTCTGATTGAAAAGGAAAAAATGCCGGTTTTGACGCAAAATGAGGTTATTCTGAATATTGAATGGAACGAAAATATAAATGTAACTGAAAACAGATCCAGGGTTAACACTCTTCTTGGTATTCTCAAATCAGAGACTGTCCAGAGCAATTCCTTTATCGGGCCACAGCAGTTCGTGCTGGGTCATAATAAATATCTGAGTTCCTCGGAAGCTGTCATTTATATTAAATCCGATATTCCCGATAAAATAGCATTAACAGAAAGAAAAGCAAAGGACTTCCTGAGCAAAAATTTCCCTGAATCGAGGATTGGTTTTGAACCCCCTGTCTCCATTTTCGAAAAGTTGTTTTCCTCAGGCGAGCCTCCTCTTGTGGCTGAACTTACAATGAAGAATCCGGGCCTTGAGCCTGATCCTGCCATTATGTTAAGTGCAGCCGTAAAGCTGGATAGCTTTAAATTGAAGGGATCAGGCAACAGGATACCTCTTCAGGATCAGCTTGTACTGGTGGCAGATATGGAGAAACTACTGATTTATGATGTCTCTTATGAGGTACTTTTAAAGGAGCTACGGACAATGTTGAAAGAGAATACCGCGGGAACCTTGCGTTCTTTTTCTCAGTTTATGCCGATTGTTATTTCGGATAACAGCCTGAATTTAAATGCTTTTTTAGAAACGGGCAGTGTTATTAACAATAATAATGAAAATATCCCTGTCAGGGATCTGGTTTCCAGAGCAGGCAGCAGGGATTTCAAGACAATAACGGCAGGCAAGAATGGTGAATTCGTACCACTTGTTTTTATGCCCGAAGCAAATGAAAAAGACAGGTATATGGAACAAATAAAAGAGACTGTGAATAAGTCAGGATCGTTGGACGTTCGTTTCTCAGGTTCTCTCTTTTCAAATATGGTTTTGCTTAAAGAAATCGGAGTTCTGCTTGTAATATCAGTCTTGTTGCTGTATTTTATCCTCGCGGCCCAGTTTGAATCACTGTCACAACCCCTCCTGGTTCTGATGGAGCTGCCGATAGATATTGCCGGCGCCCTTGTGGTTCTTTATATCTCAGGTCAGTCGCTTAACCTGATGTCGGCAATGGGAATGGTTATTATGAGCGGTATAATAATTACCGATTCAATCCTGAAGCTTGATGTAATTAATCATCTCCGAAAGGAAGGTTATTCATTAATTGATGCAATCAGAACAGGAGGTCACCGGCGGCTGAGGGCAATTATCATGACAAGCCTGACCAGCATACTTGCAATGTTGCCTCTGCTGTTCACAAACGATATGGGCAGCGAACTTCAGAAGCCGTTTTCCTATGCGTTGATCGGGGGTATGGTAGTCGGAACCTTTGTGAGTCTCTACCTCGTGCCCCTGACATACTGGTTTATTTACCGGAAAGAAGGCATAATTAAGAATTAATTAATTGTTAAGCGATTGATATTGAAAATATTGAAAAGCATTTTTCTGACAATTTTGCTTCCCTTATTTATAGCGATAATTCTCCGGGTGTTTTTCCTGGAGATTTACAAAATTCCTTCATCTTCAATGGAGCCAACACTTTTACCTGGAGATATAATTCTTGTAAGCAAAATGAGCTATGGGGCAAGGTTTTTGAGATTAGGGAGACTTCTTAATATAAACAGGAGAGAATATCTCAGGCTCCCGGGCTGGAACAGGATAAGGAAAGGAGATGTATTTGTTTTCAACTGGCCAAAATACAGTTCTGTTATTGATTCAGCATCTGATATTTACGGTAGTGCAGTTGTCAAGAGATGCTACGGAATGCCGGGGGACAGTGTGGTAATTAAAAATGAAAAATCAGGAATTAGTAATGGAAGGTCAATGAGTGTTGAACCAGGATATAATGATTATGGCGATGTCCTGTTCCCGCATGATAGTTCACTTAAATGGACAATTGATAATTATGGGCCTTTATTTGTTCCTGAAAAGGGTAAATCATTGAATCTTTCTGAGAAAAACGAACAATGGTATAAGGAAGTATTGCTCTTTGAGAATAATAAAGACCGGATTACGGATTCTCCGGGCAAAAAAACAGGTTATACTAGGACACAGCATATTTTTACTGATAACTATTATTTCATGACAGGGGATAATTTCTATAATTCACAGGATTCAAGGTATTGGGGGTTTGTTCCTGAGGGAAATATAATAGGGAAAGCTGTCTTTGTACTTTTTTCATCTGATCCTCAGAAATCGGGTTTTAGTAAGATAAGATGGAACCGCTTTTTTCATAAAATAGAAACTCATTCAATTGAATTCCATAAATCAACTGACAAACAATGACAACTTAATGATGCAAAGCGAGTGACAATGAATGACATCCGAATGACGCTCAACAGATAACCTGTAAATTTCATTGCCAGCTGTTCCATTTTCTTACCAGTTATTCCGTTTTAGTGACAGCTGTTCCGGGAACTATTGTTTTTAGTCAAACAGCAGTTTATTTTTATTACAGAATTGTAAGTAAGCCTTCGGTGAACCGCATATTTTTTTAAGGCAAAGGGTCGATTATCTTGTGACCCAAAAAACAATGTTAGACCATTCAAAGTTCACAGAACTTCTGGAACGGCAGAAGGGATCGGGATTAAGTGTAAGAGGGTTTTGCTCCAATGAAGGCATAGCGCCATCAACATTCTATTACTGGCAGAAGAAACTTAGAGCTGGGTCAAGCGGGCATCGGTTTATCCCTCTGGTAGTCCAGACCCAGAAATTAGCTGCCCACACATCACCGGGGCAACCAGTTGGCACCGGGACTGATAGCGCTCCGCTGGAAATATGTTATCCTAACGGGACCACTCTTCGGATAAAGCAAAATCTGGACCTCTGCGGATTACGTTCACTTGTTTCCCTGTTAGACTGATAATATGTTCCATCTTCACAACTCACAGAAGTATTATTTATATCCTCTTCCGGTGGATATGCGAAAGAGCTTTTACACCCTTAGTGGTGTTGTAAACTCGCTTATGAACCAGAATGTCCGTGACGGAGGTGTTTTCATCTTCGTGAACCGCCATCAGAATGTGATGAAAATACTGCACATGGAATATGCAGGGCTTGTAATCTATCATAAGAGATTAGAATCAGGCCGGTTTAAACTGCCGGCTTTTGATGAAAATACCACTTCTCTAACCATAAACTGGCAGGATTTAATAACCATGGTGCAGAGTGTAAAAATAAGAAGTGTAAAGTCGCGTAAAATTGTTAATAAAAATCTGTTATTCAGTTAGTTATTAACAATATGTCAGTTTGTTCCCAGTGTTTGTTTTGTTATCTTTGACAAGACAAAAACGCTGGAAGAACCGTGACTGACAAAACTGATAAAGATACCCTAATAGAGACCCTCCTCCAGGAGCGAGATGAACTTTATCAGGAGCTTTCCAAACTTAGACAATCCAGTGGAGGTGCCCTGGAGCATTATGAGACCATTATAAAGGACAGAGACAACAAGATCAGGCAATTAGATGGTACTGTCAGCCAACTGGATAAAAAGATCAAAGATCTTGATGATAAGATCATAAACTTTGAAGACAAGATCAAACAATTAACAGATCAGCTTGCCTGGTATCGCCGCAAGTTCTGGAAAGCAAGCAGTGAGAAGTACATACCTCAGGATCCTTCTCAGCGAAGGCTTGATTTTGAAGGTCTGGATATCCTTCCCCAGGAGGAAGAGGCGATAAAGGAAGCAGCAAAAGAGATCGTATCTTACGAGCGCAGGAAGCCTGAAAAAGATAAGAAGCAACCGGTTCGTCTTCCTCTTCCGGAGGACCTTCGCCGTGAAGAAGAAGTGATTGAGCCTGAAGGTATAGATGAATACTGGATCCGCATCGGGGAGGAAGTGACCGAGTTACTTGAGCATAAGCCAGGAGAGCTATATGTTCGTCGTATTATCCGTCCGAAATATGCCTTGAGAAAGAATCTTCAGCAATTGGAAAAGAGTGAAGAAAGCGGACAAAAAAATATTAAGATCGCAGTACTCCCACTTCTGCCCCTGCCACGGAGTAATGCCGGAGCCAGTTTACTGGCAGAATTATTGACAAGTAAATATGTCTATCACCTTCCTTTTCACCGCTCAATCGCGATGTTTAAGATGGCAGGAGTATCAATACCGGCATCTACAGTTAATGGATGGTTCACCGGAAGCAGCGACTTACTCAGGGCATTGTATCTCAGGCTCAAGGATATTGTACTCTCCACTGACTACATACAGGTTGATGAAAGTACGGTTCCGGTTATCAACGATGAAAAGCACCGGGCAGTAAAATCCTACCTCTGGGTAGTGAGATCGGTAATGGAGAACCTGATGTTTTTTCATTACGATAAGGGTTCAAGGGCCCAGAAGGTGGTGATAGAACTTCTTCGTAATTACCAGGGAACTGTACAGACAGATGGTTATGAGGCCTATTCAATATATGAAAACAAGAAGGGTGTTTTGTTGCTGGGCTGTTGGGCACATGCACGCAGGAAGTTTACCGAAGCATTGAAAGAAGATGAATCCGGTGCGAGTTATGCCTTGGAACAGATCGGTATGCTGTACAACGTAGAAGCTATGGCCACAGATCAGGAACTGGATTATGAAAAGCGGGCAGAGCTTCGCTGCAGACTTGCTTATCCCATTTTGTGTGCCTTTGAAAAATGGATTGTAAACTATTATCCAAAAGCTTTATCCCAAGGCAGAATGTATAAAGCATTGACATATACCTATTCGTTGTTCCAACGCCTGTCAAGATATCATCTGGATGGTCGGTATCAGATTGATAATAACCTGGTAGAAAATGCAATCCGACCCTTGGCCCTTGGACGGAAAAACTATTTGTTCTGTGGCAATCATGATGCAGCAGAAAATGCAGCCATAATGTACTCACTGCTGGGTTGTTGTAAATCCTGCGATGTCAATCCCCGGGAGTGGCTTACAGACGTGCTGACTAAGATACCGTATTACAATAACGATTATAGCCGGGACCTCGCCGAACTTCTGCCTCATAACTGGAAAACAACCCAGATCTCAAAATGACTCCAATAAAATCCAACAATCTTGGAATTTGTTGGAATTTGCTGGAAAAATGACCTCGTTGTCTACAATACTTCAAAGAACTCCAATAGTTATTAGACTTTTGTAAAACTATGCGGGAAAATAGGTCGAGCTTGACTTATTATCAACATGTACCTGGCCGAATGCTTACAATTGTAATTCATCCTGTATGATTCTGGCATTAAGACAGATATTTGAAAAGGCAGACAAAAGGAAGATATTCCGCGATATCTGTTCAGAATATATTCCGGTGTTACTTTTGTCTCTTCTTTTCATAGTTCCGTTAACCGATTCATCGAAAATGTTTAATGGTATTGTATCGGCAAAGAAGTATTACTTCTACCTGTTCATGCTGATAATCATAGTGTATAACTCCATATTATTCATATACGAGAAGAGATTTAACAGTATTGTATTAAACAAAATAGATATAGTCTTTCTGCTGTATGCAGGCTGGAACCTGGTAAGTGCAATAATAACAAACGATTCTTATATTAATGATAAGACCGGTGAGCTTGTAATGCTTGTTGCATATTATTTCATAATAAAAGCATATTTGTCAGATAAGAATAAGCATGCTATATTTTTTAATACTACCTCTTTTGTGCTTATAAGTGTTGCTCTTATTGAATCGGCGATAGGACTTCTGCAGATTTACGGTATGATACCAACAAATAATCCATATTTTAGGATTACAGGAACATTTAATAATCCTGCTCCTTATGCATTAATGCTTTCAGTAGCTTTTGCCTATGCTCTGGCTTCATGTTTCTTTAATTGGCATATTCATAGATATGTTAAGTATGTTTCATATCTGACCTCCTTTCTTATTATTAATGTGATACCATTCACACTAAATAGAGCCTCTTGGATAGGTATTATTGTAAGTACAATACTGACACTATTATATTTCTTACATACATCTGGCTATTTATCAAGATTATTTAGTTGGACAAAAATATGCATAGCCTTAATACTCTTTATATCGGCGGGAATAGGACTTACAAATCTTTACAATCTTAAGAAAGACTCGTCATCTGGTCGTTTATTAATTTGGAAAGTAAGTACTACTATTTTTAAGGATCATACATTAACAGGTATAGGATATGGTCGTTTTCGTTCTGTGTATAATCCATATCAGGCCGATTATTTGAAAAAATCATCCAATGAAACTGATAAGTTTGTTGCAGGCAATACTTGGTTAGCATTTAATGATTATATTGAAACTCTAGTGGAAACTGGAATATTAGGACTTATTTTTCTTTTGAGTCTTATATATTCAATCTTTACCAGTTTTAAAATTAAGCGTGACCTTTTGTTTCATTATATATGTCCAATCATAGTGCTTCTTATTCTTTCAATCGTTTCCTTTCCCATTAATGCAATTGGCAGTAAAATATTATTCTTTTATTTTTTAGCTTCATTTAGCTGTTTAACAAAAACCAATGATGGTCGATTCTTTCTATTGGGCATTATCAAATTTGAATTTGTTATTGCACTATTAGCTAGTATCATTATATCACTTATAAATATAAATAAGCTAGAAAAGTATGATGTTTTTTCATTCGCATCTAATTCATTATCCGCTGGCAGATATGATATTGCTGAAGATTATTTCCATAAAATTAATAGCTCATTACGTTATGAATCTTATTTTTCATATCTGTATGCGGATTGTTTATTTAAAAATAAAAAGTATAACGAGGCTCTAGAAGTCGCAAACATAGCATCTGTAGCCTATCCTGATCCCGAATTATTTACTCTAATAGGCAACCTACATACTGTTATCGGTAATTATAATAGTGCTTCAGAATATTATAATAAGTCAAATTTTATGGTTCCAAGCAGGATAGTACCAAAATATTATTTGGCAAAATTCTATTATGCAAGGAATGAATTTTCTAAAGCAGATTCACTAGCAAAAGTAATCCTAAGAATGAAGGTTAAAGTAAAATCAGATTCTACTGTATCAATTCAAAAAGAGATTGGAATCTTATATAGAAAGAATAAGCAACCGGTTGTTAATGCCAGACAGGGGCAATAGATGACCTGTCATTTGTTAAATTAATAAAATGAAAAATGAAAACACTTAAATGGATTTCACTTTTTGTAGTTGCACTATTCATTTTTACTATTAATGTAAATCTGAATACTGATGGTAATAAAATTATAAGTATTGGATTGGCCACTTCCCAGCAAACTGCCAAAGCTGATGCTTATTGTTATTATCATACTATGTTTGAGGATTGCATGTGTATGTATGGTGGAGTGCCTTGTGGAGGAGTTTGTCCTCAAGGAACAACACTTGACATTTGTAATGGTGCTTAAGAGTATTTACTTAATTTTACCACCAAATTTGCGTGACATCATGTAAATACTAATTTTTCAATAGCTGCATTAATATAATAATACATATTCCATTTAATGCAGCTATTTATAATCTTAAATCTGAAAGACCATGTTAATACGAAACTATCTCATTTGTAGTATTTTTTGTTTATTCCTTTGTAATTGCAAAAGTGAGAATAATTATAAAAATAGATATACTCTTAAAAAATCGGATGAAAGTATTGTTATAAATCTAAACAGTAATTCGACTAATAAGTCAGTTTGTATACAATATCTCCTAGCTAATGATTCAAACTATCTTGCAATTCTAAGAAACAAGTATAGAGCTATCGAATTATTTAATCTTGATTCCAAGAAACTATCTAGAGTGACAGAAATAAAAAAGGAGGGGCCAAACGCATTCTCCACTTCGTATGGATTTGTGATGAAAAATATTGATACAATGTATGTTATTGGTGTTTCTCCTCAAGAAGTCGGCGTTTTTACAGGAAATGGTGAAATCACAAGAAGAATCCCTTATGGAAAAGATTCATATGGAAGACGTGTGAATCCTTCTCTTTCAGGCTTAGGATCTAGACCAATTATTTATGGTGATTCTCTCTTTTTAGTGCCGGCTGTAACTGCTGGTGAATCTTCAGGCATTTTTAATTCCTCCAATCAAGAACATTCCTCAGTAAGTATTTCTATAAATCTTAACACTTTTGAAAGCAGGGCATCTACATTAAAAGTTCCTCAGGAATTCATAGGGAAAGATATCACAGGAATAAATGTTTGGCGTGAAATAGGTAATAAAAACTGTTTTATTTACTCTTTTAGTCTTAGTGACGAATTATTTATTACTTATGATCATATAAATTTTAAAAAAATACCCATTGAAACTAATTACAAATTTCAGCTTAGAGAAGATTTGTCAAAATATTCATCAAGAGGATTTAATGCTGCAATGGAGTACATTTTTTCAAAAGATGAAGTAATCAATATTCTTTATGACAAATTTAGGAGTTGTTATTATATTGTTGTTAATAAGCGCATTAGTAATTTTCCTAAAGAAGTTGATTATCGATTATATGGAGTTTATCCAAGTTTCTTTATTATAATTCTAGATAAGAATTTTAAACATGAAGGAGAGGTATATTTTCCTGAAGATTTATATAATTGTAAGATGATGTTCATTACTAAAGAAGGATTATACATTTCAGAAGATAACATTAATAATCCATCATTCAATGAGGATATAATGAGGTTCAGATTATTTACATTGGAAAAACTTTAGCCGAATGAAGAATATTGTTTTTGAGATTTTGTTATTAACTTTCACAATTGGTTGTGATAATGGTAATTTAACAATTATCCTTCAGGATTATTTTAAATTATATAATAAGGATTTACATAATTACAAAATTATTTGCATTGTTCCTGCAGAAGGATGTTCAAGTTGCATAGATCCTTCTATTGATTATTCAAAGAATGCCAAAAAGGATTTCATTTTAGTTATTTCATCGGCTTACAAAAAGACATTAGATGAACTTATTAAGTCAAAAAATCTTGATAGTGCAAATTTAATTTTAGATTCAGATAATCTTGCTGTTAGTCGAGGATTAGTTTCTTTTTCTTCACCATGTTTTTACTTTTTAAAAAAGGGGAAGGTTATAAAAATAATTGATCTAAATCTTACATATGATAAAGTCAGTTTTTTAAAGGAGATCGATAAGTTTTTAATTGAATAGTGCAATACTATTCCTGATATAATGGGTTCGTTGGGCGTTGAATTTGAATATCCTATGAAATGTGCTTTTGTTTACATAAAAAAACTACTTTTTAGTTTCTTATTACAATGTCTAATAATTTAATAAAGAACCTGATAAATACACTTCTGGTATTTATGATATTGGGCTTTATTATTACATTTCGTTTTTTCGTCCTTGATATTTACCGGATTCAATCAAATTCTATGAATCCGACTCTAATATCAGGAGATTATGTTGTTGTAAGTAAGATAGCCTATAACCCCCGGATTATTAATATTTGGAAATTAATATTTTCAAGACAAGTAGAGTTCATCTGGTTTAAGGGTTTAACTCAGGTGGAGAAAGATGATATAATCGTTTTTAACTATCCTCAATATGAATATCTTGCTGATTCTGTAAAGTTTATTTACGGTACTACTTTTATTAAACGTTGTATTGGAATTCCTGGGAGCACCATTAGGATCACAAGAATTGGATCGCAATATGATGGATCATATAACAATTACAATAATATCTTTCCTTACGATACTGCTTTACAATGGAGTGTTGGTAATTTCGGTCCTCTGTACGTACCTTGTAAAGACGATCTATTAGAACTTAAACCTGAAAATGTACGACATTACAGAAATGTCTTATTATATGAAAATAGTATAATTCAAATATTAAATGATTCGGTGTTTTTAAATAGCGTCTTTATCTCTAAGTACTGTTTGAAATACAATTACTATTTTATGCTTGGGGATAACTTTTACCAAAGTAAAGATTCCCGGTATTGGGGCTTTTTACCTGAAACACATATAATTGGAAAAGCAACCAGAATTTTATTTTCAATCGATCATAATGCGAAATATTTTAAAAAGGTCCGATGGAACAGGATACTACGTAAGATAGAATCAAATACACCTGAATATATTCTGACAGATAAATAACAATTAGTATGTTAGGTAAGAATTCATTTCTGCTCATTCTTTTTTTGCAATTTGTAAGTTGCATGTCCAATGAAAAATATGCTCCTGGTCAGGAAAATGCAATCTGGGCAGAAAGCGTATTTCTAAAGGGATATCATCCTTCAGATTTTTCCAGGCTCACAGATGCAGATCTGATAAACCTTGCTTCAACACTTCAAAGTAACAATATAAGATATGCTTACCTCTTCGCCGGACCCTTTGGGAAAGACGGTCTTCTCCCTGCCTATGCTTTTTCTGATACAGCAGTGCAGAGTGTTAAAACACTTCAGTCACTATATCCTGGAATTGTTATTTTACCATGGGTAGGCGGAATTCAGAATAAAACTGTCTTTCTCAATGATTCTCTGTGGGTAAAGAATGCCCTGGACGACAGCAAAAGATTGATAAATACACTTAATGTGCCCGGTCTGCATTTCGATTTTGAGTTTATTATTGAAGGAGATGAGTTCCTCGACAGAACTGAGGTAAAAGGAGGGTCAGGCGATATTAAAGCCTACGGTAGAAATGTGAATGAATTTCACAGGCTATTCCGGGAACTTATGCCGGAGGCTTTTGTTTCTTCAGTTGTGGTTTCAACCTCACCCGGCACAAAACCATGGAAAAGAAAAACTTCAATGGCTGAACTCACAGAACTGATAAAGTACATCGATCAGCTATCCTTTCTTTATTATGATACCAACCTTGGTACTCAAAAAGAGTTTGAGGAAAATTGTTCTGCCCTGCTTCACGATATTAAAAAGCTTAAGGAAATATCCCCGTCAGTTCAATACCTTGTATCGATCGGAACTTTCATAAATGCTCCTGAATTGCGAAAATACAGGAACATGAAAATAGAGAATATACCTAACTCGTTAAAAACAATCCGTTCATGTGAGAGGAAAATTTCAGAGACAAGAAAAATTCTCGACGGCATATCAATATTTTGTAACTGGGAAACTGATGAGAATGAGTGGAGGGACATAAGAAAGTATTGGACTGGGATTAAATAAGACCAGTATATGAGAATACACATTAGGCTTATTTTAGCCGTTTTTGTTATTGAAGTATTTTTTACTTCCTGTCTATCTTTTTCAGGCAAAATTAAAGAATGTGATTCACTGCAGGTGAATTACCTCCTGGCGTCAAGCGAAGCAGCTGATAAATACCTAATTACATCTGATGACAGAATAGTATTCTCTGTTAATGAATCGGATTATTTTAAGTTGAAAGTATTTATAGCCGGGAAGGTAAGTGATGCGTTGCCAGGCAATGAGAACGTCTTTAATCCCTTTCATACAGATGAGGGGATCTGCGCTTTACAGGATTTTGAGGGAGATGAGGCCTTTATTCCTCTGAATGGACATCTCAGGAATGCTCTTGCAGATCGGATTGTAAGAAATATTTTCACTTTGTCATCGGAAAAGCTTGTTATTGAAATGAAGAATGAGAAAGTCCTTTTTCTTTATGATCCTACTCTGAAAAATCTAAAAACCATAATGACAGGTTTTGGTAAAATCAATGGACTTGCAGCCAATGATAATTGTATTGTTATCAGTTCCGACAATAACCTGAACCTTTACGATTTTAATTCCGGGAGATTATTTCCTATTGCTGAAAACCTGGTTGGTGAGAAACTGAATCCTTTCCTGTCAGGTAATACTCTGTTTTTTGTCAATAATGATGTATCAGAGTATTATGCGGTTTACTCAGCAGATATAAGCAACACTTTGGAAAATAAACCGGCAGAGATATTCAGAACATCACATGATATCCGCATGCCAAAGGTAAAAGGAGACTATCTTTATTATATAGAGATCATCAATGGTGAGTATTTGCTGAAACGGGTAAATCTTTCCACAAAAAATTCTGAGATGTTGATATTAAAGGGTGTGGTTTATAATTACGATTTTTTTAATGATACACTAATTTCATTTATTTATTCTGATCTAAATACTCCCAAAAGCCTTCGCTTATATAATATCTTAAAAAAGAGCAGTTTGAATATTTCAGGCACTTCTGTTACTCATAATATTGGCGCATCATTTATACAGTCCTCAGGAGCTGTATCAGGCGCATGGTATTTAGCGGATACGCTTACACCGGTTAAGGGTATAATCCTGTACATACATCCCGGTTTCCATTCCGACTTCTCCCCCCGGTGGGATTATCTCCTTA
>Ga0209099_1000859_pt1 | contig 34121 bp, 28 predicted proteins | sample AD_JPNHW2_MetaG_FD_184430 | JGI IMG/M metagenome (GOLD analysis project Ga0209099, IMG submission 184430) | Active sludge microbial communities of municipal wastewater-treating anaerobic digesters from Japan - AD_JPNHW2_MetaG (SPAdes) (version 2) | ecosystem: Engineered > Bioreactor > Anaerobic... | reverse complement strand
ATTCGACACGATCTACCGCTACGATTTCACCGATGCGGATATCGTCCGGGCCGCCCATGCCGAAAAACGCATCATCCTGACCCGCGACCTGGGCATTCTAAAACAAAAGGCCGTGACCCATGGATACTGGGTGCGCTCTTCGACGCCACGCCAGCAGTCCCTGGAGGTCCTGCAGCGGTTTGATCTTTTCCGCAAGATAACGCCCTTCAGCCGCTGTCTGGAATACAACGGGGAGGTCTTCGGGATCGGCCTGGAAGAGGCGCGCCGTCTCGCGCCAGCTGCCGTAGCAGCGGCTTATGATACCTTCTTTACTTACCGTTCCTGCCGGCGCCTGTTCTGGAGGGGCAGCCATTACCTCCGGCTGACCGCCCGCTTGCGCGATATCGGCGGTACCGGCATGGAGGGAAAAGCCGGTGATGATCGACTCCCGCTCCGGCCCCCTCGCGACTGCCCTGATGCTATATGCTCCTGAAGCCGCGGCGCCAGTTTCTGATGATCTGCAGCAAATGTCCGTTCCTTGTACTCAACCTGCTGGAAGGAAAGTAACGAAAACACTAATGCTATCTCCCGGGTTAAAACCTTTCGGCCTGATTGCCAAACCAGCAGGTCCCCTCTGCAATCTGAACTGCACCTATTGCTATTATCTGGAAAAAAAGCATCTCTATCCCGGCGCTCAAAAGTTACGGATGCCGGATGCGATCCTGGATGAATTTATCAAACAGTATATCGAATCGCAGGATGTGCCGATGGTTACTTTCATCTGGCAAGGGGGTGAACCGTGCCTGGCGGGCCTGGAGTTTTATTCCAAGGCTGTCGCCCTGCAAAAAAAGTATGCGGATGGGAAAAAGATTGAGAATGCCTTTCAAACCAACGGGATGTTGCTGAACGAAGCCTGGTGCCGGTTTTTATACGAGAATCAGTTTCTAACGGGGATTTCGATTGACGGCCCCCGGGAGTTGCATGATTTTTACCGCCAGGACTGCAACGGTAAGGGCACTTTTGACAAGGTGATGAGAGGAATTGACCTGTTAAGCAAACATCGGGTTGAATTCAACACCCTGACCGTGGTCCATGCACAAAATGTTGAATATCCGCTGGAACTATATCATTTTCTGAAATCAATTGGCAGCCATTATATCCAGTTCCTGCCTGTGGTGGAAAGAATGACCACCGAAAAACGGCCCGATGGGCTGAATTTGGTAGCTGATGCTTCTGAAAAAGAAGCCGCTGTTACAGAATGGTCCGTCGATCCTGGGAAGTATGGCGTGTTCCTGGCGAGGATTTTTGATGAATGGGTTCACCAGGATGTGGGCTCCTGTTTTATCCAGCTTTTTGATGCCACCCTGGCGAACTGGATCGGCGTCCCTCCCGGATTGTGCTTTTTTATGCATGATTGTGGCGCAGCCGGCGCCATTGAGCATAATGGCGACGTCTATTCCTGCGATCATTTTGTATCTCCCGGATATCACCTGGGGAACATCCAAGAGAACCCTCTCAAAGAGCTGATGAATTCAGCCCGCCAGCAGCAGTTTGGCCGAACCAAGTCTGCGCAGCTGCCCAAAGCCTGCCAGGAATGTACCTTTCTTGATAAATGCTATGGCGAATGCCCCAAGAAAAGATTTCTCGCCACCCCGGAGGGTGAATATGGTCTGAACTATTTGTGTGAAGGCTACCGTCATTTTTTCGCGCACGTAACCCCCGCCATGAATTTTATGGCCAATGAGTTGTTACAGCATCGCCCCCCGGCCAATATCATGAATTTTATGCGAAACAAATAATGGAGTCAGGTCATGAAGCTGCCAACCAGAATGATTCCCCAAGTCGGGCTCGCCCTGCTAGCCGGCAATGCCTGTGCCCAAAAGCCAAACATCGTATATATCCTTGCCGATGATCTGGGGTATCATGAAATCAGTTGCAATGGTCAGGATAAATTCGCCACGCCCAACATTGACAAGCTTGCGCGCGAAGGGCTTTCTTTTACCCAGCATTACGCAGGGAGCCCGGTCAGCGCTCCTTCCCGGTGCGTGCTTCTGACAGGGCTGCATACCGGGCACTCGTACATCCGGGACAACCAGGAAATCGGCAAATGGGAGGATTTTACGGGACAACTCCCGATACCCGATTCTTCCTTCACTCTGGCAGAACTGCTGAAGGAAAAGGGATACCGGACCGCCTGTATCGGCAAGTGGGGACTTGGATTTAATAACACGCCAGGTTCGCCCCTGAACCAGGGTTTTGATTATTTCTACGGCTATTTGTGCCAAAGACAGGCGCATAATTACTACCCGGAATACCTGTGGCAGAACCATGATAAAATGGCTCTCGATAATCCTCCGATTACCATCCATGGCAAATTTGAGGGCAATCCCGCCGATTCGACCGCGTATTTGAAATACTCAGGAAAAGTGTATTCCCAGGATTTGCTGACCGCTGAAGCCCTTCAGTATATCCATGAGAATAAAAAGCACCCCTTCTTCTTGTTCCTCACCTATACCATCCCGCATCTGTCGTTACAGGCACCTTACAGCGAAATCCAGAAAGTAAAGGGGAGCTACCCGGATACACCCTATACCGGAGAGAACGGGTATGTGCCATGCTGGTCGCCGCGTGCGACCTATGCGGCGATGATCATGCTGCTGGATTCCTATGTGGGCTTGATCATGGAGGGGCTGAAAGAGCAGGGACTGGATGAGAATACCATCGTCTTCTTTTCGAGTGATAACGGGGCGACCTTTCCCACCGGCGGGGCCGATGTCGCCTATTTTGCCAGCAACAAACCCTTCCGTGGCTTTAAAACCCAATTATACGAAGGGGGAATTCATGTGCCGCTGATTGTCAGATGGAAAGATAAAATCAGGCCCGGAGGAAAAGCCGATCTGATCTGCGGTTTCCAGGATATGATGCCGACTTTGGCAGAAATTACTCAATCCAAAGCGCCGCGAAGCACGGACGGCATATCCATTTTGCCGGCCTTGCTGGGGAAAAAGAATCAACCGCAACATGAATACCTGTACTGGGAGTATCACAGCTTTGGCGGTTCGCAGGCCGTCCGGATGGGTAAGTGGAAAGCCGTTCTGAAAAATACCAAATCCAAACAGGACCTAAAGACAGAGCTTTACAATTTAGAGGAAGATCCTGCGGAAACGATCGATCTGTCCCTGAAATATCCTGACGTACTGGAAAAACTCGAAAAAGTATTTCAAAAACGCACGCCCTCTCCCATCGAGGAGTGGAATTTTTGAATGCATAACCAGGAAGGATTTTCTGAAGAAGGTAGGCGTCTTGGGTAAGGGGGATCAGGGTTTGATTGGCAAGATCCTGATTCTGGATTTGATGGGGTCAACGGTCATGAGAATCCCGCTATCGAGTTCTGCAGAATAATGCTTAAGGATGGGGATCAGATGGTCTTTCAGTATTGCCGGCAAAATATTTTGGGCCCGGATTTGCACAACACTTGGGCCGTCATCTCTGGTAAGCGCCAGGATAATTCCAAAATCCAGATCGTGCGTAAGAATAATAAATCCGTTTTGTCGAGCCCAATCCATAATAACTCGATCAGATGCTGCCGGATTGCCTATCTCCGACCAGTGTTTTACATGCCACCCCGCGGCTGATAATATGTCTGCCCAGGATGGGCTGATATTCATATCTAGCAGAATTTTCATTCTGTTACCAGTGGGACTTCCACCTCTTCAACACGCCAGGCTGCGTAGGCCAGGGCTTCGGCGATATCCTCTTTTTCAAGATACGGATAAGCCTCCAGGATGGCCTCAAATGAATATCCCGAAGCAACAAGCCCTACAATCATTCCCACAGTGACCCGAAGTCCTCTGATGCAAGGCTTTCCCCCCATCACTTCCGGATTCAGTGTTATGCGAACGAATTTATTCATTCTCAGCTCCGTGCTTTGCAGGATCTGCTAAGGCTTTTAATAAATCTGGTCATTAACATGTGAATGGACTGTCTCACATTCTATGATTTAAGATAGCATATATTAACTGCACTTTCAAGAATTAATTGTTTTGCAGAGAGCTGATACGATAGTAATAGGGTTAACTGCTTGACCCGTATACTATGGCCCGGACTGAGGAACAAGCTGGTTTGCTAGTTACAGCCAGTGGCGTTACGATGAAGGAATAACCGGGCCATATCTTTACAGAGCCGTCGAAAAACTTGCGCGTCTCATTTGTACAGGCTCTGTGCTTCAGACTCTCTTCTTGTCTACACCACTTCTTCTGACCAGGGAATAGAATAGAACGATGATCAGAAGGCTCACGCTCTCAACCGGGATATCGATCATGGCGTGATTGGTTTGATATTCGCCAAGAGAGACCGACAGCACATCCAACACGATGGCCAGCACATTTCCGAATGCGGCAATAAATGCCGCCCATCTGCGTTCAAACGGCTTGATGGCAATGAAAATATAGAACAGCGTCGAGCCAATGATCATCCCCCCCGAGCCGCGTATCATTCCCAAAATCATCGGATGCTGGGCGCCCGCATTTTTTGTGGCCAGTTCGGGAAACACCATCATCAAAATCCCCATCAGGAAAAAATAAATCGCGCAGAGAATAAAGATCAGGCGAAATAAAAAAAGCGCTATTCTGGGAGCTTGAGCGTTTGGGTCCCGCAGGGTATTCATCACCAGCCTCCATGAAAAATGGGTAGCAAATGCACATCACGTCTCAGGCTTGGTTCGGCACCAACAAAATAGATAAATCAAGAAAGCGGAGACGAGATCCCTCGGGTATCTCCTGTTTGTGCAAATCCTTCAGCATGAATGCTTCACGTTCGCGGGGCACCGGCTGCCGGCGCAGCAGCCACTCCTTTCAGGCCACCGATCGGATGATTTCACCCGGCAAAGCTGCGGGTTAGCTTGCACCACAGGTCCCCGCGGCAGACGGAGGAGGACATTTTCAAGACGATCCAGGGTTTCTGTTTCCGTCGTGAAGGGGGCAGAGGCCTGCAGCGGCGCTGTAGCTGGGTGCGAAACATCCAGCCCGCATCATCCAGGATGAGAATCTCCGGTTCGCCCAGTTTGTCCAGGATTTTGCAGTTAAATTTGCAGGGTGGCATTTCGGAAACAGGGGAAAATCCGCCGGAATCGTCCTCGAGTGAATCATGCCTCTCCAGAGGAGGCATAGCAATTTAGTAGCGGTCATTATCGTGTGGGCACTGCCACCCTAGGCAAATTCCAGAGGGCGGTCTTTAAAAACGACCCGCCAGTCCATCACCTCTTCTGTCATCAGCTGGGAAACGCGCCGGGAAATCCGGGCCAGATGATTCAACCTCTGTCCCGGCGCGGCAAGCGGCGAAGTGGGTGCCAGTTCCCTTTGCAGCCTGGTCAACGCCATATGCATGGCGGCCGACCGCTTGCCCAGACGCCGGAATTCCCCCTGGTTCAGAATGCCGGCAAAGGCAGCACCCAGAGCGGGCAGAAAGCCGCATAGAAATACAAGCCAGCGCGGCAGCCGATGCGGTTCCCTGAACCCGGATATGAGATTCGGGAGGAGATGAATGGTGCAAGCCGCCAGTGTCAGTCCCAGCATCCAGATTCCCCCCTTATGCAGACGCTGCTCGATGTTTTGGCAGCGCGAGCTATTGCTCTTATGAAAATCGATTTGACTCTGAAGAAGCTTTGACAGATGGTCCCGGCAATTCCCAAGGTGTTCGGCATTCATCTGCGCGGTGGGAAGTCCGAGCTCCCGTTCGATGGCGCGCACATACCAGGCCATCCAGGTATCTGCCGGATTTCCGTAGCTCGCCAGATGCGTCGGCAGCTGTGGAAATGGACGCCCGCTGCCCAGGGGGACCATGAGGCGGAGATGGCGGATCAGCTCCGCGATCAGCCGGTAATCGATCCATCTTTCATGCCAGCGTTTTCTATGCCCCAGGAGCACAGAGATCAGGATCCATAATATGGCCAACAATTCCAGGATGATAAATATGGCATCCCCGTGACGGATCATGCCGGACTGTTTACCCAGGGCAATCGGCAGCAAAGCGAAGGCGACAGCAAAGGAGGAGAGTAGAAAGGTTTGGATGAAAGTGCTGCGATAAATGTTCGAATAATGGACCGCAAGCTTGTCGGACCAGGCATAAAATGGATGAAGAAAATGGACGGATTCAGCGAGTGAAGAATGCGCAGGCAGGTGCCAATCTCTTTCTACGGCCTTTTCATAATTTTCGGCCCTGGGTTTGAATTTGGGCCACTTACCGCTGCCGAGGAGATCACGAAAGATTATCCACCAGATCCCGCGGTTAACTTTATGCTGCCTTTCTCCGTAAAAGTCTCTCAATGCGGTCAGCGGCAAAGTTTCACTTCTCCGTTGGGCTGCGCGAAGGATGGCGTTCGATACCTCTTCAGGCTGTGGCACGGCCAGGACTGACCGGACCAGCTCCTTCAGTTCATCGGTTGGATCGACCGGGGTCCGGCCGGGATTAGTCAGAACAGCGACTGTCTCATCAATGCTTCGCCGGGTATCGAGGATAATCCAGTTGTGCGGTGCCAGCGCGCTGATCCATACGATCGGCAAGCCGCGATGCCGGGCTTCAGAAAGGATCTCTTCCGTACCCCCGGGTTTTCCCTCTTTGTGGCCATCCCAGATAACGATGAGAAGGTCCGACTGGCTCAGCACGATCCGCCCGCAATCGCCATAGGCTTGCCCAGGATGGGCGCGGTCGCCATCCAATTCAAATGTCGTTAGCGTAGTGTTATTCCTCGCCCTGGTCAGGAGGGCGCGAAACTGATGGAGCGAATCCGCTTCCTCAGCCTGTCCTGGGGAAAAGTCCTTTTCATACTCCGCCTGATAAAAAGGCATCGGGCAGCATAGCGACGCATCCAGATCGAGCGCCTGTTGGGCGAAAATCCGATCGCTTCCTTCGGCAAGGGGCGAGATGGCGCGCAGCTGGGGAGGCTGCTCTTTGAAGAGGAAGGGCTGCTCCCTCTGAAAGCATTCCACCTGGTTTTTGATGGTCGAAAGGATGTTTTTGATGACGCGGGCGAGCACCGGCACATCGGCGTTTTGCAAGCGATTCGGCCTGTGACCGACTACGCCGACCCGGAATACCAGTCCGGGTTTGGGCGGATGGATTCGCTCAGGGTTGGAAGTAGTGGAAGGGTACACGGAACTCCCCAGTTTCATTGTTAGCCAAGAACCATCATTTCAATGTAGTAAATACATCGCTGCAAATAAAGCAAATTCTCTTGCGGAGGGATCCAGACGCTCCCAGTTTATCCTTGTGATAATGAACAACAATGGCTATTTTGCTGCACCAGGCCCGAAGCCGGATAGCACAAGGAGTCGTGGATGAAAAGAATATATCATGTCATCTTGCTGGCCAGTTTCAGCTTACCCGCACTTGCATTTTCCCAGACAAATGATTATCGCCTGCCTTTTTCCGCCGGATATCTCCTGGATGAGTCGGGCAATCCGGATAAATGCGGGTTTGATCCCGAATTATCAGAGAGACTGCTAAAGACTTTAGGGGAGCATTGGGGGTATGGATACGACAGCCTGCTGGTCGATTTACAGGGTTGGCAAAACAGCCCCTATGTGACGATAGATTCCATCGGCGCAAGTGTACAAAATCGCGCTATTTGGGAACTGACCATTACCGCGGATACCATTCTGCTCAAACCGCGCAGGAGAGTTTATATACATGCGCGAACTCACCCTGGAGAGGTGCAATCCTGGTGGGTGACCAGAGAAATGATCCATATTCTGCTGGCGGAGGATGAGTATTCCCGATCGGTCCGGGATTCGTGTGTTTTCCATATTGTCCCCATGTACAATCCGGACGGCGTCGAGCTGGAGTACCCCCGTGAAAATGCCAATGGCATCGATATTGAAAGCAACTGGAATAAATATCCGGTCCAACCGGAGGTTGCTGTTTTAAGAAAACGTTTTTATGAACTGATGACTTCCGGAGCACCGATCGAGGTAGCTCTGAATATGCATTCGGCTTATGGGACCAAGCGCTATTTTGTCTATCATGATGCTGCCGGTACCTCAGCCGATTATGCAGCACTGCAAAGGCAGTTTATTGAAGACACCCGGGCGTTCTTCCCTGGCGGCATTCAGCCCTGGAGCTTTTTTGTGAGCTGGAAAAACGGTACCGCGACGCAATATCCGGAAAGCTGGTTCTGGTTGAATTATCGCGCCAGCGTTATGGCCCTGACCTATGAGGATATGAACGATCCATCAGCGGGCGATTTCTACCGCACCGCCCATGCGCTGGTGCGCGGCATCATGGCCTATCTGAACCGCAAAAGCACAAAAGTCAGTACCACCGTCACTCCAGCGTTATCCGGCATGGTGCTGGAACAAAATTATCCCAATCCCTTTAATCCGGTCACGACGATCACCTATCAGCTCGAGCAGAATGCTCCTGTTGGCATTCGCATCTATGATATGCAAGGCCGTGAAAGAGCGGTACTCTTCGAGGGCACGCAAACAGCCGGCCGCCATTCTGTGACCTGGGATGCGACGGGATGGCCTTCCGGTGTCTATTACATTGGAATGCAGGCAGGAACATATCGGGGAATCAAGCAGGCGGTGTTGGTTCGTTAAAACCGGATAGTCTTGGATACTTAAAAATCCTTCTGATGGAAGGGCCAGGTGTTCTCAGCTGTCCGCTTCTCCCCTTCATTTTTGCCGGTTCATCTTGTAAAATCCCTCAACGAAGGCATCCATCGCCGGCATCTCTGCAACATTCTCCACGCCCATATCCAGTTTTTTCTGCATGATGGTCATCATATCAAAAACGATCTTGTCCCGTATCAGAACTTGCTTCGGTCTGGCGCCGATCGCCTTCAAGCCGCGCAGGATGTATTCCGGGAGCTCGGTCATAAAGGTGTGCCAGCCCTTTTTTACCGTGAGGCTGTCAAAATGGAGTATGAGTTCGCTTTGCTCATCCATAAAGGCCAGGAGATAGGCAAAATAGGGCCGCTCGCCCCTCTTGTCCTGGATCGGATTCATCAGGATCTGCAGATCGAGAAACACCCGCTGCGTGCTTTGGGGGAGGTATCTTACCGCATCCCCCAGCTCAGCATTGATGAGAATGGCCAATTCCTCATCGGGCGGATAGATGGACCGGGTCTCGCTGGTCCAGATTATCCCGGTTCTGTTTTTTTTCCCCTCTCTGACAAGAATTTTTTCTTCTTGCAGGTTCGTCGCGATCTGCTCTCTCTCCATCGGATTGCTAAGCACGGCCAGGGTTTGTTCAAGGACTACTTGCTAAAAGCTGATCTCGCCGCTCTCCAGGAACCAGGGTGCAAAACCGGGCCGGTAGCAGCGGAACATGGGCCATTCATTGCGGTTCTGTGGTTTAAACTCCAGTTCGCGGATAATGAACAGATCCTCCTGCTCGAGGTACTCCTTTTCTTCGAAGGAGAGCTGCAACTGGGGCGTGCTCAGCACCAGGGTGGGCAGGGGGCGGTCGTCGGAATCCTGGAGCGCGAGAAATCCCCTCAAGCCCTCGTTGCCGAGGTATACGTCAATCGCACGATGCTCGCCCAGAGTGCCCATGATGCTGACATAGCCGGTCTGATCAGATTCGGGATCGTGAACAGCAAAAATATCCATCTCGTCCATCAGCCGCCAGGGCGCCATGGCGCCGATCTGACGGGCCAATTCGTACAAGGGGCGCCAGCGTGCGATCGAGATAATGTTAGGCATGAATTCACTCCACTTTAAATACACTGATCACCTCGCCACCGATGAATCAGTCAGAGCCTCAATGATGCGGGGCAGGAGGTATCTGGGATATAATTCCATATTATCAAATCGGTTATTGGTTGTTAGAATTCCATCCAATTGTCAGAATATTTTCGGCTGATTGCAGGTTTTAATTCGTCTATTTGAAAGTCCATATCATCATGAAAGCGTTCACTTTTTTCACTCCCCCACCCACCCCTCGCACAACACCTCGGCCTGCTCGAGGACCAGCTCGGTGGCGCGGGCCTGCTTGTCCGGCGGATAGCCGTACTTGCGCAGGATGCGTTTGATGATCACCCGCATACCGGCGCGGACATTCTCGCGCACGGTCCAGTCGATGGTGACGCTGCCGCGCACCGCCGTGACCAGCTCGCGGGCGATCAGCTTGAGTGTCTCGTCGCCCAGAACCGCCACTGCGCTGTCGTTGGTCTCGAGGGCATCGTAAAAGGCGATCTCGTCCTCGCTCAGGCCCAGCTCTTCGCCGCGGCGGCCGGCTTCGCGCATCTCTTTGGCCAGGGCGATCAGTTCCTCGATCACTTGCGCGGTTTCGATGGCGCGGTTCTGGTATTTGCGGATGGCCTGCTCGAGCAGTACGGAGAAGGCGCGCGCCTGGACGATGTTCTTGCGGCCGCGCGCGCTGATCTCGCCGGCCAGGAGCTTGCGCAGCATCTCCACCGCCAGATTGCGCTGCGGCAGGCCGCGCACCTCGGCGAGAAACTCGTCGGAGAGGATCGAGATGTCCGGCTTTTTGAGCCCGGCGGCGGCAAAGATATCGATGACCTCATCGGAGGAGACCGCACGGGAGACGATCTGGCGGATGGCAAATTCGATCTCCTCCCTGGTGCGGCCGCCATCGGCCGCACCCTTGGTCAGGACCGACTTGACCGCCTGGAAAAAGGCGACGTCGTCGCGGATTTCCAGCGTACTGGCGTGCGGCACCGCCAGGGCGAAGGCCTTGGAGAGCTCGGCCACCGCCCGGGTCAGGCGCTCCTTGCCCTCCTCCTGGACGAGGATATGCTCCTGCGCCGCCGGCAGCAGCGAGAGCCGTTCCTGCGGCCCGCCGCTCGTCCAGCCCCCGCGGTTGAACCCATGGAAGAGACCGCAGCAGACCTCATAGCGCTCGAGCATCACGGCCACCGCCTCCTCTTGATCGACGGCGGTCTTGCCGGTGCCGCCGCTCTCGGTATAGGCTGCGAGGGCCTGCCGGAGCTGGTCGGCCAGGCCGAGATAATCCACCACCAGTCCGCCGGGCTTGTCCCGGAAGACGCGATTGACGCGTGCGATCGCCTGCATCAGGCCGTGGCCGCGCATGGGCTTGTCCACGTACATCGTGTGCAGGCAGGGCACGTCGAAACCCGTCAGCCACATGTCGCGGACGATGACGATGCGAAAGGGGTCCGCGGGATCCTTGAAACGCCGGGCCAGCTCCTCGCGGCGCTGCTTGCTGCGGATGTGCGCCTGCCAGTCGAGGGGATCAGTGGCCGAGCCGGTCATGACGATCTTGAGGGCGCCGCGGCCGTCCTCATCATCATGCCACTCGGGGTGAATGGCGGCGATCGCCTTGTAGAGATCGACGCAGATGCGGCGGCTCATGCAGACGATCATCGCCTTGCCCTCCATAACCGCGAGGCGCTCCTCGAAATGGCGCACCAGGTCTGCGGCGATCAGTTTAAGACGCTTCTCCGTGCCGGCGAGGGATTCCAGCTGCGCCCATTTGCTCTTGAGGCGCTCCCGGTGCTCCACCTCCTCCCCTTCGGTGACCTCCTCGAACTCGGCGTCGAGCCTCGGGCGCTCCTCTTCTTTCAGCTCCAGCCTGGCCAGGCGGCTCTCGTAATAGATGGGCACGGTCGCGCCGTCCTTCACCGCCCGCTCGATGTCGTAGATGCTGATATAGTCGCCAAAGACTGCGCGGGTGTTCTTGTCGGAGAGCTCGACGGGCGTGCCGGTAAAGCCGATGAAGGAGGCATTGGGGAGGGCCTCGCGCATGTGGCGCGCAAAGCCGTCGATGAAATCGTACTGGCTGCGGTGGGCCTCGTCGGCGATGACGACGATGTTGCGGCGCTCCGAGAGCAGGGGGTGACGGCTCTCCTCGCCGAAGGGGAAGAACTTTTGCACCGTAGTAAAGACCACGCCGCCGGAGCCGGTGTGTAGCAGTTCGCGGAGGTTGGCCCGGCTGGCAGCCTGCTGCGGCTGCTGGCGCAGCAGCTCATGGCAGCTGGCGAAGGTGCCGAAAAGCTGGTCGTCGAGGTCGTTGCGGTCGGTGATGACCACCAGGGTGGGATTCTCCATGGCGGGATGGAGGATCACCCGGCCGGCGTAAAAGGCCATGGTCAAACTCTTGCCGGATCCCTGCGTGTGCCAAACCACGCCGGCACGCTGGTCGCCGGGCAGGCCCTCTTTTTGCGCGGAGGAGCGATAGATCCCCCTGGCTTCGCGGCTTCGGTCGGAGGCGACTGCGGCTGAGGCGCGGACGGTCTCGGCGACCGCCACATTCACCGCATGATACTGATGATAGCCGGCCATCTTTTTGGCCAGCACGCCGCCACCGCTCTCCTCAAAAACGATAAAGTAGCGGATCAAATCGAGGAAACGATGTTTGGCGAATACGCCGGCGAGCATCACCTGGAGCTGGGGCATCCTGGCGTCGGCCAGAGCCTCACCCTCGATGGTGCGCCAGGGCAGGAACCATTCGCGGCCGGCGGTGAGGGTGCCGATGCGCGCCTCCACCCCGTCCGAGATCATCATCGCCTCGTTGAACGTAAAGAGGGACGGGATCTGCATCTTGTAGGTTTGCAGCTGCTGGAAGGCGGTCCAGATGGTGGCGTTCTCGTCGGCGGCATTCTTGAGTTCGATCACGGCCAGCGGCAGGCCGTTGACAAAGAGCACCAGGTCGGGCCGACGCTCGATTTGCCCTTCGATGACCGTGAACTGGTTGACCGCCAGGAATTCGTTGTTTGCGGGATTTTCGAAATCGATGACACGGACCAACTCATGACCGTAAGAGCCGTCCCAGCGCCGGATCTCGACGGGGATGCCCTCCACCAGCATGCGGTGCAGGGCGTGATTGTTGTGGACCAGTGAGGGATATTCGGGACGAAGCAGCTTGCGGTAAGCCTCGACCAGGGTGAGCGCGTTTACCTCGGGATTGAGGTTTTCCATGGCTCGCTGCAGCCGCTCTTCGAGAACCACCTGGTGATAGTTCTCACGCTCGGCGGCGGGCATCTCCGGGGCGATGTCGGGACCGAAAAGGGTCTGCCAGCCCAATTCGTTCAGCCAGTCGAGGGCGGCCTGTTCGATGAGGGATTCGGAGAAGTGGCGGCTCATTCTGTCAATGTCCCCTTCTGGAATTAAATCCTGCCTTGTTTCGCGGTATCAGACTCTGCATGTTAACGAATATGCTGAAATTCCTTGGTAGTGCTCATAGACCTCTTTGCTTTAGAAACCTCTCCGCATCTTTCACCCGGATCTGCCCGCTGATGAGTTTGGGGAGGAGAGTATCGCGCAGGGAGGCGAGGGTGCGGGCTTGATAAAGGTTTTCCCTTATCTTTAAAATAAATGGCTCAATAAAATCATCGAATGATTTGACAAAATTATCAGGAGGCGATATTGATAATACACTTGCAATGGTATCTCGAGTAATTGTGTCAAAGACCGAGCCATGTGCACGTTGCTGTAACCGCGCAACCAGATCTCTTGTGCAAAAATATGTATAGAAACCCTTATCACTGATTTTGCTACGAAATGCGTAGCACGATTGGTTCATTGCCATTGGCCTCGCAACTAAAGCAACTTTTCCAACGGTCCCGCGTGCTGAAATAATTGTCGTTCCGACCGGCAAAATTGTCGTTGAGGAATTCGTTAGTCCATTCGTAGAAATTTTCTTTGCTGTATCAATAACCCAAATATCAGATTGAGCTGGAGCATCTGCAATTGAAAACCATGGGATATCTCCATTCCAATACTCAGCTATCGATGTATTAGGTGTACTGCCACCGAAAATCACAATAGTATCTATGTACCTTTTCAAAACCCATCCCTCTGGAATCTCGCCGAGTTCGGAGTCAACAAGTTTGTCGGGAAACAGGTCGAACAGATCGGCGGGGAGGCCGGGGAGGTATTGACCGCGCTGCCAGAGGCGTTCCATTTTGGCGCGCACCGGCTCAAAATCCACAAACCAGGACTTGAAAATCGCGCGGGCCACCTCCTCAAGCGTCGCGTTCATCCTGCGGTTCAATTCGATCTTGTCATCCAGCGTTCCGAGGATGTGGGCAATAGTTTGTTGTTCGGCGAGCGGCGGAATGTCCACTGGAACTGGATGGACGAAGTTGCGATTCAGAGACGGCTGAGCGCTGCCGGAATTGTAGCCTTTGAAATCGAACATCTTGAGAAAGTAGTAGGCGAAGCGCTCGTCGTTTCCATGGAAATCAACGACGTAAAGAGCAGTATTCAATGGCCAATAGTCGGTAGCCGAGTAGCTGATGACCCCGTACGATGCACCGCTTCTTCCCACTGTGACGCCAGGCCCTCGCGCTTTCGCTTTGTCGTGCCAACCAGTGATACCAAACGACCCGAGAATCGGTACGAACCCAGGTTGACGATTCTCATCCGGAAGATCGTGACCACGTTGAAGTGTCACGAATTCACCGAGTGGCAACCGTTTCCACTCACCCGCCATTCCTTAATCCTTTCCAGCCTCTCCTCATGCCAGCGGCTCCGTTCCTTCACTTAAAATCTTCATGTATTGATCATACATAAAAACACGATCACGTCGGCGTCCAGTGATCTCGCGAACCATACCCAACAACTCCAGCGCACGCATGCCTTTGGCGGCAGCCGGAAAAGTCATCACAGCACGATCACAGATCTCTCTTAATGTGATGAGGGGTCGTTCACAAAGTACACGGAATATACGCAGCGCTGTGGCCGCAATACGGCCGAGTGATTGAATCCTAGCCTCATCTTGTTGAATAAGAGCGACCAGCTTTCTGGCGGTTTCAACAGCATTAGTGGCTGTATGCTCCACACCTTCCAGAAAAAAATCCACCCATGCTTCCCAATCCCCTTCGGTACGCACTAAATCCAGGAGACGATAATATTCTGCCCTATGTTGTTTGAAGAACAGGCTGAGGTATAGAATCGGCTGGGTAATTACACGATCGTGATGGAGCACGAAGGCTATCAGCAGGCGCCCCATACGGCCATTCCCATCAAGAAAAGGATGAATCGTTTCGAACTGCACGTGCACCAGGGCCGCCTTGATGATGGAAGAATAAGGATTCTTTTCATCATGAAGGAAGTGCTCGAGCTGTGACATGCCCTCTTGCACATGCTGCGGCGGCGGAGGGACAAAGTGTGCACTACCGGGACGAGTGCCACCGATCCAATTCTGAGAACGTCTGAATTCCCCGGGCTCTTTCTCCTTTCCACGGCCACGAGAAAGGAGAATGGCATGCATCTCCCTGATGAGCCGGCTGGATAGAGGAAATCCCTCCTTGAGCCGGGCGAGTCCATGATCCATCGCGGCTACATAGTTGGAAACCTCAGCGACATCATCAAGCGGCACACCTGGCGCTTCCTCCAATTCAAAGAGCATAAAGTCAGCCAGGGAAGACTGGGTACCCTCAATCTGGGAGGATAGCACTGCCTCACGACGGACATAGGCGTATAGGAAGAGATTGGGATCAGGCAGCAGCAAGGTTATACTGTCGAGCCGACCCAAGGCCAACGTAGCTCTTTCCAGGCGTTGCTGACGCCCTTTGCCCATCTCAACAGGGATTTCAGGCGGGAGCGGTGCCGGGATAAAAGCTTTTACCTGCTCCCCTGAAGTGATGGATATTTCGTAATGTCCTGTTGATCCGCGCTTCATGTTCAGTCATCTTGCTATTATACAAACGTTAAATAAGAGAACTCGCTATTAAACGATAGTGCTTTTCCGTTTAATAAGCAAGTCCTATCTTTCATGGCCCAACTCCTCCAGATTCTGTCAGATTTGCCCGTAAAGCCTATCACTAATGTTCAATTACGGTTATATTATCCTTGCAATTATGTCATATTTGACATATATTCCTGGTATGAGCCCTGAGGACAAACCGTTGGTATAGTTGCACAGTCAGGCAAAAACACCACCATTTTTTCAATCGGCCCGACTTGAAGCTGGCTTTGTGCTGAGAAAATTGCAGCGCGGAGAAACCTTGACAAAGGTAACAAATACCATGAATTCAGAAAAAAAACGTAAACTTGAGTCCAAAGGATGGCGTACAGGTTCTACACGAGAGTTCCTGGGCCTCAGTGAAAGAGAAAGCTCATACATCGAGTTAAAGTTAAAACTCGGTGAAAACTTAAAAAAAATCCGGCTCGAAAAACACCTAACGCAGATTGACTTAGCGAAAGTTCTCCGCTCTAATCAATCTCGTGTTGCGAAAATGGAGGCTGGTGATCCATCTGTTTCAATTGACTTGCTCATTAAATCACTTCTTGCATTAGGCACAAGCCACCAGGAGCTTGCTGGTATCATTTCTCAAAACTGATTTATGATTGATTCGATCAGTCCGGCTAAATTTTAGCGTCATAACTATCCGTCCAGCGACCACGGCGCACCGATGCAGGGCGAGCGTGGTAAAAACCGTGAACAACATTTTTCCTAATTCGCGAACCAATCTTCAACCACCACAGGATGCCCTGAATCCGGTGCGGCTGACGGTTGGGCGCCTTGCTATAGCAGATACTTTACAAATTGCTTGATTTATAATTATACTATAATTACATTCTAAATATGAATAACTTGCATTTTGATTGGGATGAATCAAAAAATACAGCCAATAAAAGGAAGCATGGCATTTCCTTTGAAGAGGCTAAAACCGTATTTTATGATGAATCCGCGCGTATTATTCATGATCCTGATCATTCTGATGTAGAGGATCGTTTCATCCTGTTGGGTTTGAGCTACAAATTACGAATTCTTGTTGTGGTTCACGCCTACAAGCAGAGCGATGAGGTTATTCGAATAATTTCTGCTCGTAAGGCTTCAAAAAATGAGGCATCGTACTATAAAAAGGTCAAATAACATGCGCAAAGAATATGATTTTTCAAAGTCTGCTCCAAATCCCTATGCAAAAAGGCTGAAGCAACAAATTACTATTCGATTGGAAAAAGAAACCATCGACTATTTTAAAAAGCTTGCTGAAGAAATAGATATTCCTTATCAAAAGCTGATCAATCTGTACCTTCGTGACTGCGCGGAAAAAGAACTGAAACCATCATTGGCCTGGCAAGATTAGCCACACTTTAAGACTCCAACAATTCCGAAGGCTCCGAACAGACGAAAGAGGTAGGCTGAGTCCACGATTGCTCCAGAGGGAAATATGGAACCTGCTTATTTCCCAAAACCCAACTCCTCCAGATTCCTCCAGATGTGCCGGTCAAGCGTTTCGCCATCTGCCATCTGCTTCTTAAGATCAGCCGTCAGCCGCTTCATCTTCTCATCAAACGGCTCGCCGTCGTCCTCCACCTCGGCGGCGCCGACATAGCGGCCGGGCGTGAGCACATGACCATGTTCCCTCACTTGATCCAACCTGGCTGATTTGCAGAACCCGGGCACATCCTGATATTCGGCCTTGCCCTCAATGTCACCCCGCCAGGCATGATAAGACCCGGCGATGCGGGAGATATCCTCATCGGTCAGCTCGCGATGGACGCGGTCGATCATCGTGCCCATCTTGCGGGCGTCGATGAAAAGAATCTCACCGCGGCGGTCACGGAATCTGCCGTTCTTCCGATCCCTGGCGATGAACCACAGGCAGACGGGGATCTGGGTGGAGTAGAAAAGCTGCCCCGGCAGCGCTACCATGCAGTCCACAAGATCGGCCTCGATAATGTTCTTGCGGATCTCGCCCTCGCCGGACTGGCTGGAAGACATGGAGCCGTTGGCGAGGACAAATCCGGCCATGCCGGCGGGCGCCAGATGATGAATAAAGTGCGAGACCCAGGCAAAGTTGGCATTTCCAGCCGGCGGAGTGCCGAATTGCCAGCGCTTGTCGTCCCGGAGAAGATCCGCACGCCAGTCAGAGTCATTGAAGGGCGGATTGGCCAGCACATAATCCGCCTTGAGATCGGGATGCAGATCGTGATGAAAGCTGTCAGCTTGCTCCTTGCCGAGATTGCCGTCGATGCCGCGAATGGCCAGGTTCATCTTGGCTAGCCGCCAGGTGGTGTGGTTTGACTCCTGGCCGTAAATGCTGATATCGCCGATTCGGCCTCCATGGGCCTCGACGAATTTTTCCGACTGGACAAACATTCCGCCCGAGCCGCAGCAGGGATCATAGACCCGGCCCTTGTAGGGGGCCAGCATCTCGACGAGAACGCGGACGATGCAGCGCGGCGTATAGAACTGCCCGCCCTTTTTACCCTCGGCGCTGGCGAATTGGGAGAGAAAATACTCATAGACGCGGCCGAGGATGTCTTTGGAGCGGTTCTCCTTGTCGCCGAGGCCGATGTTGCCAATGAGGTCGATGAGCTGGCCGAGGCGCTGCTTGTCGAGTCGCGGGTGGGCATAATCCTTGGGGAGAACGCCTTTGAGCGAGGGATTGTCGCGCTCAATGGCGAGCATGGCATCGTCGATCACCTTGCCGATGGCGGGCTGTTTGGCATTGGCTTTGAGGAAAGCCCAGCGGGCCTCCTTCGGCACCCAGAAAATATTGACAGCGCGATACTCGTCCGGGTCCTCCGGATCCGCGCCCTGGCTGTGCTCGGCTCTGAGTTTGGCCTGCTGTTCCTCAAAGGCATCGGAAATATATTTGAGAAAGATGAGCCCTAAAACCACGTGCTTGTACTCGGCGGCATCCATATTTGAACGAAGAGCGTCGGCAGTGCGCCAGAGCTCTGCCTCGAAACCCAGATTTGCGCCGTGATTTTTGCCTTTGGCCATTCAGAATACTCCCTGGACCAGCTTGCCAATAATGTTCACTTCTTGCAGAAATTATGATATCTCGATATCAAGCTAATAACTCCGGGCAGCTTGGTAATAAAAAAGCGTAATCCCGATCATCTCATGATCCCGATTACGCTTTTCTCGATCGTCAGCCCCGCCCATTTAACCTCATATTTTAATAAGTTTACAGATAATTTTCGGGAAATACAAGAGATTAATTCTATTAATGCTCCATCGTCTATTATTACGATAAATTAACATCTGATTTAAATTCTCTCTTGTATCATTTTTTCATCACCTAATCTTGAATAAGGTAGTTTTTGTATAGGGATATATTCGGCAGAAGCGAAAGGAAAAGATAAAAGGTAAAGCCGGTCGTGCTAGCGGTTATCATATCTTCAGAAACGATTCCAATAATCGAAGTAGTTAATATTATCATTATAAGAAGAAAAACGATTGTATCATTTGGTGAGGCAATCCATAATTTAATCGAACGATAAAGAGTAACAAGCCATAATAATACAAATAATCCAAAGCCAAGGAAACCAGCTCCATAAATTATCATTGCGGGAGTTCCATGCGCAGTACCAATCCCAGGATTTACATCGAGAGTCACCAGCCGCTCTGAATAATAACCCATGCCTAACAATGGAGAAAAATCCATCGTCTGAAGTAGTAGAGCATTCCAAATTCTAGTCCGATCGCTTAATGTAGAAATACTTTCCGGCTCTCTGATTAACCACCCCGTAATTTGATCACCATAGACAAAGATAAAGGGTATGGCTAGATAGAAGAGATATCTGAATGTTTTACGATGAAAAACCTGAGGAGCCTTCAATATCATCATAAGTGTAAAAAGTATAAATGCAACATAAGCTGCACGAGTTCGAGAGGCTAAAAGCATCCACATATACATCACCGACAAAAGAAAATTAAAAAACCTGTATCTTGTCGGAGAACTGGTCAAAGTCAAAATGAGTCCAATCACGCCTACATAACCAGTGCTGGCAATATAATCGCCCCGCAAACGGCCATCGACATAAACCAAATCTGGTGCGAACAGAGCTGAAAGTACAATTGCGAGTCCTATTAAGAAATAGGAATAATTCAGTGAGCGTACTGTTCCTGAAATCCCATATTTATTCACATAGAAATAGCAAAAAAACAATAATATAGTAATTTGTAATCCACGGAAAGCGCTGAGTAGAACAACTGGAGAAACTAGAGCAGAAAGCAAGATGGATATATTGAAAGTGATAGCCAGCCATTGCACAGCATCCAGATGCACGTGTCCCTTTCTCGTTTTCATTTGAGAGATAAAATGTAGCACAATCCAAATCGCACCGAGCAACCAAACGAAAATGTAGATTATTATCACGAGGTCTAATTCACCACGAAAAGAAGCCAATGGATCTCTGGATCTGGGCCTCGGCGGTCCACTGAAGAGAGCAAGAAAAATAATAAGGTCACTCAATTTGATGCTAAGCTCATCCAACCCAAAAGCCTTATAAAGGAAAGAGACGGTAACCAAACTGCAGATTATCACAATGACCCATGAAAATCCTCTAGCAATACTGAAGGCGAGCCCAATGCTCAGAAGAAGAATTGCACCATATAGCTCAATACTTTTATGTAACTTTATATTTTTATTATCATTCATAGCTTATAATTCAGTTCACACCTTAAGCATTTCGTAATTTCTTCGTTGTTGCTTCTTAATACATTGACAATCGATCAAACTTGCTCTTTCTTATATACAATCATCCCTCTTTGACAGAAGAAGAGTATAACTGTTTTAAGTAGAAGAAAATACCTTTTCAGGTAAAAAAAAGGAGACCTGAGTAATGATTCTGGGAGATGTTTTTTCTGCACCAGGGAATTCTCCTCGGCAAATCGGTCCGAGTGAGCTACAGATTTGCTCTGTGAATGCAATCTGAATACGGAGAGGGGATGCTTGAAATGCTCAACCCGCCCCAGACACGCTATCCGCAAAAAAAGGTCATAATCCATGGCATAGGAAAGGGAAATATCCATCCCGCCAACAGCGTCGTAAATAGTGCGCCGCCAAAAGGCTGATGGCTGAGGTATCATCAAATAGCAATATAATGCAATCGCATAATCAAAATCTATCTTTTTTTTTAGTTTATGCTTGCCATCCGGATATAACAAATAATAATCACCATACAGCAAGTCAACTTCTGGATTCTGGCAAAAATACTGTCCTACTGTCTGAAGCGCATCGGGGCAGTATTGATCGTCAGAATTCAACCATGCCAGGATTTCTCCAGTGGCATGCCGGAATCCTTTTGCAATGGCCTCAGCCTGCCCGTTGTCTTTTTCAGTGATCCAATATGCCAGATATTTCTCATATTTCTTGATAATTTCGACAGAACTATCTTGGGAACCGCCATCAATCACGATATACTCTAGATTTTTATAGTTTTGTTCCAACACAGACAAAATCGTCTGCTCCAGAAATTCACCCTGATTCAGAGAAGGCGTGACAACGGTTATTTTCGGATATCTGGTCATTTTACAAATGCCCTCTGCTGTGGTTTTTCATCGCCTTGGCATAGATTTCCATCAGGATAGTATAGGCCGGATTCGCTGAATATTTGCTTTCATATTCCATCCTTGCAGCCAAGCTCATCTCCATTAGCTTGTCCTCCTGATTCCAGACCGAGCTTATTTTCCTGGCGAGTTCCCCATCATCGCCGGGCTCGAACAATAAACCAGTCCGGCCGTCTTCTACTAGCTCCGCCATGGCGCCCAATCTTGAGGCAATGACGGGCAACCCACATGAAAAAGCTTCTGCAATCGTCAATCCGAATACTTCATAGCAAATAGAGGGAAAGACTAAAATCCTGGCATTCTTCATCCATGCAAAAACACTTTCTCTGGGCAAGTGCCCCAGGTAGGTAATATCCGAACAGTGCGAAGCCCAATCGCGTATTTTTCCATGCTCCGGCCCGCTACCAACGATGACCAATGGAATACTCTGGAGACGGCCCCATGCACGTACAAGAACATCGATCCCTTTTTCAGAGGCAAGTCGGCCCACGAATAATGCATATTTACCCAAGCCTTGCCGTATCCCTGGATCAGGATACACAAAATTTGGTTTTGTGTATACTTTGTCAGCTGGCAATCTGCTATGGATAAATTGTTGCCTGGCGAATTCGGTCAGTGCAATATAAGCATCAACACAGCGACGCCAAGTGGAAAATAGACGATGGATAAGTATCATGGCTTCTACTGTTGCCGTCGCCATGAATGAATCGTGATAACAGGTATGCATCAGGCCGGGCCATGAAAAACAAGACCTCTTGCACAATTCGCAGACTTGCCCGTTTCTGAGATACAAAGCAGCTGGACATAGGAGCCTATAATTATGCAGCGTCTGTACTACCGGGACACGCATGCTACGGCAAGCATAATACGCCGCAGGAGATATCAACGGGAAAGTATTATGGAAATGAACAAGATCCGGTTTATATCGCAGGATGATATTTTTGAGGATAACATATGACCGACTCGACCATATCGTATTCATACCAAGTAAAAACTGGTTCATCTCTTTTATATGGTTATTATCAATGGTGTATTGAATAATTTCCAGATTATGATTTTTTAATAGTTCAATTTCATTTGCAAATGCAGTATCCTCCCCACCTGGAATAAGGTATGAATTGTGTACAAGAAGAATTCGCAAACCATGTCCTGCTGGATTGACTGATTCATTCTTCTTCGCAATTGATATCGAGAAATCCATGTTTCACACCATGCTGATAATCCGAAACATGACACCAAAATTACGTTTTTTTAAGTTCATAATACAGACGGTCAAATTGAAGTATTTTCTTGCTCCACAGGTAATTCATCCTGATCCCCTCTATTGACTGGTGATAAATTTGTTTTCTTTTTTCAAGATCCGTTGACAGGCTCTCCAACGCATCCGCAATCTGTTCAACAATATAAGCGGATGATAGAGGACGAATTTTTCGCCCGTTTGTCTCATCAACCTGCAAACCTGGGCCTCCAACATCCAGGCATATAACCGGACGACCCGCTGACAACGCTTCAGCAATCACCCATCCGCCTGATTCATGCAGGGAAGGATGTAGAAAGATATCGCAATGGACCAGACTCTTTAAAAAGTCCTTCCGGTTTACCATTCCGACAAATATGACCTGATGTTCTATGTGAAAAGTGCGACAAATCTCGAGCAATGATTCGTTTGCAGGACCTGCGCCAAAAATCCAGTATTGTGCTTCTGGATTATTCTTCAGAAAAAGCGCAAAAGATGCAATTGCAAGGTGGTAGGCCTTAAAATATTTCAATTCACCAGCGCTGAAAATGGTGAAGGGTCCAGTATCCTTGAATGGCGTTTTCGATAACCATTTGAATTCCTGATCTGGAACCCCTACCTGGGACCATATGATGCATTTGTTTGTGGTTAAATGTTGAATCCTTCGCATGGTCTCAGGCGAAGTGGCCAGAATAATATCGGACTTTTTGGCAGTCCAGCGTAACAAAGGATTCATTTCAAAAATCTTGTGAATAATCAAACGGAAATGTTCGCTCAAGCGTCCTTTAAATGGAAGAACGCGCAATATGGGCTTCGGAACGGCTTCTCCTCCCCCAACAGGCCCCCATACAAAAGGAATGGGAAGCAGACAGAGAAGAGTCGGCATCCAATAGGTCACAAAAGTAATGTGGTGCGCCAGATCGAACGCAATTTTTTTATGCATTTTCTTTACAACAGGATATATTGCCAGTTGCCAAATAAAATAATAGACAAATTCCAGCCTGTCAAATCGCTTAAAGAATGGCACCCAACTCGGCAAGTCAAAATAGATCCAATGGATAGTAGGTAGGTCATGACTTTCGGAAAAAATATCGATGGCTTTAGTGTTTGCGGACCTGGTAATAACCCATAATTCGTGAAGTTGCGCCATTTCCCTCACAAAATTCCAACCCACACCAGGTTCAGAGCCCCTCTCCGGCTCACATGCGTATGCCGAGACAAGAATCTTCATTATTTTTATCCCTGAGGTACCCTTTTCAATTGACGGAGCCGTATAAATGTTATAATCATAAAACTTGTCTCTAAAATAGAGGAGAGAATTGTAGTGATAACTGCGCCGTAAACATGATGCTGGGGGATCAGCCAGATACTCAAAAGAACATTGGCACAAGCCGTTAAAACTGCAATCTGAAAAAGTCTGTTCGTTGCATGCAAAGCGCGGAAAACATTGTTGAAGATAGCCGAAAATGCTAAAAAAATCAGTGAAACACTCAATAATGGCGCTAAATGAGACAGATCAGCATACATCCCGGAGTACAATAATCTAAAAAAAAGATGATGCCAGGGTATTAGCAGAGCTATCGTCAGCGCAGCAAATAACAAGATCCATAACACAGAAATGATGCTAGCTTTTTTCAATTCAGCAATACGGCCGGATTGTACAAACCTGGAAAAATAGGGCACAACCGCAATGCCCATCGCTGTATATACATTCAAGGCCGGCATCAATAAATTCATGAGTGATCGGAAAGCTGCGCTATCATCTAACAGGCCAAACGTCGCCAGGAAAAAATAGGCCATATTGCTGGGAATCCATGTTACCAAAGCAGAGAGCAAGATCCATCGCCCATACTTCCAGTGATCTGACAAAATTTGTTGCATATCGGAAGATTTATACACTACTGGCCTTAATTTACAATTCAATATTCCTGCTACGGATAAACTTACTGTGCCAACAATTAAATATGCCATCAAAGGATTCAGCCACCCCAATTTATGAGCGACATAGAGTAATACCATATTGCTAGCAGCATAAACAAGTCCTCCATAAGCAGCATATTTAGGTGAGAATCTGACATAAAAAACGCGACGCGATAACCATAAAAACAAAATGAAAGGCATGCTGATCGCCAATCCTGCTAAAGAATTTGACAAATCCTTAAAACCCAGCATACACGATATCAGAGTAGATGCTAATACAAGTGCACTGAACAAGAAGGATAACCGCCAATGCAAATTTTTCAGCACTTGATAATAATCTGGGAAAAGATCAGACCTCTTGGCACTGAATACCAACATTGGATCTGTGATCAGGCTTGTATGAATTATTCCGAAAATAAGAAAAGCAGAGGAGGTGAGGATATAAACGCCATATCGGGATGGAGTCAACCAACGAGCGAGCAAAATATAAGTAGCAAAGTTGGTCAGGGCGAACATGCCTTGATCTGATATTGCCCAGAATGCTCTGGAAGCCCAGGTAGAGGCTGAACGTCTATTCGCCCAAATATCGAGATTCAATGTTTTTCTCAATTTCTTGCACACAGGTTCCCAGCTAGATCATGGCTGCACGTTCTATCCTGATAATTGAGATCTTGGATCAATTAAGTAATAATTAATGCCTTTCAAGGCCATGGGGATAATAACCGGGTAGCTGAGAAACCAAATTCTTCCTAGATCACTCCCGATTACAAAAGGGACAACAATAACAACCGGTAAAATGGGTAATAATTCCAGAACTTTAATATCCTTTTCCTTAAGGGTAATTTTCAATCCCCGCCAGGCAAAGAACCATAAAATTCCAAACACAAGAAGAAAATTGAATGCAGCCCAAAACCATGGTGCAAAACCATGGGCATAACTAGCGATCGTTATGCCTAATCGATCAATCGTATAGTTATATCCATTGTTTGTCGGCAAATAGAAAAAGCGTAAACACAGGTAGGACAGCAGCCCTGGTACACAAAGGATAAATTTCTGCAATTTGCTGCTCAATTTTTTATTTTGGAAAAAGATATATACAAATGCCAATACTATCGTCTCTTTGGCGAATATCCCCACCGTGAAAAAAAGTCCCAGCAGCCAGTTATTATTTGCCAGAATCGCATATAAACATCCAGTCAGAAACAAAAAAGCTGATGCATCGGTCAAAGGCAATCCAGAATAGTTTACAATGTAGAAACTACACAAGAATAACAAACTACCCAAGATGCTTAACTGGAGATTAAAGTCAAGCCTGCGACAGAAAAAAAATAAGATCCATGCGGCAAACGCCAAAGCAATAGCATTCAATATTCCGAACTTAAGTTTGATAACTTTTTCTGGGCTTGAATCAAATCCCTTCATTAAAAATGAAGGCGGTGTCGGGATGAGCCTTGCTAGGTACGGCACCAGTATGCGATATCGATAGGGTTTGGGAATCTCTTTCAAAGAATGTCCTTGATACATGGAAAGATAGATAACAGCGTCGCTAATCGATTCATCGTCGAGGTTCACTTTAGTAACCGGTGTATAAACGATGTTGAAAGAAATTGTTAAAAATATTAAAAATAATAAGATCAAACCTTGAGGTCTCATATCCATCATTCACTGGTAATAACTACAGAGTCTTTTACGAAATGATCTTTAACTTTTAAGAGAAACAATAGAGAAGTAATTATGCGATATGTTTCTGAGCTGATTCGGCACCGATGCCACAAATAACAAAATTAGACTGCAAAAAGTAAGCCCATGAGATAGCTTGATGACCAAAAAAACAGTTGCTTTCAAAACAAAAATTCCATTCATGGCCTGGATGGCCAAATTCCCCCAAAGGGAAAACAAAATTGCCGTCAATGCGATCTTGGAATTGAGAGAAAAAACAGGGAAATCAGCTTCAATCCATTCGACAAGTTGAGGTAGTGTAAAAATTAAAAAAATCAAACGATAAGAATAGTTGGTTCCAAGCAAAAATGTACCTAAAAAGATGCTGGAGCCAACTCTGAAAGCATCCAAATTATTACTGTAAATTTCGTTGATATGGAGTTTCCTGGTTCGGATGAAATAGACAGTAGCGCCAGAGCCCAATATCAACAACAGAATGCTTAATAGGTTAATCATCCGTCCAAGATTTCTATCTATTTCCGAAGCGGCTAATCCCAATGTACTCATTCCATAGGTACCCCGGTACGTTACAGGAGTAGCGGCCTTGATGAGGCATAAATCATGATAAAATAGCACACTATACGAAGAGCAAAATAAAATGGTAAAAAGCAAGATAGCCCTCAAAATCTTTTTCTGCTCCTTTAAATAGATCGCCAAACCAAAAATAGGAAATAGCTTTAAAAGGAAGCCGAAAATCAGAACCAGGTAGCTTGCGACTTTATGATATCTTTTTTTTGAACACAATAATACAATGCAAAGAGAAACAATAAAAAAAAGCAACAGATCTGTATTACCTCTCTCAATCCCTGAAAGTGCAGCAGGTGAAAAAGAGGATATCAGTATAATAATCTGTGATTTCATATTGAGTTTTTCAGGGATGAAAAGAACTATTCCGCCTATATAGCTAAGAAAAAGCAAAATGCCAAACACATTTGTGTGCTCTTTTGTAAGACCTAATTTATACAAGAGCTGCCATATACGGGGATAATTCATTTTTCTTTCCCATGGATCAGCGGGATTACAAATCATGGGATCATATCCTTGTTTGGCGCTTTCAGCTCCATAGGTTATCGTACAACTATCCGCGAAAGGAGGCGTCACAGGATTCAAACTAAAAAACTGCCATGTATTTTGGTATCCAAAAAGAAAAAATGATGAAGCAAAAACAGCACAGAGCCCCATCAAACCCAATGTTATCTGTAATCTTGCAGGCAAATTATCCTCAGAAAAAAAAGTCAAGATTCAATGGGCTGTAATAGTGAAAAACAGATAGCACGTGGGGTGCAAATTATCAAGAATAATCAACAAAACAGGCCTGTTGCATGTAAGCAGCAACAGGCCAGTATTCAGGGTGCGTGATCTCATGATGCATGGCGGGTTATGTGCGTTTCAGCTGCAAGTCCTGCAAGAAAGGCCCATACCATGGCATGGGCCGCAAGACTATCATGCCTTCTTTTTGCCGGGCCCGAGAAAATACCAGATGATCAGGCCTAACAGCGGCAGCGCCAGGATCAGTACCACCCATAACGCCTTGTTCAAGGTCGGCGCGGAACTCTACACAACGTTGATGATCGCCCAAATGTCCAGAACCAACACCACCAGCCAGAGAAATCTTGTCATCGCCAGGTCCTCCTCTTGCTGATTCCAAGCAGAAGATATCAGTGGATTGACAAAATATCGCAATATTAACCGCAAAAAGCAACTCATTTGATGAAAGGTTGCAGCGCAAGGCCACAGGCCCATCGGGTGGGAGCCAGAATTTGGGGGTGGGAACGAGAAACTCATTTGATACAAGGATGCGGAAGACAGCCACAGGCCCATCGGGTAGGAGCCATAATTTGGGGGTGGGATCGAGCAACTCATTTGATGAAAGGTTGCAGCGCAAGGCCACAGGCCCATCGGGTGGGAGCCAGAATTTTGGGGTGGGAACGAAAATAGCTGGTCGGAAGCCGCCGATCAGGGCCGCCGGACCGCCTCGTCGTACTCCGCCGACTCAATGACCAGCTTGTACCAGGTGAAATCGCCCTCCTTCAGCCGCCAGGTGACCGAGCAGCGCACCGGCATGCGGATGCCGCCCAGCTCGCCATAGCCCCCCTCCTCCACGCGCACCAGCCAGGGCTCGAGGGTCGAGCCCTCCTTGCGGTAGTAATAGCGGTCGGCGAGAAAGCTGCTGAAATCCCCATCGGGGGTGAAAGTAAATACTCCCGCGGCGGTGATCCCGCCATAGCGCATGGTCGCCCGGGCCGAGAGGGAATCGACCGCCTCCCAGGTGATGTGAGGACTGAGAGCCGCCGAGGGGAACCAGACGGTTTCGGCCAGCCAGCGCAGCAGGGTGCCCTGGTCGGCTTCGGCTCCGCTGGCGTTGACGATCGGCAGCAGGGAGGCGAGCTTAATGACCATGCGGCCGCGGCCGTCCTGGTACATGTCGCGGCCGGCCAGGTGCAACAGGGGCATCATCCGGACATCGGCGATCCAGATGAATCCGGGCTCCGCGGTGCGAAAGTACTGCTCCGAGGCGACCGGCATCCAGGATCCGCCGGGCTTGTTGAGCATCTCGCCGCGCTGGCGCAAATGCACCAGACGGATCTCCTCCCGCCCGAGAACGCCGCTGCGCACCAGCCAGCGCTGCACCGGCGCGGGCAGATGGGCGATGCGGCCGGGGGTGACCATCTCACCCTCGGGAAGGTTTTCGGGCCAAAAGGCGGCCAGCTCCTGGCGCACCATGCGGTGGAAACTCCACTGTCCCCAGACCAGCGCCAGGGCGGTCACCACGACCAGGCTCGCCAACACGATCAGAATAATCCGGATCATCGCTTCACCTTGTTTTCCAGATACCAGGCATAGGTCCGCCGGATCCCCTCCTCCAGCCCGATTTTTGGGCGCCAGCCGGTCGCGCGTAGCCGGCTGACGTCCAGCAGCTTGCGCGGCGTGCCGTCCGGCTTGCTGGTATCGAACTCGATCCCGCCCGCATAGCCGACCACGCCCTTGATCAGCTCTGCCAGCTCGCGGATGGTGAGATCCTCACCGACGCCGATGTTGAGGATCTCGTCGCGGTCATATTTATTCATGAGAAAAACGCAGGCGTCGGCGAGGTCATCGACATGGAGGAACTCGCGGCGGGGCTTGCCCGTCCCCCAGATGGTGACAAAAGGCTGGTTGCCGGCCCTGGCTTCATGGAAGCGGCGGATGAGGGCGGGCAGGACGTGCGAGGTTTGCAGGTCGAAATTGTCGTTGGGGCCGTAGAGGTTGGTCGGCATGACCGAGATAAAGTTGCTGCCATACTGGGCGCGGTAGGCTTCGCACATCTTGATGCCGGCGATCTTGGCGATGGCGTAGGGCTCATTGGTCGATTCGAGCGGGCCGGTGAGCAGGTGCTCTTCGCGGATCGGCTGCGGCGCCAGCTTGGGATAGATGCAGGAGCTGCCGAGGAAGAGGAGCTTTTTGACCCCGTTTACATGGGCGGCATGGATGAGGTTGGCCTGGATCTGCAGGTTCTCGTAGATGAACTGAGCGCGAAAGGTGTTATTGGCGAGGATCCCTCCCACCTTGGCCGCGGCGATGAAAACAAAATCGGGCTTTTCTGCGGCCATGAATTTGAAAACCGCCGTCTGGTCGAGAAGGTCGAGCTCCTCCAGGCTGCGCACCAGCAGATGACGGTGGCCCTTGGCCTCAAGATTGCGCACCAGAGCCGATCCGACCATGCCCTTGTGGCCGGCGATATAGATCTTGCTGTTCTTCTCCATTTCTCTCCCGATCAGTAGCCCCGACGTTTCACCTTTTCCAGGTCGGCCTGGACCATGAGATGCACCAGCTCGGGCAGGGTCGTCTTCGGCTCCCAGCCGAGCACCCGCCGTGCCTTGCCCGCATCCCCGACCAGCAGATCGACCTCAGCGGGACGGAAATAATTGGGATCGACCGCTACGCGGACCTTGCCGGTTTTGGGATCGATGCCCCTCTCCTCGCGTCCCTCGCCCTGCCACTCCAGCTCGACGCCGGTCTCGTGAAAGGCCAACGCCGCAAACTCGCGCACGGTGTGCATCACTCCGGTGGCGAGGACGTAATCTCCGGGCTCGGGCTGCTGCAGCATGCGCCACATCCCCTCGACGTACTCGGGGGCATAGCCCCAGTCGCGCTGCGCGGCGAGATTGCCGAGATAAACGGTCTCCTCCAGCCCAAGCGCGATGCGCGCCACCGCGCGGGTGATCTTGCGGGTGACAAAGGTCTCGCCGCGGCGGGGAGACTCGTGGTTGAAGAGGATGCCGTTGCAGGCGAAAAGGTTGTAGGCCTCGCGATAATTGACGATGATCCAGTACGCGTAGAGCTTGGCGACGCCATAGGGCGAGCGCGGGTAAAAGGGCGTGGTCTCACTCTGCGGGATCGCCTGCACCTTGCCGTAAAGCTCGCTGGTCGAGGCCTGGTAGAATCGGGTGGCGAGGCCGGTCTCCTTGATGGCGTCGATGAAGCGCAGGGTGCCCATGGCGTCGGTCTCGGCAGTGTACTCAGGCAGCTCGAAGGAGACCTTGACGTGGCTCTGGGCGGCGAGATTATAGATCTCGTCGGGATGGATCTTTTCGAGCAGGCGGTTGAGGTTGCTCGAGTCGGTGAGATCGCCGTGGTAGAGGAAGAAGCGCTTGTCGTGCAGCGCGGCGTCATTGAAGAGATGGTCAATGCGGCCGGTGTTGAAGGAGCTGGAGCGGCGGATGATGCCGTGGACCTCGTAACCTTTGTCGAGCAACAGCTCGGCGAGGTAGGAGCCGTCCTGTCCGGTGATGCCGGTGATGAGGGCTTTTTTCATGTCAAACCGTCAGCAGAGTGTTGGAGTGAGAATCAGCGTATTAATGATCGGGTTCAGGAATTATGATTCCCTTTTTCAGATATTCGGTAAAGAGAATTTCCTTCACCTCCTTTAAATCCTCCAGTGCTTCCTCGATCGTCTCACCGTCCCCGATAAATGCATATTTACCCAATTGCTCAATACAGGCCGAATATCCCCCACCCTCGTTTGCTGGTATTTTTGAGATTGTGATTTGGTATTCGAGATTCAGATAATATTTCAAATCTTTTGTTTCCATCACACATTCCAGCTCTAAATAAATAGAATATATTGTTAATAGCTCCTTTAAGAATGGTACTAAATGGTCACCCTCCAAAAAACAGAAGGAGTCCCATTGCCGGGACTCCTTCGTCGCAGGACAGATGGATATCCATTACGCCTTGACGATATTGCCGTCGCCGAGTTTGCCGTAGAGTTTGTAGACATTGCGGGTATCGATGATCAGACTAGCGTGCTTGCGCACCAGCTCGTAATCGACGTCCGTGTGGTCGGTGATGACGATGACGACATCGTACTTTTTGACGTTCTCGGCGGTGAGCGGCACGCTGCTCATTTCATACTGGTACTTGCGCGTCGCCGGCAGTTTGGGGACGTAGGGATCGTGATAATCAACCTCGCAGCCGCGTTCGTGGAGGATCTCGATGACCTTGAAGGCGGGGGTTTCGCGCATGTCGTCGATGTCCTTTTTATAGGCAGCGCCGAGGATCAGCACCTTGGCGTTTTTGAGGCTCTTGCCCTGCTCGTTGATCGCCTCGAGGGTGCGCTCGAAAACATAGTAGGGCATGTTGGTGTTGATCTCGCCGGCCAGCTCGATGAAGCGGGTGGGCATGTCGAATTCACGCGCCTTCCAGGTCAGGTAGAAGGGGTCGATCGGGATGCAGTGGCCGCCCAGGCCCGGTCCGGGATAGAAGGGCATAAAACCAAAGGGCTTGGTGGAGGCCGCCTTGATCACCTCCCAGACGTCGATGCCCATGCGGTCGAGGATCTGCTTCATCTCGTTGACCAGGGCGATGTTGACGCTGCGAAAGATGTTCTCGAGCAGTTTGGCCGACTCGGCGGCGCGGGTGCTGCTGACCGGCACCGGGGTGGTGATATAGCCGTAAAGCTTGATCGCGCATTCGCGGGCATAGGGGTCGTCGGCGCCGACGATCTTGGGGATGGTGCGGATGGTGAAATTCTGGTTGTTGGGATCCTCGCGCTCGGGCGAAAAGGCGACCCAGAAATCGACGCCGCACTTTTTGCCGGACTCTTCGAGGATCGGCCGCATCACCTCGTCTGTGGTGCCCGGCCAAGTGCTCGATTCGAGAATGAACATTTGCCCGGCGCGCAGGTACTTTTTCAGCTCATGCGAAGTAACCTCGATGTAGGAGAGATCGGGCTCGCGGTGTTCATCGAGCGGCGTCGGCAGTGCGATGAGGATGACATCCGCCTCTGGAGAGCGGGCGAAATCAGAAGTATATTTGACCTTGCCAAGGGCATTGATCTCGGTGATATCCTTGGCGGGAATGTGCTTGATGTAGCTCTTGCCGGCGCTGAGCTTTTCGATCTTGCTCTGGTCAATGTCGAGGCCGATGATCGAAAACCCCTTGCGCGCAAACTCGATCAGCAGAGGCAATCCCACATAGCCCAGTCCCACGATGCCCAATACCGCCTGTTTAGAGTCGATCTTTGCTTTGAGGTCCATAGTATATCTCCGTACTTGATGATAGGATTACGTATTAGAAAACCGGCAGGATATTCAGACTTTTCAGGCTCCTTGCATCCATTGTACCACCTTTTCGAGGCCTTTGCGGAATTCAATCTTCGGCTCGTAGCCGAGGAACTGCCGCGCCTTGCCAATATTCGCCAGGGAGTGCTTGACATCGCCGGCGCGCGGCTGGGCATATTGCACCTCGACCTGGGTGCCCAGCAGCTCGTTGATGTACTGGATGAGGACGTTGATGGTGATGCGCTTGCCGCAGGCGATATTAAAAACCTCACCCGGCAGTTCCTCCAGCCCTTCCTCGCAGGCGAGGAGGTTAGCATGAACGACATTGGCGACGTAGGTGAAATCCCTCGATTGCTCGCCGTCGCCGTAGACCAGGGGCTGCTGGCCGTTGCGGATCATCTCAATGAATTTGGGGATAACGGCGGAGTACTGCGAAAAGGGGTCCTGGCGCGGCCCGAAGACGTTGAAGTAGCGCAGGGAGACGGTCTCGAGGCCGTAGATCTTGGTGAAGACCTGGCAGTATTTCTCCCCGGCCAGTTTGGCCACTGCATAGGGCGAGAGCGGTTTTGGCAGCATATCCTCGGTCTTGGGCAGGGTCTCCAGATCGCCATAGATGGAGGAGGAGGAGGCGTAGATCAGCCGCTTGACCTTGGCGTCGCGGGCGGCATCGAGGATATTGAGGGTGCCGACGACGTTGACCTCATTGCTGGTGATCGGATCCTTGACCGAGCGCGGCACCGAGGGCAGGGCCGCCTGGTGGAGGACAAAATCGGAGCCATCCACGGCGTCGCGGACAATGTGATAACTGCGGACATCCCCTTCGAAGAATTCGATCTTGTCCAGGAACGGCTTGATGTTTTCGCGCTTGCCTGTGGAAAAGTTGTCCAGCACCCGGACCGTCTCGCCGCGCTGCAAGAGCGTTTCAACAATATGGGAGCCGATAAACCCGGCCCCTCCGGTTACCAAGTACGTCGCCATAGAGTCTCCGCTTGAGTGGGCTATTTTCTTGCGAAAGAATTGACGATAAATAGCAAGCAATGAGGAAGTTGCGTCACCCCTGTCGTAAAGTATACTAATTTTTGGGAAACAATACAAGAGGATAGTGCGCCAGACGAGAAAAAATGGAATCCGCAGGAGGGCGAGAATTTTGGGGCGGGGACGAGACGGGTGAGACGAGGGCGGCCTCCACCCATCTCGGTCCCACCTGAGGCGCGCCGGGCTCCACCCTACTTGGTCCCACCTGAGGCACGCCGACCTCCTCCCCTCTCGGTCCCACCTGAGTACACCGGGCGGGAGGAGGCTGGCGGAGGTCCAGGTGGGGACGAGAGCAGTATTGGGGCGATGGAGGTTCGGGTGGGGACGAGAGCAAGGCGGAGGTCCAGGTGGGGACGAGAGCAGGAGGCAGGCCTCACCCCCTCTCGGTCCCACCTGAGGCGCGCCGGGCGGGACGAGGTAGGCGGAGGTCCAGGTGGGGACGAGAGCCG
>Ga0209099_1000857_pt1 | contig 34155 bp, 29 predicted proteins | sample AD_JPNHW2_MetaG_FD_184430 | JGI IMG/M metagenome (GOLD analysis project Ga0209099, IMG submission 184430) | Active sludge microbial communities of municipal wastewater-treating anaerobic digesters from Japan - AD_JPNHW2_MetaG (SPAdes) (version 2) | ecosystem: Engineered > Bioreactor > Anaerobic... | reverse complement strand
TCAAAACATCAAATGAAGCTGGTTTTGAAGTTACCGCACCTAATGTTCTTCCAAGTATTTCAAATATTTCAATTAATCCGGCAAGCCCCCTAACAGGACAGGCTATTACCGTATCAGCAACAATTACCGATTCAGACGGGACAATTCAAGAAGCTGTTTTAAATTGGGGAAATACACAGGAATCTCTTTCAAACCAGTTAACAATGTCTTTCATAGCAGGAAGCTATGAAGCGGTAATCCCTGCTCAAAGTCAAGCAGGAACAATATATTATTCGATATACGCTAAAGATGATGATAACGGAGAGTCAACCCAGCAATCAAGTTTCACCGTTTCTCCTTCAACCAATGTAAACTACGATGAAACCAATTCGAAGCTAAAAATATATCCGAACCCAGCAAAAAATCAGATTACCATTGAGGTGAATGGTATTAATGCAAACCGAATTGAAATTTCAAATATTATCGGTACAAAAATTTTAAGTACAAATTTCTTCGGATCAAAACAACCGATTGATATAACTTGCTTAAAATCTGGAGTATATTTTGTAACCATTTATGGAAATGGGCAAAAAGAAACCCAAAGATTAATTGTTTACTAAAAAATATTGAACCATGCGTAAAACAATAACATTATCAGTTATACTTTTTTTATACTCTCTTCTTGCGTTTTCGCAGATACCTTCAGGCTATTACGATAATGCAACAGGGAAAACGGGCGAAACACTAAAGACGGCGTTGTATAATATAATTAAAGATCATACTCAACGGACCTACGATAATCTTTGGACTGATTTTCAAACAACGGATAAGAGAAGCGATGGAAAAGTTTGGGATATGTATTCTAATATAGAATTTACTTTTGGTACAAACCAATGTGGTAATTATTCCGCTGAGGGCGATTGTTATAACCGAGAGCACTCTTTCCCAAAAAGTTGGTTTGGAGGAGAGGTAACTCCTATGTATACAGATTTATTCCACCTTTACCCTACCGATGGTTATGTAAATGGAAGAAGAAGTAATTATCCTTTTGGGGAAGTTTCTTCAATTAGTTGGACCTCTGGTAATGGAAGCAAATTAGGAACAACAATTAATTATATTACTGTTTTTGAACCTATTGACGAGTATAAGGGAGATTTTGCACGGACATACCTTTATATGGCAACGAGATATGAAAATCTAATTGCATCATGGAAAACAAATACCACAGAAACTCAACAAATACTTGATGGAAATAGCTATCCTGCTTTTCAATCATGGTACGTTACGCTGCTGTTAAAATGGAATACAAACGATCCTGTTAGCCAAAAGGAAATTGATAGAAATAGTGCTGTTTATTCAATCCAAGGCAATAGAAACCCATTTATTGATCATCCTGAGTATGCTGATGCCATTTGGAATCCTAGCTCTGGGGTCACAGAATCAAAGAATATTCCTTTGGTAAATATTTATCCTAACCCGGCAAAAGAAGAGATTACGGTTGAGATTACTGGTTTAAAAGCAAAGTCTCTTACAATTGTTAATGTTATCGGTAATATTGTACTGCAACTGCAGTACGATGGAACAAAACAACCAATCGATATTAGTAAACTTAACCCAGGGGTTTATTTTGTGAATATTATGGGAGATAACTTTAAAAATACAACGCGAATAGTAGTATACTAGGGTAATTACAAGTAGAAAAAATATTCAGATAATAATAGGGTTTTGTCATGCTGAACGAAGTGAAGCATCTATAACTCTGAAAACAGATTCTTCGCTCCCTGCCAGCCACTTCGTTCTGGCAGGAAGGTGCTCAGGATGACAATTCATTCGAACTCAAGCAAAAAAGAAAAACCGGAAGTTAAATTCCGGTTTTTTCATATCCTTTTTTATCAAATTACTTTACTTTATCACCATCGTAACCCCATTTTACGTAAACTGCACCCCACGTGAATCCTGCTCCAAAAGTGGCTATAATGATATTATCACCTTTGCGAAGTTGAGGTTCCCATTCCCATAAGCATAATGGAATAGTTGCGCTCGTAGTATTTCCGTATTTCTGGATGTTAATCATCACCTTATCCTTGCTTAAACCCATCCTATTACCAGTAGCCTCAATAATTCTCATATTGGCTTGATGAGGTACTAACCAGGCAAGATTTTCTGGAGTAAGATTATTCCGTTTCATCATTTCAACAGCGGTATCGGCCATATTAGAAACGGCAGCTTTAAATACTGGTTGTCCCTCTTGATAAATATAGTGCTGACGCTTGGTTACTGTCTCGATTGATGCTGGATAGCATGATCCTCCAGCAACTTGATGTAAGTGCTTACGACCCGAGCCATCAACCTTCATTAATGCATCAATTACGCCAAACCCATCGGTACAAGGTTCTAGCATTACTGCACCAGCACCATCTCCAAAAATTGGACAAGTTGCACGATCAGTATAATCGGTAATCGATGACATCTTATCGGCTCCAACAACGATAACCTTTTTGTGAGTCCCCGATTCAACAAATTTAGACGCTGTTACTAAAGCGTATAAAAAGCTCGAGCAACCAGCATTCAAATCGTAGCCAAAAGCATGCTTTATACCTACTTTATCGCTAATAATGTTTGCGGTGGCAGGGAATTGCATATCTGGTGTAACAACCCCGCAGATTAGCATATCTACCTCATCGGGGTGAGTGTTTGTTTTACGAAGCAGTTCATTAACTGCATGGATTGCAATGTCTGACGTTCCTAACCCTTCACCTTTTAGAATTCTTCGCTCCTTGATACCGATTCGGGTCATTATCCACTCATCGGTTGTATCAACCATTCGGCTTAATTCCTCGTTTGTAAGGATATATTCGGGTGTGTAACCAGCAACACCAGTAATAGCGGCAGTAATTTTTCCCATTAGCTGAAAGCCTCTTTAATTTTTTGACAAAGGTTCGAGCTGATAACCTCTTTGGTTTGAAGTATCATGTTCATGATAGCCTTAGGATTTGATGAACCATGACCAATAATAACAGGTTCATTTACCCCAAGTATAGGTGTTCCGCCATAGTTTTCGGCGTTGAACATTTCGAGATAAGGATTTTCAATTTTTCTCTTTTTGATGATGTGGTAAAATGCTTCTGCCTCTTTAAGAACAACATTTCCTACAAAACCATCACAAACCACAACATCTGCTTTTTCGTTGCTAAACAAATCGTTACCCTCAACGTTGCCAACAAAGTTGAAATCCTTGTTATTTTTCATCAACTCAAAAGTACCTTTAACAAGAAGGTTCCCTTTTTCGTCCTCTTCACCAATATTTAGTAAAGCAACTCTAGGGTTTTCGTTCCCTAGAATAAGTTTTGAAAATAATGAACCAAGAATTCCGTATTGATATAATACGTCTGGCTTGCAATCGGGGTTTAGCCCAACATCAAGCAAAAGATTAAACTTATTCTCACTTACAGGGATATAACTTGCAATAGCAGGACGAATGATTCCAGTTATCTGCTTAACAGTGTACATTGTACCCACAAGCATTGCTCCTGTACTACCAGCGCTTGCAAAACCATCAATCTGTTTTGTGGCTAATGCCTTGAAACCTTTACTAATGCTTGAATCAGGCTTTTTCGCAACGGCTTTAGCAGGATTCTCGCACATTTCGATAACTTCGGTGCAGTTAACAACATCAAAGTCGTTGGGGTTGGCATTTTCCTTTTTTAGCAAATCAATAATCTTGCTTTCGTCACCAAAAAGAACAATCCTCTGGTCAGAGGATAGTTTCTTATGAGCAAGGATTGCACCCGATACAACGGCATCAGGAGCAAAGTCTCCACCCATAGCATCTACACCAATTCTCATAAGTAGCTTGCTTTAAAAAAAGAAGATATGGTTATGCGTTAGCAACAGCTTTTTCAACAGCTAGTTTACCACGATAGAAACCACACTCTGGACAAACTCTATGGTACTGGATTGCTGAACCGCAGTTTGAGCAAGTTCCTAATGTAGGTAGTTCTGCTTTGTCGTGAGTTCTCCTTTTATTTCTTCTCTGCTTCGAAATCTTGGATTTTGGATGTGCCATTTTAGTAAATTATTATTGTAAAACTTAGTTTAATTTTATGTCTTTTAGTTTACTCCATCGAGGATCAATCTCGTTTGAATCCTCTTTTTTTGATTCGGTTGACGATAAGTTTTTGAGTTTTTTAATCATCTCCTTGTTACACTTGGTTTTTGTTCCGTTCATACCATGGTAACGCTGGTAGGGTAGGCTTAGGCATATACTTTCATAGATGTACTGTGCAAGGTTAACCTCGCTGTCATCGTTGGTTAGGATCATGATCTCTTCTCCTTCTTCTCCCTTTTCATCGCTAAACTTCACATAAAGAGTCCCTTTATACGAAGTAGGAAGATCAAATTCTTCGAGACATCTATCACAAACAACCTTAACGCTACCGCTGATCGCGATATCCAACTGAAGCATTTGACTTTGTTTGTTCAGTTGTACATCAACATTTAAGCACCCTTCCCTGATTTCACTCTCTTCAAACTCATCAAAAAACTTCTTATTGATCTCAAGGTTAAACGAATGTTTGCCCACCTTAAGACCCTTAAAATGAATAGAATATGTGTTTAAAAAGCTACTCATTTCTAAAAAAAATATCGTGCAAAGGTAAAAAAAATAATATCAAACCAAAAAAATTGCAAACAAGTTAAAGATTCTGAAAAACTAAACCTTAGACCTTCTTTTTCTTTCGTTTTCGTCGAGGTAAATTTTCCTTAGCCTCATGGCTTTGGGTGTAATCTCAACGTACTCATCCTCCTGAATATATTCAAGTGCCTCTTCGAGGCTGAATCGAATAGCCGGAGTGATAAAAATTTTATCATCTGAACCCGAAGCACGCATATTGGTGAGTTTTTTCGATTTGGTTACATTGATAACCATATCGCCAGGACGGGTGTTTTCCCCAACTACTTGACCCGTGTAAACATCCTCATGTGGATCGATAAAGAATTTACCACGATCTTGGAGTTTGTTTATAGCATAGGCGTAAGCAGTTCCTCCTTCCATAGCAACCAATGAACCATTCTGACGGATTTCAATTTCACCACGGTAAGGCTCAAATGCTTTAAATCGATGAGCAATAACAGCTTCACCTGCCGTTGCAGTAAGTAGTAAATTTCTAAGACCGATTATACCCCTTGAAGGAATCTCAAATTCAAGGTGAATTCTATCACCCCTACGCTCCATCGAAATTAATGTTCCTCTGCGCCTAGTAACTTGTTCAATTGCTTTACCAGAAAATTCTTCAGGAAGATCAATTGTCATATACTCTATAGGCTCGCATTTTTCGGCACCAACCATCTTTATAATTACCTTGGGTTGGCCAACCTGAAGTTCATAGCCCTCGCGGCGCATTGTTTCAATTAGTACTGAAAGGTGAAGAACCCCTCTTCCGAAAACTGTAAAAGCATCAGCAGAATCAGTTTCTTCAACTCTGAGGGCAAGGTTTTTTTCAAGTTCCTTGTCAAGTCTTTCTTTTAGGTGACGAGATGTTACGAACTTACCATCTTTTCCAAAAAATGGGGAGTTGTTGATGGTAAATAGCATGCTCATTGTTGGCTCATCAACATCAATTGATGGTAGGGGTTCAGGATTTTCAAGGTCAGTTACTGTATCGCTTATATCAAAGTTCTCGATACCAACTAACGCACAAATATCCCCTGAATTTACCTCTTCAACTTTTACTTTTTCAAGGCCCTCAAAAACAAGAAGGTCTTTTATTTTTGTCTTAATGATTTGTCCATCCCGTTTAGCCAAAGAAACCATTTGACCTGGTTTTAGTGTTCCGCGATGAAGTTTCCCAATTGCAATACGGCCAACATATGGAGAATAATCCAAAGATGTAATAAGTAGTTGAGGTGTTCCCTTTAACGATTTTGGCTCAGGAATATGTTTAAGGATACAGTCTAGTAGTGGGGTGATGTCATTAGATGGCTTTTTCCAGTCATCAGACATCCAACCCAGCTTAGCACTTCCAAAGATTGTTGGAAAGTTAAGTTGATCCTCATTAGCATCAAGGTTAAACATCAGTTCAAAAACCTGCTCCTGAACCTCTTCGGGTCTACAGTTGGGTTTATCAACTTTATTGATTACAACAATAGGTTTCAATCCAAGCGCAAGCGCTTTCTGGAGAACAAATCGAGTTTGGGGCATTGTACCTTCAAAGGCATCAACAAGTAAAAGTACACCATCGGCCATGTTCAAAACACGTTCAACCTCACCACCAAAATCGGAGTGACCGGGAGTATCGATGATGTTAATTTTTATCCCCTTATAGTTAACCGATACGTTTTTTGCAAGAATGGTGATTCCCCTCTCTCTTTCAAGATCATTGCTGTCGAGGATCAGTTCACCGGGCTTTTCATGATCTTTGAAAAGTTTTCCGATGATGATCATTTTATCCACCAAAGTTGTTTTCCCGTGATCGACGTGAGCAATGATTGCAATATTTCTAATTCCTTGCATGTCAGTATATAAATTTGGGCTGCAAAGGTAACTCGAAAAATGAATAATTGTTCTTTAATTAAAAATAAAAAACCCCTCAAGGGATGGTTTCCAAGAGGGGTCGGTGTTAGAGCAACTTTTTTAGAGTGTTTTTTTTACATTTTCGGTTACTATATGTCCGTCAAATAGCTGAACAATACGATGAGCTTTTTCTGCATCAGTTGGAGAGTGGGTAACCATAACAATAGTAGTTCCTTCGTTGTTCAGTTCAGAAAGCAGGTTCATTACCTCTTCTCCGTTTGCCGAGTCGAGGTTTCCTGTTGGTTCATCGGCAAGAATTAGTTTAGGATTGCCAACTACTGAACGGGCAATTGCAACGCGTTGTTGCTGCCCTCCTGAGAGTTGTTGTGGGAAGTGATTTCTTCTGTGAGAAATCTTCATACGCTCAAGAACTGCTTCAACTTTCTTTTTCCGCTCAGATGAAGAAACGTTTTGATAAAGCAGAGGAAGTTCAACATTTTCAAATACGGTTAGCTCGTCAATCAGATTAAAGCTTTGAAAAACGAAACCAATATTGGATTTACGTAAGTTGGTTCGCTGTTTTTCTTTAAATTTTGAAACTTCATTGTCCAAAAAAAAGTATTGTCCATCAGTTGGGTTATCAAGCAAACCTAGAATATTCAGCAATGTTGATTTTCCGCATCCTGAAGGTCCCATGATAGCAACAAATTCGCCTCTTTTAACTTCAAGAGAAACTTTGTTTAGGGCAGTTGTTTCAACCTCGTCAGTACGAAACACTTTTACTAAATCAGTAGTTTTTATCATAGCAATAAGTTTTAGTCGATCGAGAAATTCTTAAGCAAATTAAGAAAAATAAGATAATCGAACTGTTAACAAAAAGCTAAAAAAATAGCCGAATGATTTCGGCTATTAAAGATTGACTATTCAAATAAAAAATCTAAATCATCACCAGGATTAACTTCTTTGGGAGGTATCCCTTTTTTAAAAATTCGCGCAGGTTTGTTCCCTAAAAGCGAAAGCTTAACGTTTTCAAGCATAATCATCGAACCCTCTCTTAGCCCAACAACATAAACATAAGGATCCATTTCGAGGAACTCAAGAATACGCTGTTCGCGGGTTTCTCCTGCATGTCCCTCGGGGTGAGTATCTATAAAGTGGGGGTTTATTTGAAATCTTACCAAATTGAAGGCACTAAAATTATCGGGTTCGCAAATGGGCATATCATTAGTAGTACAAATTGTTGGACAAGCCACATTTGCCCCAGCGCTCCATCCAATATAAGGTGTTCCGCTAAGAACCTTGAAACGAACAGCTTCAACCAAATCAAACAGGTGGATCATTTTAAGTAAACGGAAAGTATTACCACCTCCAACGACGATCGCTTCAGCGTCTTGAACGGATTTTTTGGGAAATTTTGAGTGATGAATTGATTCAACCTCTACTCCCATTTCGCTAAATCTTTGCTGAACCTTTCGCTCATACTCATCGAATGTAAAGCTAACCGCTGCATAAGGGATAAACAGAACTTTTCTAGTATCCTTCAAAAAGGTTTTGATTTGCTCTTTGGGGTATTCAAGGTAGGCTTCACCTGGGTTTGTAGAGTTGCTTATTAGAAGTAATCTCATTGTATGTTGGTTAGGGTTTGTTTTATTTCTCCAAAATTAATTAAGGCATTAAATATCCAAAAGAATATCTAAGAAAAAATAAATAAAAGTTCATATCATGCCATAAAGGAGTATATAGATATTCTTGCTCGACCCTCAATTCCCGCTTCAATCAATTCAAGGCTATTGCTGAAAAGTTCTTTTTGCTCATCGAAAGGGATATCAGATGTATTAGAAATGGTTTTTTTCAAAGTAAACTCGAGAATCTCCTTTTCCTTTTGATCAAATTCGTGAGCGTTATCAATGGTATTGAAATAGAATCGACAACCCTTATCCAAGGGATGCCAGAGTTCTTGTTTCTCGTAGATATTAGTGATATTATTTTGATTATCAATCTGAAAAGCAACTAGAGAACCAGAGTATTTATGCTGGTTTGTATCAGTTTTAATACACCAGAAATCTACATTCACACTATTAAATAAATCTTTTTCTTCAAGCCATGTTCCTTTGCTTAATAAAAAGTTGTTGAATTGCGTTTTAATTGAAATGTTTGTATCAATTTCCTTTAATGTAACCATAAAATCAATCAACTTCATGGTAATAATTTCTGAAGCAATACTTGTATCATTTTTTGAAACAAACGCAAAAACAAGGTATGTTTTAATATTAAATGGGATGTAAAAGCTAAAACACTCGTTATTAGATTTTATTTGCCAAAATGAATTGAAGTAAAGATGAAAATTTATGCTTTCTACTTGTTTCGGAACTATTTGAAGATTCACATTCCGTATGATTTCATTAGTATAGGTAATTTGTTCCATCGATTTTTTAATAATTCCCTTTTTATGATGATTTTCTCTAATCAATAAAGAAATTAAAAAGATGAAAAGAATGAATAATCCAACAACGATTACTATTATTAACTTTTGATTATCTACTTTTTGATTTATTTCAGTCAATTCTCGTTCTTTTTTTTGAGCCTCGTACTCAGCTTGAATAGCTTCTATTTTCTCAATAGTTTCGGAGTTTAAAATGGAGTCTTTGATTTGAACATAAAGTTTATGACAAGAAAATGCCTTTTCAAATAACTTCTTTTGAGCATATATCTCTGACAGGGCATTATAAACATCTTTTTGAGTTTCTTTCAGTTTTAAATTTGTTGCAATTTCCAGACTTCGATTCAAATATTTAATTGCCTGTTCGGGTTGGTTTAGTTTAGAGTATGCTTGTCCAACATTTTGAAGTGCAACACATAAACGTTGTTGACTACCAATATTTTCAAAAATTCTAACGGCATCGGAGTGGTATAACAATGCATCATTGTACTGCTTTTTTTTAATAAAGAGTAATCCTATATTATCCTTAATAATTGCAACCCCTAATTTGATACCTAGCGAATCATATACTCTCATTGCCTGAACGTAAAAATTGAGTGCATCATCATACTTTTGAAGTTCAAGATAAGCGCTAGCAATATTGTTTGCAGCTCCGGCAACAGCTCTGGGTGCTTTGTTTTTCTGGTTTACTTCTAAGTACTTCTTAAAGTATTCAATTGACTTTTCGTACTCCCCTCGATAGTAAAAGATTTGTCCGATATTATTGGAAGCCATCGCTCCATTTCCGGAATCGCCAATTTCATCGAAAATTTTCAAAGCCTTTATATAGTTATCTAAGGCTTTATCATATTTTCCCCATGTTTTGTAAATCAACCCGATATCATTTAAGAGTTGTCCAATACCCTTTCTGTTGTTTAGATACTCATGAATTTCCAGTGCGTTATTAAAGTGTATAAGAGCTGTAGGAAATTCACCCTTTCTTTGATACATGTAACCTATTTGGTGATAAATATGGGCAACCTTCTTTCTGTCGCTCGATTTTTCTGCAACTTCAAGAGCCTTGTTAAAGTAAATTAAGGATTTGTCGTAAGCGCTGTCGGAATATATTTTTGCAATCCTAATAGATGTGTAGTAAATATTTGAATCTACTCTTTCTGATTTAAGACTTCTGATTAAGCTGTCTATGGTATTGTTTTGAGAATAACCATTTAAAGCTATGAGGAAAAAAATTATTGATATTACCCGTTTTAGCATTGCAAAACAGTTTGGTATAACACCATCAAATGTATAAAAATTATTGGCTTTCAGTTTACATATATTATTTTGTAGACATGTTTTACAAAATAAAAAAGGCTGTCCTTTAAGACAGCCCTCTCAAGAATATTATTAAGACCAGTTTAGTCATTGAAGTTAAAAAGAACCAAACCTACAGAGAATGGATAAATCTCTGGTCCTTTTCCTGATTCAAATAGTGCAACAGGATAGTAGTTTGCAAACAATTTTAAACCTCTATATCCGACTCGAGCAGTAAACCCATATCTAAATGTTGCAAGGTTAAAGTCTTCTCGGTTTTTATCTTTTTGTCTTCCTCCGTCTTCGTATACAACTTTAGTGTGTGCGCCAATCCTTAAGCCACCAATTACACCCCCAGATATATAAATTCTATGGCCATGTTCCCCTGTAGGAATTTGAAACTCAAGTAGTAAAGGAATTGTGAGATGAGTTGTTGATAGTTTAGTTTTTTGAACATTATACCCGCCCAAAATGTACGAACTATCAGCGACTGTCATACCGTAAGTTGGGCTACCAGTTGTTTTGTCTACTTTAAGCGAAATATCATTTGAAAAATGGTAATTGTTAAACTCAAGCCCCATACCAGTTACAAGCCCTATTTTATCTGTTCCAAATCCAATACTGTATTGCAAAAGGTTAAGGTTAAAATTCCAAGAACGTGCCTGTTTAAGATCCAGCCATTCCTTGTCATTTTTCATGGTTGTTGATTGGTTCTTATCCATAAATCCGTTTATACCAAACTCAAGACCCGACCAATGACCAGTAAAACTTGACTTACGATGGAATTCAATATCCCAATCTTCTTTATATTTATTTTTACTAGGAATTTTAACTGTTGTGTTTCCATCTTCATCAATAATTGTAATTTGTTTCCTTCCTATTCTAATTTTTGTAGAGTCAGATTGAACTTTTTCAATTCTTGTCATCTTTAATGTATCGGTAGTTTGGTTTAATGTTGAGTCTTTGCTTTCTAAAGTTTTTAACTTTTCAACAGGATCTTGTGCGTAAGCAATTGAAAATATGCTTATGCAGAATAGAATTGATAATAGTCGTTTCATAATTTTGAATATTAATGTTATTAGTTTTTTTGTTGATTTCACTAGTAGGACGAACTACTTAAAAGAAAGTTACAGGTTTATTCATTTTTCCCTACAGGAGCTGTAAATGCTATAAGTTTAGAGTCGAATTGAATTTCTTTAATCTTACCATTTTTATCTTTCTTAGCCGTTAATTTGAGGTTTGATCCGAAGAAATTTCCAACCGATTTAACTCCATACTGGATTACCTCGAAAATTCCAATTTCTTTAACATGGCCCTCTTTTTCAATAATTTCGTTTGATGCTAACAGATGCTTATTTAGGAGTAAGGGGTATGTTTGTTTTGGATAAGTATGTAAAGTCAAAGGTTCTGGATAATTACTTGAAGTGGGTATCTCGTTCAGCTCAATCCGATTTAATTTTTCAGGAATTGGTATTTCTATTTTTAAACTATCATGCAATACCACTTTGAGAACTTTATCTGAATTAATATTGGTATAGTCACCTTTGGGAGTACTATTTATAACTTTTTTAGATAAGGAATTCGTTGCAAAGTTTGGTGCAATTCTTTTAATAGGTTGATCGGAGATTATAGCCAAACTATTTTCTTGAACTCCTATAATAGAATTGTTTCTCAGAATAATCTTTCCGATTGTGAATGTTCCTACTAATAAAGTAATTGAAGCAGCAAAACTAACATAAACCTTAAAAGTTGATCGACGGATAGGAACGATAGTAGTTCTTTTTAAATTGGATTTCTTTTTAAAAAGGATTGATTGATCAGCAATGTTTACCGTTTTCTCAAAAAGGTGCAATTCCTTTTTTAGGGATTCATCCTCATAGATTCTTTTATTAAGATGATTTTGTTCTTCCTCGCTTAATGTACCCTCTACAGATGATATGCATAAATAGTCTAATTCATCATCAATTCCATTCTTGGAGAACGATTTTTTTTTAAGGATTGATTTATTTGGAAAGCTTATAGTTTCTTTCTCTAAAAAAGAGTTTTGAATTCCTTCGAACTCTTCTTTAATATCAGGGTTTTGCTCTAAGAATACTAATAGTTCATCAACCAGTAATGGGTCTAATTTCCCATCAAGGTAGTCAACAAGGAACAATTCGTAATTAAGCCTATTAATAGTCATAGTTTAACTATATGATATTCTCGATGCTTACAAGATAATTTTTCAAATACAGCCGCGCTCTAAAAATGTAAACCTTTACCTGCGATTCGTTAAGTCCTGTTATTTCACCAATTTCCTCGTAGGAATAACCCTCATAATCCCGAAGAAGTAGAACAGATTTCTGTATTTCAGGGAGTTGATCAACAGCTTTGCTTAGGACCTCTTGAACATCGCTGTACTGTTCATTTGTCGACACATCTAGAGAGTGTCCCGTTTCATAATCACCTTTTTTCTTCTCCCTTCGAATCTGGTCAATAGACGCATGATAAGCAGTAGTAAAAAGGTATGATTTAACCTTTTCGTACGAAACCTCTTTATGTTTCGTCCAAAGTTTTTCATAGGTATCCTGAACGGTATCTTTCGCCATATCCTGATTCTTTAAGGTTTTAAGGACAAAGCGGTAAATGCCATCAGAGAATAGATCTACACTTTTATTGTATTCCTCGACCGTCATTACGCGTTTGCGGTTTCAATAGTATGACGAAGATGTTTTTGGAAAGTTACAAGGTTAAAAAAACTTTTCTTTGGTTTTAATTATTTCTTATTAAAAATGTTCAAATACCTTTGTAAAAACTGATTTTATTAAAATTAAAATAGATACTCAAATGAGAATAAGTAGAATAATAATTGTGGTTAGTTTACTAGCACTTGTTTCGTGTACTAGTAATAAGGAGGTTAAAGAGAATATTAGCACACAGGAAAATTTGGCTAATGCTACAGTTTGGTTTCAACGATCACCTGAGATGAAGGCTCTTTACTATCAGGGGTATAATATTGCTAAGCTAAGATTAGCCGAGTTCAATAAGCAAAAAACGAGCAAGCCTAAAGCAGTTGTTGTAGATATTGACGAAACGATGCTCGATAATAGCCCTTTTGAAGCACAACAAATTTTTGATTCAAAGGGATATACTCCTGAAGCATGGAAAAAATGGTCATTATTGGCTAAAGCCAAAGCAGTTCCCGGTGCTGTTGAGTTTACAAAATTTTGTGATTCGTTGGGTGTTGCTGTAATCTATATTAGTAATCGTAAGGTTGATGAGTTGGATGCTACAATAAAGAATCTTGACTCATTGGGCTTCGCATATGCTAAGAAAGAATACATGCTTTTTAAGCAAGATGTAAGTAGCAAGAAAGCACGCAGAGATCAAATTAGCCAGAAGTATGAAATCGTAATGCTTATTGGTGATAATCTAAATGATCTATCAGAAGTTTTCGAGAATAGGGGTGTTGATTGGGGCGTTTCGGTTACTGAACAGAACCGGAAAGAGTTTGGCAATCGATTTATTGTTCTTCCAAATCCGATGTATGGTGAATGGGAGAAGAATGTTTACGGAAGCACTCAGCTAAACGAGGAACAAAAACGTGCCGCTAGATTGAAAGTGATTTACGGGTACTAAATCAAAAGAAATTAAAAGTTTTAGGGATAGTCGATAGTATTTTGGTTATCCCTAATTTTTTGAGAAGAACTTATCAATAATTTGAAGCATACCATCAACCTTAATGGGTTTGGCCATAAAACTATCAAATCCGCAGTCAAGTGCTGCTTTATAGTTTTCATTTGAAGAATAAGCGGTTTGACAAACAACAGGAATATTACTATTGAATGTCTTTATCTGTTTGGTAGCTTCAAAACCGTCCATGTCAGGCATTACGATATCCATAAGGACGAGATCAATAGAAGAATTTTTCTTGACAAGATCAACCGCCTCAATACCATTCTTAGCCCAAAGAACCTCAACATTGGTGTTCTTAACGGCAGCTTTTATATAAACATAGTTTGAATCAATATCATCGGCAACTAGAATTGTTTTATTTTTCCAGTCGTATGATACTTTTTTTTCCTCCTTTGGCTCTGGGTCAAACTTGAATCGTACGGGGATATACGGTATGGTAAAGTAGAACGTTGTCCCTGATCCTGGAATACTTGTTAACCAAATTTTTCCTCCAAGTTTTTCCACAATATGCTTTGAAATTGCTAGTCCAAGACCCATTCCTCCAAACTTGCGTGTATTGGAATCATCAACCTGCCTAAATGGGTTGAATATATATTTTTGCTTATCAGGCTCAATCCCAATTCCAGTGTCAATAACATAAAACATCAATGTGCTTTCATCCTTGAATGCATAGCCAAATTCAATAAATCCTCTTTCGGTGAATTTTGATGCGTTGGAAAGAAGGCTCATAAGAACTTGTTTAACTCGTAATGGATCGGTTAGAATTGTGAAATCTTCAGATCTAACTTCTGTTCGTACATTAAGTTTTACCTGTTTTCCCTTATAGTCGTCTGCAAGAAAAGTATCCTGCAAATCATGCATTAGCTTATTAAGTCGACACTCACTCTTCTTGATAACGAGTTGTCCTGTTTCTATCTCTGAAATCTCTATTAGGTTTTCAATGATTTTTAGTAAATCGTTAGAATTCTTGTATAAAACGTCGGAAAGGTTTTTCTTTTCTGCCACAGAAAGATCCGAATCAGTTAACAACGATGAGAATCCTATAATAGCATTTAAAGGAGTTCTGATTTCATGTGATAGATTTGAAAGAAATGCAGATTTTAATCGGTCAGATTCTTCCGCTTTTGTTTTAGATAAAAGCAGTTCTTTTTCGTATTCTTTTCTGAGAGTAATATCTTCCATGCTTAATACGCAATGTGAGACTATACCGGCTCTATTAAAAATTGGCGAAAACGAAGCGATTACCCAAAAATGTTCGCCATTTTTATTTTGTAGATGAATTTCACCTTTCCAAACTTCTCCCTTCTTGACACTTTCCATCGCTTTAATAACGTTGTTGCCCGAATTATACTCTACCTTCATCTCAAGAAAATTCTTATGAATAGCATCGGTAAGCGAGTAGCCTGTTAAACTAGTAAACGAAGGATTAATAAATTCAATATTCCCTTCAGGGTTAGTAATTACAACACTTACAGGTGAGTTTTTTATAGCCTTGGAAAGTACATAAAGAAAATGTTCAGTTATTTTCTTCTTGGTTATATCAATTGAGATTCCTCCAATTCTCCATTTGTTATCGAGACCAGGGAATCGGAACTTATATGTTACAAACGTTTTATCGTGACCTTCTTTATCAGTCATGGTTTCTTCAAACTCAATTTTGCCTAATTGTAGTACTTTTTCATCTTCTCTCGAAATTCTTTGCCCCCAGCTAGGCTCAAGCTCTTTACTTGGATCCTTTCCGGTAAGTTTTTCAAATCCAAGTACTGTTTTTAGGTAAGTATTTTGATATTGTAGAACCCCATTGCAGTCTTTAATAAAGACTCCAACTGGAAGGCTATCCATAAATGCAGAAAACTGCTCCTCTGTTTTCTTTAAGGTATTTTCTACCTCGTATTTTTCAGTAATGTCCTTAAAATCTTCAATTATACCAAGCAGTTCACCATTATTCCCTACAAATGGTATTGCAGTATGTTGACAACGTATTTTTTTTCCACCTTTTTTAAATCGAACTTCTTCTGTTTCAATGGTTTTTTCCCCGTTGCTTATTCTATCTAATGGACAATTAGTTGTATGACAGTAAACGCCAGGGAAAACATCGTAACACTTTTCACCCTCAATTGATTCTTTAATTGTACCTGATATTCCACAAAACGCATCGTTAACTCTAATTATGTCATAATTCTTATTTATAATCCTCATCCCGTTTGCTGTAGAATTGAAGATTTGGTGAAGTTCAACATTTGTATCAAGAATTTTTTTAGTTCTTTCGGAAACTTCCTTTTCAAAAGTTTCTTCAATTCTAAAAAAACGTTCGATAAGTTGATCAAAAAAAAGTCTGATAAGCAAATATGAAACAATTACTATAATTAATGAGAGTAGTATTGATCGAATTAAAAAGCTATAAAAAGGGGCTGCAAGGTTAGTAACATCTATTGCAATAAATATTAATCCAACAGTAGAATTGTTTTTTTGAACCAGTTCGTCTCCCTTAATAAGGGAGTAGTACTTATCATTAACTTTAACCGTTGATCCTTTTCCATAAATTAAATCATCAAAAGATCTTTTATTAACAAGTTCATTTAGTAAATCTGATTTTTCAATAGCGTAAATAGACCAGTTGGGTGAATAACCAATTGTTTCGGGTTCTCCACCTTTAATCTTTTTAATTAACTTAGAATCGAAGAGTGTAAAAATGTGAATATTGTTTTTATTCTCAAGGTACTTAATGCCTTCTCTATCCCTAAGGCTAACTTCAATATAACCATCTTTCCCTTTGTTTATGGGGTATTTTATAATATGGAAAAATCCACTTGCACAAATTGATATACTATGATTAATTGAATCAATTTGGGTGCTTTCATCTGAAGGTTTTAGCCAAAGTGCAATCCTCGGTTTTGCCCTTTTCCCAATTACAATACTGTTAATTGGGGAGTATACTCGAATGCCTTCTATAAGTTTCGATTCGTCAAGACTGGTGAGTGGTTCTAGTAGTTGAAAAAAAGATAAGGAATCTTTTTCCTGTATTGCAGATATAACTTTAGAATTTTTACAAAGATTATTTACTCTTTCAAAGTAAAGATTTATTGTATTGATATAAAAGTGATTTAAATCCTGACGAAATTCACCCACCTTTAAGTCAATGAGTTGATTTTTAAATCGTTGGTTTAGTAAAATTGATTGGTAGTTATAGAAAAATGAAAGACCTGCAATAATTATTACTAGAGTAATTATTATCTTTCTTCTTGATTTTTTTTCTTTAATAAATGCTGTTGATCTCAAGACAAAAAAGCTTTTTGAAACTTGTCAAATGTAAAATTATTTATTCGATATTGAAATGCTAAATATTATATTAATATTATACAAAAAAAAGCCTTTATCTATAAAATTATAAGAGATAAAGGCTTTTAATTAAAAAAATGGTGATTTACCTTTTGATTACCAGTACTTTTTCGTGGACGGAATTTTTGCAATAAACGATTAAAATATATACTCCATCGGTTAACCCTGCGAGGTTAATAGTTGTTTCGTTTGCTAAAGCGATACTCGTACTTAGTTGACTAACACCAATTGAATTTAATAGTGTAACTTTTTCAATAGGTTTATCTGCTTTTACCCAGATTTGATCCGAAGTAGGATTAGGATAAACGATTATCTGGTTATTAGTTAGAATAGGTGCTAAGTTGGAACCGAGAGACCTTACAATAGCTTTCCAACCCGTTCCTGTTGTGTTTACATCTGAATGAAAAACAAATGTTAATGCACCTTCTGTGTTAGTTGCCTCAAAAGAGTTAGGTAGGGTTGTTCCACAATAAACATCTATAAACTTATCACTTGTTGATGAACCATCGTATATCTTGAGCCAATCACAAGAACAATCAGTACACGATTCTAAATCATATTCAAGAAAATCTATTTTTAATTTGTTTCCCACGTATTTTGGTTTAAGCGTGAGAATATAATCTTCTTGGTTTGAGTAACTTGATAAAGAGCCTCCCGAATCATAAAAATACATTGTGTCAACAAGAAGGGTGTTGTTTGACATAGCAATTTGCCCGCAAATTGTGTCCGTTGAAAACTGCCAAACATTGCAATATGAATTGTTTAAGCCCAAACTATTTCCAGGAACGATTTGCCAGAAATAAGTAGTGTTTTTAATTGCATCAAATGAATATTGAGGTTTGTAAACCCTTTCTTTTAGGCTCAAACCATTTGAGGAGTTTCCTATATACACGTCGTAGAATGTTGCAAATAAATCAGGTTTCCAGGTGAGCGTTTGTGATTGCACATTTGTCGCTCCATTTGAAGGATTGGGTGTTGTTATACAGCTAGGAATTTGTGGTTCAACGCACTCAATCTTTGCTGCCCAGCCATTTTCAGTGGAGTTTCCATCAGAAGTAAAGCGAAATGTCAATGAATTACCTGTCGACACAAAATCTGAAGGTAATGTTGTACCTGAAAAAGGGCTACCGGGTATTTGCGGAGAACTCGTGCTTGAACCATTGTATATGTAAATGAAATCGAACCCCTTCTCTGTGTTAAACGAAGTGAAAGTTAACTTAAGAAGATTCGAGGGTTCATTTGCGGTAAATGTCATTGTATAGTTTTCTGAGTTGCTATATGTTCCATTTGGCCCACCAGTATCATAGAAATTAGTAAAGCAGGTTGTTAGAGTAGTATTTGAAATATTAACACTTGTACTTAATAATACAGTTTTCTCAAAAACCTTCGAAGTTCCTGAAGGCTCAACCACTGTTGCCTGAATTTTTATTGGTATTAGGTATTCGGTTTTAATACCCGAAGTAGCACTAAGGGTAAACGAAACATCAGCAGAAGCGCTAGATTCTAAAAGAGGTATCGTTATTTGTGAATAATTCAAAGTAACAATATTGCTTAAACTATCAGGAATGTTTATATCGACTGTAATATTCTTAGCCGAGGAATGTCCTGCATTGATTATTTTAACAGTAGAACTACACGTTTCTCCTGGGTTAAATTTCCCATCACCGTTACCATTTGGGCTGCTTTCGTTAATTGCTAAATCTCCAATTGTCAAAACAGGAGAATTCAATGTTATCGGTAACACTGATGTCCAACTTCCTTGATCACTATAAAAGGTTAAAGTAAAAGAAGCTTTATGTTGGTCAGGTACATTTTCCAACACATTAAATGTAAATGCTCCATTAACATTTAATGTGTTCGATCCATCGATATGTGAGATATTAGCAATGCCAATAGAATCATTTCCTGTAATTGAAATATAATTGTCTGTTCCTGTAATTTTAACACTCACGTTTGTTGCATCGTCAATTCCAATATTTTTTATGGAAAGGTTTTCGGTAAATTGTTCATTATAGTCAGCAATCCCATTGTTATTCGATAAATGGTCATCTATTGAACTGGATGTTAAAAGTAAAAAAGGCCCCGTTGGGTTAATAGCGGTAATAGTGTCGATGGTTGGAATTGTTTGAGGACGCGTAACAGTTATAATAACATTTCCAGTTGATGTAATCGAGGCAATAGGTACACTAACGTCCCCAGTATGAGTTACGAATGTTGTACCAAGTAATTGCCCATCTTTTGAAATGGCTATATAAGAATTACCCAAAGCGTTAACATTAAAAGTTGTTTCTCCCAAAGTAATTGTTAGGTTATGGGACACCTGATTTGCTTCTGCTTCAGTAAAATAGGGCATTAACGAGGGGTCTCCTAAAATATTATAGGCTTCCCAGTAGTATTTTGATGTAATACTTGACTCATTTGGGTAGTTATTATTTTCAACCTCGGTAACGGATAAATTCCCTGCAAAAACAATTCCCCCTGTTGTAACATAGCTGCTTACAAATGGTGCATCGTAAGCACCAGTAGTTGTTTCAGCAAAGGTTGGTACATACCCATCGTTTGATCCTACCATTGGGAATGCACCAACTGCCCAGTACATATCTTCAAGCCAATAAGAGTTGGGTGAAGAACCAATATAAGTGACAGCACCTTTATTTTGTGCTCGAATCCAAGCCTCACCAAAACAAACATCGGCACCAAAATCAGCAGAAAGGCAACAGTTTCCTATTGCAAGAGGGTATTTGTTTTGATTACTAAAACTCGAAATCGAAGAGTTTGTAAGAGAAGGGTCTGCCCAACTTGTTACAGAACCATGTGCTGTGTAGTTTATTATTCCTACGGCTATTTTATCAGCACCATAACATCCGGAATATGAGGAGTTAGAATTGGGATTATTGGGATCCGATGGTACTCCAAATTCATTAATTTCAGTATAACCATTGCTTGAGTTGAAATAGTTTGCAGTTCCATATTTTATTGTAGGTTGACCAACCTTGGTTGTCCACCCATTTGAATCGTATCCCGCAATTAAAGTGGCTTTATTCAAATAGGTTGGGTCAGAAAATTGGTACTTTTCGTAGTAAATTATTTTATCAATAATATTTTGAAGTTCGGATGTCGTGGAAGCCGATAATCTTCCATAGTACATATCGGGAAACACATCACCATCAACACTTGCATAGTATAAATCCGTTAGTTTTTCAGATTCTGATCCTGCATCAGATGCAGGAACTTGTGCAACATCACCTACTAAAACTAAAAAAGAAGGAGCAGGATCTGATTCTGTTGCAGAGTTATATATGCCTTGAATATATGTTTTAATTGAAGAAGAAGTTGTGCCAATAACATCAGTATATGCAGTAATTACATTAAAACCTTTAAGTTTTTTCCATGCTATGTAAGGTTGTAACGTCTGTTCAAACATCCGATTGCTTATAATGAGCATCTTTACTGGGTACTTTGTTAAATCGGGATGATCGGTGTAGCTGTTTTTTAAAGGATTTTCTAAAGAGTTGTAAACCGATTCGAAGTATTGCGAATATGTTTTGGTATCTAATGTTTCTGATTTATCAAATGAAACATCTACATCTATATCGTTGTAAACTTTTATCGAACCATCTCCTGGATTATAATCAACAGGAGAAACAACAACCCTTGCAATTGTCGCCGATCTTAAATTTCCTAACACCTCAATTTTTGCTTCAGGTGAATTGCCCAGGTTTTTAAATTTATAGGATTTCTCTTTTTTATAAAACTTAATCGAAAGTGAATCCTGATCTTTTCTTACTGAAGGTTGATTTGGGTAGATAGATGCGTTCAACCCGTTGTCATTTAGGTTAAAAATTTGTTGTGTATATGAAACAACCTTAATTGTAGGTTTTGAACCCTTTGGAATTCTGATAAGTTTCTTATATGTAGGTAGATTTGGCTCTCCAACTACACCATTAGGATAAGTTCCTTTACACCAAATTTCCGTATAATTTTTACTATCTTTTGCTAATGTCTTCTTCCCATAAATTTTATCATTCGAAAAAGATAAACTAAAAGAATTGCTGTTTTTTGGAGAAGATTTAATCTCTGATTTTCTTTTTGTGATTAATGAAATTTCATGAACTTGTGAGAAACTCAGAGTCCAAATAAAAACAAGAAGAATAGATAGTGTAAGACGTCTCATTTTTTATAAGTTAAGTAAAAGCTATAAATTTATTAAACGAATAAATAACACAGTTTGTTTTCAAAATACAATATTCAGTAAAAAGAATTACTATAACAGCAATAATCAATCTGTTTTTGTCAAAAAAAAGAAAAAAATTGTAAAAAAACCGATTAACAATTTGAATATAAATTCATTTTTATCTTTGTAGGGTTATAATAAGGCTTAAATGAGGGCAGTTGTTCAACGTGTAGAAAGTGCTTCAGTTACCATAAATGATACTTTGTACAGTAAGATCGGACAAGGATTATTAATATTACTTGGCATTGAACATTCCGATACAGTGGAGGACATTGATTGGCTTGCATCCAAAATATCAAAACTAAGATTATTTGACGACGAAAACGGAGTCATGAATTTATCTGTTTGTGATATTAATGGAGAAGCGCTCGTCGTTAGCCAATTTACGCTGCATGCTAAAACAAAAAAAGGTAACCGCCCATCCTACATTCAAGCAGCACAACCAGATATCGCTATCCCTTTATATAATTTGTTTGTAAAAAAGATAGAGGCTGAGGTTGGAAAAAAGGTTATGACCGGCGAGTTTGGAGCAATGATGAAAGTGGCTCTAGTTAACGATGGTCCTGTTACAATTATTATTGATACAAAGAACAAGGAATGATGGATGAGATAAGGTTAAGAGAGGCTCAAAAAGTTGTTGATGATTGGATAAAAACGCATGGGGTTCGTTACTTTAATGAGCTAACCAACATGGCACTTTTAACTGAAGAAGTTGGTGAAGTTGCCCGAATCATATCTAGGAAGTACGGTGAGCAATCGTTTAAGGCAAAGGAAAATGAAAAGCGGCTGGGAGAGGAGCTGGCCGATGTTCTATTTGTACTAATTTGCATTGCCAATCAAACAGGAGTCGACTTAACCTCAGAATTTTTAAAAAGTATAGAGAAGAAAACAAAAAGAGATGCCAATAGGCATAAAGAGAATAAAAAACTATTAAAGTAATTTTAAATAAAGCACTATGAATATAAATTCGATTGAAGAGAATTTTTCCATTGAGGTGGATGAGAAGGTGGTTGAAAAAAACCTTTCGAAAATTAAAGCGATTGCCCAAACCCGTGAAAAGGATGTTGAGATTTTAAAGAAGTGTTTTAGTCTTATCGATCTAACTACCCTTAACTCAACCGATGGATACGAAAAGGGAAAAGTTATGGCGGAAAAAGTAAGTAGCTTCAAGCAAAATTTTCAAAATATCGATAATGTTGCTGCAATTTGCGTTTACCCAACCTTGATTGCGGCGGTAAAAGAAAACCTTACGGTATCAAAAGTTAATATTGCTTCTGTTGCTGCCGGATTTCCATCATCCCAAACCTTTATTGATATAAAGCTATCAGAGTGTCAAATGGCGATTGAGAATGGGGCTGATGAACTTGATGTGGTGATCTCTTTAGGAGCATTCCTTGAAGGCGATTACTTTACTGTTTTCAGCGAATTACAGCAAATAAAAGAGGTAGCCGGAAAAGTACACGTAAAAGTAATTCTTGAAACCGGTGTTCTTCCTAGTCTAAAAGACATTAAACTAGCATCATTTCTGGCAATGGAAGCAGGAGCCGATTTTATTAAAACCTCAACCGGTAAACTTGAACCTGCTGCAACACCACAGGCTATGTATGTTATGTGCGAGGCCATAAAAGAATTTTATGAAAAGACTGGGAAAAAAATTGGTATTAAACCAGCTGGAGGGGTTGGGAATTCAAGTGATGCTGCATACTACTATTCTATCGTGGAACAAGTATTAGGTAAACAGTGGTTAAACCCTGAGTTATTCAGACTTGGGGCGAGCCGTTTGGCCAATAAACTTTTATCTGATATCACAAAAACCGAAGTTTCATATTTCTAAAAAGAACACTTCAAATAAAAAAGGCTAGCAAAACGCTAGCCTTTTTTGTAGCCCCACCAGGACTCGAACCTGAATTTGAAGTTTAGGAAACTTCCGTTCTATCCCTTGAACTATAGGGCCAATTTATTGAGCGGCAAAGTTAATATTTTTTTAAAAGTCTGCAAACATCAAGTAAAATCTACTGTTAGCAAGCAATGTTTTCAATTCTACAACACCAATTGTTAATAACTTTCGAATATTGTTAATTCTTATATGCGTTAAGGTGTATCATATGTTTTACCATAACGTAATTTGGCATAAAATTAATGATTTTTAATAATCGTTTAATTGTTTGAAAATCAGTTTTTTGAGCGAATTGTTGTGAAAAACCTTTGATATTTAACTGAAAAAGTAACACTCAAAAGTACATCGAGTTCAATAAATACTAATATTTGCAACTTATTTTGAAAAATATACTTAGCCGAGGCTAAGAATTACTAACTAAAAAAATAATTTTAAGCGTCTAGCCATGGACAAAAAAAAGCAACAGAAGCTAGTTTACATGATTAACGAATTCACTGAAGAGGACGAACCTCCGAGTACCATTAACCTCAGCAATGACGAAGCTGAGGTGTCAATACGCTTCAATAAAGTTGGAGCTCGCGTCTCAAACGAACGAATAGGGATAAGCCCAAAATCCCTCGAATTTCAGAAAAAGTATTTCCCCTCTGCAACCGAGAAAGACTGGAATAGCTGGCAATGGCAGGTTAAAAATGGCATCACGTCAATTAACCAACTCCGTCAAATCCTCAATCTTACTGAAGAAGAACTTCTAGCAATCGACAACGATCAGCATTCATTGCCATTGAGGATAACCCCATACTACGCAAGCCTTCTCTCTTCAGAAGATCCAACTCAGGCTCTTCGACGTACAATGGTGCCAACCATTAATGAGTTAACCATGACTCGCGGAGAATCAGCAGATCCACTCGGAGAGGAACATCATAGTCCGGTGCCCAATTTGGTTCATCGTTACCCCGACAGAGTTTTATTCTTATCCACAGGATTTTGCTCTGCTTACTGCAGGTATTGTACCCGTTCGCACATGGTTGCAAAAGACAAATGCCATATCGGTATTAAAGCGTGGGAGCCTGCATTGCAATACATTAGAGATCACTCCGAAATTCGCGATGTGCTTATTTCTGGAGGAGATCCTCTTACAATGCCCGATCCACATATCGAATATCTTCTTTCATCATTGAGGTCAATTCCTCACGTTGAGTTCATTCGAATTGGGACAAAAGTGCCAGTGGTACTTCCACAACGAATCACCAAAACATTGGTGAGCATGTTAAAAAAGTATCACCCACTATTTATTAGTGTACACTTTACCCATCCAGATGAGCTTACCCCTGAGGTTGCCGAAGCTTGTGCTCGTCTAGCCGATGCTGGAATACCTCTTGGTAGCCAAACGGTTCTTTTAAAGGGGGTAAATGATAGTGTCAACACGATGAAATCATTGATGCATGGATTACTCAAGATCAGAGTAAGACCTTATTATTTGTATCAATGTGATCCAATCCCTGGATCGGGTCACTTTAGAACCCATGTATCAAAGGGTATTGAGATGATTAAAGGGTTGAGAGGATTTACTTCTGGTTATGCTGTACCTACTTTTGTGATCGATGCTCCAGGTGGTGGAGGGAAAATTCCTTTGCTCCCAGAGTACTTTCAAGGAACAGAAAATGGAGAAGTTATTCTCAAAAACTACGAGGATAAAATTTATACATATCCAGATTTCTAGATAAACTCAAGCATTACCCATTCGAATTGATTTTTCTTTTTGAATGGGAATGCTTTTTTTGTATAAGAAAATTGGTAAAAGCGCAATTTCTTATCACCTTTTTTATATATATTGTTAGATATTTTTATTTGTTAAACTACAGATAATCAATTTAAAACATGTTAACAGTAGGACTAACTTACGATTTACGCAGCGATTACTTAAAGGAGGGGTATTCTGAGGAGGAAACAGCGGAGTTTGACTCCGAAATAACCATTGAATCCATTGAATCCACTTTGCAAAAACTGGGTTATAAAACCGAAAGAATTGGTAACCTTAAAGCATTGTTGAGAAACTTATCAGAGGGTAAAAAGTGGGATTTGGTTTTTAATATTGCCGAAGGTCTTCATGGAATTGGACGTGAAGCGCAGGTCCCTGCAATACTAGATGCGTTTAAAATTCCTTACGTATTTTCAGATCCACTTGTACTTTCATTAACACTACATAAAGGATTAACAAAGAGAGTAATAAGAGACTGCAATATTCCAACTGCTGATTTTGTAATTGTTGAAAAACCCGAGGATATTGAAAGTGTTAAACTAGAGTATCCCCTATTCGCAAAGCCTGTTGCCGAAGGAACCGGAAAGGGGATAGACAGTAAATCAAAAGTATATAATTATAATGAACTAAAAGAAGTGTGTATTGATTTGCTAAAACGGTTCAATCAGCCTGTATTAGTTGAAACATACTTACCCGGAAGAGAATTTACAGTTGGGGTTGTGGGCACGGGTATGGAAGCACGTGTTGTTGGGGTAATGGAAATTGTAATTACCGAAAAGGCAAAAGAAAGCACCTACTCATACCATACAAAAGAAAATTGGAGAGGAATTGTTGAGTACCCAATGGCTACAGGCGATGTAGAGAAAATGTGCAGCGATGTTGCGCTTAATGCTTGGCGAGCAATAGGCTGTCGCGATGGCGGCAGAATAGATTTAAAAATGGACTCAACGGGTGTTCCAAATTTTATTGAGGTAAACCCCTTAGCAGGAATAAACCCAGAGCATTCCGATTTACCAATGCTTGCAGGGAAGAAAGGAATTTCATTCGATCAATTAATAGATACTATTGTTAAATCTGCCCTTAAACGTGTAAACTAATTTTTATGGAGAAAAAGAAAGCCGTAATCCTTTACAATGAACTTTCAGAAAATGCCAGCGCCGATGAAGCGGATGTACTAGAACAAGTAGAAATCGTTTCAGAAAGTTTAGAAAAGCTGGGAATAGATTATACCACTCAAACCTTTTCTCTTGACATGAGAAAAGTTGAAGAAAATCTTTTAAAGGCTAAGCCTGATTTTGTGTTTAACCTTGTTGAAGGTGTCGATAATAAAGGAAATCTGATCTTTCTTGCTCCTGCTTTACTGAACTCATTGAATATTCCTTTTACTGGAGGTACTCTTGAAACAATTTTTATTACCTCTTCAAAGACCTTGGCTAAAGAGAGAATGAAGCAAGGCGGACTTCCAACTGCTTATTGGTATCATGCTGAAGGAACTTTTAAACCCGTTGAGGGGAAACGCTATATTGTTAAGCCAATTTGGGAGGATGGTTCCCTAGGCCTCGATGAACATTGCGTTTTCTGGTGGAACGAATCAGAACTTTTAAATATTGCAAATAAATTAAACCCAGCAACCCATTTTATAGAGGAATTTATTGATGGTCGTGAGTTTAATATATCAATCCTTGGAGGGGAGAATGGTCCAACGGTACTGCCCCATGCTGAAATAATTTTTAAAGATTATGCGGGCGATAAGCCAAAAATGATGGGCTATACGGCAAAATGGAAAGAGGACAGTTTTGAGTATGAAAATACTTGCAGAACATTTGAAATGGGACAAAATGATGGAGAGCTTCTTAAAAAACTAACCTTACTTACCGAGAAAAGTTGGGAAGTATTCAAACTAAATGGATACGCTCGCGTTGACTATAGAGTTGATAAATTAGGGAATCCATTGATTCTTGAGATAAATGTAAACCCTTGTATTTCCCATAACGGAGGATTTTATGCCGCTAGTGAAAGGGCAGGGTTTACCTTTGATAAAGTTGTTGGTAGAATTATAAATGATATTCCATCAAATAAATATAAATTATGAGCGATAATTTTACTTTAAGGTTTGAGCCCCTTGCAGATGATGTTCAGACTGTAAAAGAAATAATTCATTCTTCTGGATTCTTTCAGGAGCATGAAATTCCAGTTGCTTTAGAACTAGTTGAGGAAGCAATTGAAAAGGGTTTAGAAAGCGGATACTTTTTTGTGTTTGCAATGGATGGCGATAGAACTATCTCATATGCCTGCTACGGGTCAATAGCATGTACAAAAAACAGTTATGATCTTTACTGGATAGCAACACACGATGATTACCGAGGGAAAGGTGTTGGTTCTTTGATACTAAAAGAAACAGAGAAAAAAATAAAATCTATGGGTGGAAGAATTCTATATATCGAAACATCATCAAAACCACTTTATAAACCTACGCAATATTTTTATGAAAAGCATGGGTATTTTAAAGAGGCTGTACTTAAAGATTTTTATGATATAAATGATGATAAGATAATTTATTCAAAGTACTTATAACATTTTATTGATTACCTGTTTTATTAATTGCCATATTAATGATATTTAGTATGGCTTTTTCTTTTCAGGTATTAATTTGGGTCTATATCACAGATTAATAAAATAAATAATAAAAAATATGAGTTTTTTATGTATTTTTAATTACGATTCATTATTTTTAATCAATGTATTATATTAAATTGTAACTAAAATGGCAGAACACTATCAAGTAGACGCAATTGATCAAAAAATTCTATCTTTTTTGGTTAAGAATGCAAGGATGCCTTTTCTGGAAATAGCCAGAGAATGTGGAATTTCCGGAGCTGCAATACATCAACGTGTAAAAAAGATGGAAGAAGCCGGGATAATTGCAGGTTCAAGAATGAATGTAAAACCTAAGGCTTTAGGTTTTGATGTTTGCGCTTTTGTTGGCGTGCAATTCTCCTCATCAAATCAGTATCATGGCGTAATTGAAGCGTTAAAACAAATGCCAGAAGTTGTTGAATGCCATTTTATAACAGGTGCCTATGCATTGTTACTTAAAATATTTTGTAGAGATAATGAGCATTTGATGGAAGTTCTTGTAAAAAACATTCAAAATATCCCAGGTATTCTAAATACAGAAACTTTTATATCGCTCGATCAAACAATCGAAAGACAAGTTTATGTTAAGGATAAACGCGTAATTAAAGGGAAAAAGAATGCAGAGTAACTTGTTTTTTTAGATTCGTTCTTTTAGTTTAACTAAAGTATTGGGAAAAGATTTTTAATTCCAACAGGTTCTCCTTTTTTATAATTATTATTGGAAAGATCAATACCTAACCACTTTTCGAGTATAGTATAGATACTATCCTGCATTTCATATGGAAAACTTTTTATTCTTGATGCATTACAGCCGTTTGGGTTAACCATGTTCACTGCATTTGTTTTATTTCCAAGTTCAACGGCTGTTGACGACCAAGCATCATTATGCCCAGCAGGCATAGCAAATGCGAAGGTGATATTTGAAGTATCTTTTAAATATTTTCTAAAGGGTTTAACCTGATATCCATACATACCTATTTTTGTCATTGCTTGGTAAAAGAAAGGACGAGTTTTTCAATATCTGCTTCATCAAAAAAACTAAAGGGATTTACCATTTTCCAATGGTAGAAAAGTAGTTGAGCGGGAGTTCCCTTTTGGGGAATACAATCGCAAGAATTACCCCATTGTCAAAAAGCGAATTGATATTCTAAAACACTTAAATCGTAGGCTCTATCTAACCCCATTTTAAATTCCCATTTGTTCTTTTTGGCAAGTTCTTCGAACATGGGAAATATCTCTTTTTTCTTCTCGAAAAGGTCAATTTGAAAGTCACGTATTTTCTTGCGACAGCTATCAGAGCCAACCTTGCTCAAAAAGTCATAAACCCGAGAATCTTCACTTGAGAAATTTAGGGGAGCAACATATGGAGCACTTACATCAACATCATTAGCGTAAAAATGGCGATGGAAAATAGTGGCTTGTCCGCTTTTGCTGATTCCAGTAGGTACCCATTTCCCTTTGTAGAAAGGTTTAAACGCTTCAATAATTTGATGTTGATCAGAGGTAGCTTGACGAACGTTAAGGTAGCTCCAAGGAATAGAATCCGATGGTCTACTGCGGCCGAAAATCGATGCTCAATAGTTAATTGGTTTGCATCAAGAATTTTGGTTAACTCGCTTGCCCTTGTATACATGGTATACCCTTCAATAATCAAAACCACTGGCTTATTAAAGCCCTTATTTGAGTGGTACGCTCTCAATGGGAAGGTTGGGCTGTTAGGATTATTATGATCAAGTGGTATTCTAAACCACACCTATTATGTTGACTGAAACAGAGTATCGTTTTCTATTTGTTTTATCCTATCAATTATGGCTATTCGTGACAGAACATCTTTTGCTGTTTTTGGTTTGTGTTGACAAGAAATCAGAATGATAATGGAGATTGCCAATACGATAGGGAATACAAACCGTTTCGCCATAATTGATGTTTTTTAAAACATTGAAAATCAAAGACATTATTTTTAACAATTAATCAAACTAAAACGCCTTTGTTCTTTCTGCTTCAACATCCTCAATTGATTTAGCAAGGGGTTTCCCCAGTATTCTATGCCCTGTTTCGGTAATGAGTAAATTCTCTTCGTTTCGGATACCACCAAAATTACGATACTCAATTACCCTATTAAAGTTGATAAATTCCTTGTTGGTTCCGTTTTGTTGCCACAGATCTATTAACTCGGGAATAAAGTAGATTCCCGGCTCAATTGTAAGTACAAATCCTGGTTTTAATTCTCTTCCTAATCGAAGTGATTTTAGTCCAAATTGTTTACTCTTTGGAACACCACAATAGCCAACCCATTGCTCACCCAAATTTTCCATATCGTGAACATCAAGTCCCATCAGGTGACCAGTACCGCAAGGGAAGAAAAGAGCATGTGCACTGTTTACAACTGCATCTTCGGTATTCCCTTTTGTAAATCCCATATCCTTTAAACCGTTGAAAATAGTTTTAGCAACCTGCATGTGAACATCTTTAAAATGTACACCGGGTTTTAGCATATCAATTGCACCATTATGTGCAGCCAGCGTAATTCGGTATATCTCCTTCTGTTTTTCGGTAAACGTTTTCCCAACAGGAAATGTACTACTCATATCACCAGCATATCCTAATGGTGATTCGAAACCCGCATCTACCAGAAAGAGTTGCCCTTCCTTGATTGTATTACCGTGAAAATGGTTGTGAAGAGTTTGTCCGTTGATAGTTGCAATAATTGGAAAAGCTAATTCTCCTCCAGCAGAGAGTGCAACTTCATGTATTTTTGCAGCAACCTGAGCCTCTGTCATTCCCGGTCGAGCAAATCGCATGGCTGCTTGATGCATCTCTGTGGTAACACTGACTGCGTAATCAATCTCCTTAATCTCTTCTTCTGATTTGATGTTTCGTTGCTCACCAACAGCTGTGATAAAGGGAATACTTGCTTTTATTGATGCTTCTGCTGGACTAATCCCTAGAAATCGCATAATTTTCAAGTGATGCTCTGGACGGTATGGTGGAAGATAGTTAACGACACCTTTAGAATAACTATTTATTTTACTGGTAAACTGTGATATATCTCCTGTGTTCTCAACGCCAACTTTAGATGCTAACTCTTTGATTGTGGGTTGAGGCCCCATCCAAACTATACTATCAATTGTAAAGTCATCGCCAAAGATGAAATCGTTACCGCTTTCGATGTCCATTAAGGCATAAAGGCCAGGTTTGCTTATTCCAAAGTAGTAAAGGAAAGTACTATCCTGACGGAAATGGTAAGTATTGTCTTCATAGTTCATTCCGCACTCATCGTTTCCAATGAAAAGGAGAACTCCTGATTTGAATTGCGACCTTAGCTGGTTGCGACGGTTGATATAGGTTTGCTTTGGGAACATAAGGGAAAGGATTAAGTTAATTTATGGAGTTATTAAAATTTTTTAATTTGTCATGCTGAACAAAGTGAAGCATCTCTTCTCAAGATCCTTCGCTTCGCTCAGGATGACATATAATATTAATTATACCGCTTCATGCTCGGTTCTTCTTATAATCTCGTTCTGAAGGGCTTCTCCTAAATCATTGAAATAATCAGAATAGCCTGCAACGCGAACAATTAAATCCTGATACTTTTCAGGATGTTTTTGTGCATCGCGGAGCGTATCGGCATTTACCACGTTGAACTGAATGTGGTGCCCATCCTGCTTAAAGTAGCTGCGAATGAACATTACCAATTTATCAAGACTCTCATCATTACTGAAGAATGAAGGAGAAAACTTTTGGTTAAGAAGGGTTCCCCCTGTTTTGATATGGTCAATCTTTGCTGCAGATTGGATAACTGCGGTAGGTCCTTTTTTATCGGCACCCTGAACTGGGCTAATTCCTTCGCTAAGCGGTTCTTTGGCTAAACGACCATCGGGCATTGCCCCAATTTTACTTCCAAAGTAAACGTGACTGGTGGTAGGTAACATATTTATTCTGAATACGCCACCTCTAGACGTTGGGCGACCAGTAACTGAATTATAGAAACTGTTGAAAACCATTACAGCATGACGATCGGCATAGTCGTCGTTATTGCCCCACTTTGGTGTATCGTAAATGACGTCGTGACGAAACTGATCGAATCCCTTAAAGTTGGCTTTAATGGCAGCCAACATCTCTTTCATTGTTATCTTTTTATTATCGAAAACATGCTTACGGATAGAGGTAAGATTATCGGTTATGCTACCCAACCCAACACCTTGAACATAGCTGGTATTGTATCGTGCACCTCCTGCGTTATAATCCTTACCATTCTTAATACAATCATCGGTAATTAACGAAAGGAGAGGAACAGGCATATAGGTTGCCCATAATTTTTCAATGATGTTGTTTCCCTCAATCTTAATATCGATAAAATGATTTAGTTGCTTTTCATATGCAGCGTATAATTCATCAAATGATTTGAAATCTTCGGGGTTACCAGTTTTTAAACCAATTGTTTTCCCTGTCATTGGATCAATCCCATTGTTTAGGGTGATTTCAAGAACTTTATTCAGGTTAAAGTAGCCGGTTAATATATAAGCCTCGGTTCCAAATGCTCCTGTTTCAACGCATCCGCTAGCTCCGCCGTTTCGGGCATCAACAATTGATTTCCCCTGACTTAGTAATTCCTGAACAATAGCATCGGTATTGAAAAAAGATGGTTGTCCAAAACCTGTTTTTGCAATTCTAACAGCACGTTTCACAAACCTATCGGGATTCTTCTTACTAATTTGAACCATTGAGCTAGGTTGAAGAATGCGCATCTCCTCAATAACATCCAGAAGAACATAGGTTAGATCGTTCACGGCATCGCTACCATCTTCTTTAACTCCTCCAAGGTTGATTAGCGAGAAATCGGTATAAGTATTGCTTTCCTCAGCAGTAACGCCCATCTTTGGAGGTGATGGGTGATTGTTGAATTTAACCCAAAACGAATGAAGGAGTTCAACGGCTTTCTCTTCAGTAAGAACGCCAAGATCTAGTTCTCGCTTATAGAATGGGTATAGATGTTGGTCGAGTCGACCCGGATTAAATGAATCCCAAGGGTTAAGTTCGGTTATCACACCTAAATGCACAAACCAGTAGTGCTGAAGCATTTCGTGGAAAGTAGTAGGTGCGTGTGCTGGAACTTTACGACAGATTCGCGACATCTCAACCAACTCCTCTTTTCTTTTTGAATCCTTCTCCTTTGCTGCTAAGTATTCAAGTTCATCAGCATGTCTATTGGCAAATAAGATAAGCGCATCGGCTGCAATGTTCATTGCTTTTAGCTCCTCGCGACGATCTATTGCTCTAGGATCGTTTTTAAAATCGAGTTGGGCCAACGCTTGTTTAATATCCTCTTTGTAATCGAGCATTCCCTTTACGAATACCTTTTTACTTGCAACAGTATGCCCTGGGGCACGTTGCTCCTGAAACTCGGTGAACACACCTGCTTCGTATGCTTGCTTCCATTCTGGACTAAGGTTTTCGAAAATCCGATCGCGCTGGGTTTTACCTTTCCAGAAAGGAATAATTGTTTCCTCGTAAATCTTGCGAGCATTATCGTCGGCCTTGAATGAAACTTTAGGACGTGAGTTGATTATTTCAATATCCTGAAGTGAGTGAAGGCAAACTTCAGGGTATGTAGATGTTGCTTTTGGTGAAGGACCGCGTTCGCCAACAATTAGCTCCCCTTCATTTATGCAAATGGTTTTGTGGGACATTATGTAGTGAAAAGCCATTGCGCGTTGAACGGGAATAGAATGCTTTTCGGCTTCACCCGATTTAAAGAACTCGGTTACAAGCATTGCTCTTTCGGGGGAAAAAGTATTTATTGCCCGAAGGCTCTGCTCTCTGAGTTTTTTGATTCTGCTATTCATAATATGGTTATTCGTTGATTGTTATTCGTTTTTCGAAATCCCCTCCTTTTTTAAGGAGGGGCAAGGGGAGGTTTTAACCTCCGATTGAAACTGTTTTTACTATTTCTTGAAAATAAAGCCTTATCTCCTCTGCTTTTTGCATATCGTAAGCATCGGCGTTGTTAAGCGTATATTGTTTCCCAAATCGTTCATATTTGCTTTTTGCAATGTTGTGGAAAGGAAGAATATCAACCCTCTCAATTGAAGGATGCTGTCGAATAACCTCTCTCAACAATTTGATATTCTTGTCGGTATCGGTAATTCCATGGATTAAAGGGATCCTTACAATTACCCGTTTATTTGCATTTGTAATTAGGTCAAGATTTTTAAAGATGATCTCGTTGGGAACTCCGGTATACTTTTTATGCTCGTCATTATCTGCAAGTTTTAGGTCGTATAGGAAAAGATCGGTGAATGGGATAATGCTTTCCATAACCGATTTCGATGCAAACCCGCTTGTATCAAGAGCGGTATGAATTTCCTTTGATTTGAATTTTTTAAGCAAT